>OLVP01000764.1_pt1 | contig 24569 bp, 22 predicted proteins | sample 1673281 | NCBI WGS metagenome assembly OLVP01 (sample SAMEA3178940, study PRJEB25190) | human gut metagenome | biome: human gut; feature: human-associated habitat; material: faeces | place: Austria | collected 2013
TATGTGTAAGGCAATTGATGACATGATGAGGGATGCAAGAATGAGCGGGGAAGCAAAAGGAGAAGCTGAACGTAAAAGAATGCAGGAAAAGTTAGACGAAAATCAGATTTGGTTAGACAAATATGAAAAAGAAATAGAGGAATTAAAGAGACAGCTTGCCGAGAAACAGACAGCGTAAAAGACATAATTATTAGAACAAAGTTATAGAATTCAAATCCCGATTTAGGGGGATGGTCCTATAACTTTTTTTCATACAATAAGTTGTAAAAATAAATGAAAAATAATGTAAAAATTTTTCAAAAAATGATGGAAAAGAGTTGTGTTTGTGATAGAATAAAATTAGTTTTGAAAGTAGATATTTGGGTATGAATGCTACTACAAAATTGAAATTTAATGTATGAATCAAAGGAGAAAAACGGTGAGGAAAACAGTAAGAAAAATCATGGCATTAGTGCTAATGGGAGTTGCAACTTTCGGTTTGGTTGCATGTGGTAGTGTCGAAGAAAAAACGGGAATTGAAACAAGTGGGAATGATGTTATGAAAATGCCAGGTGAAAAATCACAAATCCACTTAACCCAGACAAAAGAAACAGATGCAGGTTTTGAAGTGCCTGATCCTAAAAAGACAAATGGAACAGTTGAGGTTGTTATTCACAAATGTCAATATGCAGAAGAAACTGACGCCACATTTTGCACGGAAAAAAAGGATGAACCAACGTATGATTTATCCTATCTTGGATTTAAGGATAGGGTATATATCACTAACGCTACTGTAGGTAATATTAGCGGAGAAGGGGAATGTCTTGTATTAGTTATTGATGAAAACAAAAATGTGGATATTAATGAAAATTATGCTTATATTGCAGTGCTGGATTATAAAAACAAGAAAAGTTATCTGACAAGGACTGACATATTTGCAGGTTTGGGTGGCAGAGACGAACAGTTGAATCTGTGGGATGTTACGGGAGACGGTAAAGATGAAGTGATTTTGTCCAGCGAACCTAATATGCATGTTGACTGGAATCTTTATGAATTCACAGGTAAGGAATTAAAAAGAATATACAGTAATGTTGAGACGGCAGAGTTGGAGAGAGATGCATTTCGTGTCGAATTGTTGGACGATTATAAAATGAAAATCACAGGAGTTAAATTTAATTATGAGCAGATAATTTCTCTTTTAGATTTAGGATGCCAAAAAAGTGAATTGGAATATGTAGATCCAAATGATTTGGATAGATCAGATAATCAGGCTGCTCGTGTTTACAAAGAAGGCAAACTTGGAATGACTGAAGAAGATACAGCCGGTGCATTGAGTTTACATGCTTTAATGGCAGAAACATGGGATAACCATTATGCGGAATATGATTATTTCAAAGAAAGAAATGATGATAAAACAATCAGGACTTCACTGAGGATTACTATTGGCTCTAAAGAGATTGGTAAGCTGAACGTGTATTTAAAATATGATGCGGAAACTGATTCACTGGTGATTGGCAGGGCAGAATTTGTAGGAGAAAAGTAGGGAGAAAACAAAATGAAAAAGATAGCATTAGTAACTATTTTATCAGCATTAATGATAACTTTAATAGGATGTGGTACATCAAAGAACAAGGTTGAAAACGACACTTCTGAAAAAATAACAGTGAACTATAAAAATGAAATTAAAAAATTAACTGATAAAGAAGTGTTTAAAATGGTTGTGGACGATTTTGATGAGGATGGAGAGGAAGAGGCATTTGCATTAACAAAGGGCAAACAGAACGGAGATGAAAGTGAGTTTGAACTTTGGTTCTTAAATTCGAAGGAAAGCAAAAAATTAGCAGATGCATTCATAGCTACAAGTGACACGTCAATTGAAACAATCAATCTGGGGCATAAGTATGTGCTTTTTAATGAGGTATAGGTGAGACAGAATGATGAAATGAAGACCATAATATATGGAGTGGAAAAAAATCAGGCAGTCGAATTGTATTCTAAAAATAGAATTAATTTATTCGTAGAAAATAATGAACTGTACGCATATAACTATTCATATTATGAATTACAATCCGATTTTAAGGACTGGATGAGTTTATCTCAACAGAAATATCATTTTAAATGGGATGATAATTCGAAGACATGTAAGGAATACGAGGCTAAAGAAATATCGGAAGAGGAATTCTTTAAAATGTCAAATGCTAAGAACGTAAAGGAAAAAATTGACAATGAAATTAAGAATAAATATTCCAAAACTCTTGAAAATGTAAAATATACTTATTTACTGAGAGAAGATGACACTGTGGATGTTAATATGTTGGTGGAATTAAAGGACAAAAGTCAATATAAGTATTATGTAACGGTTTCATGCAAGGATAATACTTTGGAAACGGACGTGAATATTCTTGAAGGAAACAAAGAGTTAAAATTAAATATTTAAATTGAAATATATGTGAGCTGTTTCTTCAGAGTTTTGTAAGCTTTAAAGAAGCAGCTTTTTTATACGTTATTTTCTAAAATTCAAAATGTATTTCCAATGATTAGTGGCTAGTCATACTGCCTGCAATTTGGTACAATAGCCATATGAGTGAGTTTGATTTTTCAGAGGAATTGAAGAAAATGCCGGAAACGCCGGGAGTTTATCTTATGCATGATAAACGGGACGACGTTATATATGTAGGTAAGGCAGTTAATTTAAAAAGGCGGGTAAGTTCATATTTTAGGGAAAGCACTAAGAAGAGCCTGAAAATTCAGTCAATGGTTTCAAATATCAAAAGGTTTGAATATATATTGACAGATTCCGAATTAGAGGCTCTCATTTTAGAGTGTAACCTTATAAAAGAATATAGACCAAAGTACAACACCATGCTTATGGATGACAAGACTTATCCATATGTCATGGTTACTTTGCGTGAAGATTATCCGAGAATACTTTTAGCCCGAAGAATGAAAAAAGACAATAATAAATATTTTGGCCCCTTTACCAGTGCCGGGGCAGTTCGTGACACCATAGATTTATTACAGAAAATGTATAAAATCAGAAATTGTAATAAAACCATAATAGATAATAGAAAACCATGGGAGGAACAGGAGGATAAAAAGGAAGTTCCCCATGTTAATGGACGACCTTGTTTGTACTATCATATTGGGCAATGCGATGGAGCGTGTCAGGGATATATATCGAAAGAAAAATATCGGGAGAATGTAGATAAGGCAATAAAATTTCTAGAGGGTAATTACAGAGACACCATCAAGGAACTAGAGGAAAAGATGCAAAAGGCATCGGCAGAACTGGATTTTGAAAAGGCTATGGAGTGCCGTGATTTAATAAACAGTATTAACCACGTGGCAGGTAATCAGAAAATAACAACCCATCAATTTGAAGACAGAGATATTATTGCATATGCAGAAGAGGGAAATGATGCAGTGGTTCAGGTATTTTTTGTGAGAAACGGAAAACTCATAGGAAGGGAACATTTTTATCTGACAACAGTTCCGGGAGATACGGGAAGGGACATTCTTACGAGCTTTATCAAACAATATTATATAGGAACACCTTTTATTCCCCACGAATTACTGGTACAGGAGGAGGTAGAAGAGCCGGAATTATTATCAAAATTGCTTAGCAGAAATCAGAATTATACTGTTAAAATAGTAAATCCTAAAAAGGGAAGTAAGGAAAAGTTAGTGGAGCTGGCAGCTAAAAATGCTGAAAATCTGTTAGAGCAAAACAAGGAAAAATACAGACGTGAGCAGAGAAAGACCACAGGTGCAGTTCATGAAATAGAGGAACTTACGGGAATTACCGGAATTCACAGAATGGAGTCATATGATATATCAAATACCAATGGATATGAATCTGTGGCATCCATGATTGTGTATGAGGACGGCAAACCAAAGAGAAATAACTATCGAAAGTTTAAAATTAAATCCGTAAAAGGACCGGACGATTACGCCAGCATGGAAGAGGTTCTTACAAGACGTTTTAAACATGGGTTGGAAGAGCGTGAGAAACTGGATTTAGAAGACGGTGATTACAATATGGGAAGTTTTAGTAAGTTTCCGGATGTGCTTTTAATGGACGGAGGAAAAGGACAGGTAAATGTAGCTCTTAAAGTTCTTGACAATTTAGGAATAAATATTCCTGTATGTGGAATGGTTAAGGATGACAATCATAGAACAAGAGGTTTATATTATAATAATGTGGAAATACCAATAGATACCCATTCTGAAGCTTTTAAACTTATTACAAGAATACAGGATGAAACCCACAGATTTGCCATTGAATATCATAGAAGTCTTAGAAATAAAGGACAGGTACATTCTATTTTAGATGATATTCCGGGAGTGGGACCTACAAGGCGAAAAGCACTTATGAGACATTTTAAAACTCTGGAAAATATCAGAACTGCCACGGTGGAGGAATTGGAGAAAGCACCATCTATGAATGAAAATGTAGCTAAGGATGTATATAAGTTCTTTCACTAAATTTAAAAATAATGTGTACAAAAAAATGCCCGGATGATATTATATCAGACAGGAGTAAAGTTATAAAATATTAATAATAACAGGAGAGGAGAGCATAAAATGGAATCAGATATCAGCATCAAATTTACAAAGATTGTAGAGTATTACAAACTTACAAATCATACACCATCAGTGGATACAGATAAAATTAAGATTACCATACCGGAAGTAAACAGACCGGCATTACAGCTGGCAGGCTTTTTTGAACATTTTGATAAAGAAAGAGTTCAGATTATTGGAAATGTGGAATGTGCATTTTTAGATAACATGGAAAGAAAAAACAGACAATGGGTGTATGAGAAACTGATGAGCAGCGGTATACCGTGTCTTATTCTTTGTCGTGGCAATAAGCCGGATGAGGATATGATTGAAATTGGAGCAAAGCATGGAGTTCCTATTTTATCAACAGATATGGCTACATCCAGATTTAACGCTGAACTGTCAAGATGGTTAAATGTTGAACTGGCACCTTGCATTACAAGACATGGAGTTTTGGTGGATGTTTATGGTGAAGGTGTGCTGATTATGGGTGAAAGCGGAATTGGAAAAAGTGAAGCTGCCCTTGAACTGATAAAGAGAGGACATCGTTTAGTTACAGATGATGTGGTGGAAATCAGAAAAGTAAGTGATGAAACATTGATTGGAACATCACCTGAAATAACCAAGCATTTTATTGAACTTCGAGGCATTGGAATTATTGATGTTAAGGCATTGTTTGGTGTTGAAAGTATTTTGGATACGGCAAACATTGATATGGTTATTAAACTGGAAGAGTGGGATAGAGAAAAAGAATATGACAGAATGGGTCTTGTGGACAATTACATTGAATTTCTGGGAAATAAAGTAGTGTGTCACTCCATTCCTATCAGACCGGGACGAAATCTTGCAGTTATTGTTGAGTCAGCGGCGGTTAACCACAGACAGAAGAGAATGGGATATAATGCGGCACAGGAATTATATAACCGTGTAGAAAAAAATATGAAGAAAGCAACAGAAGACGATGAATAAAATAATTTAGGAGGAAAAAATGAAAGAGTATTGTTTTGGAATTGATGTTGGAGGAACTACAATAAAGATAGGTTTCTTTAAAAATAATGGAGAAGTTTTAGATAAGTGGGAAATTACTACAAGAACAGAAAATTTTGGTGAAAATATTCTTGCAGATATATGTGAGGCTTTAAAGAGTAAATTAGTAAAAGAAGGCATCAGCCTTGATGAAATAGAAGGTATTGGAATTGGACTTCCGGGACCTGTTTTAGCAGATGGAACAGTTTTACAGTGTGTAAATTTAGGATGGGGAACTTTTAATGTTGAACAGAAGCTTTCTGAAATGTTCCATGGTATTAAGGTTAAAGCCGGAAATGATGCAAACGTAGCTGCCCTTGGTGAAGCATGGAAAGGTGGCGGAAAAGGTTATGATGACATTGTAATGATTACTCTTGGAACCGGTGTAGGTGGCGGAGTCATTATTAATGGTAAGATTCTTACAGGCTACAATGGTGGTGCAGGAGAAATCGGACATATGCATATGCAGGATGGAGAAGAAGAACAGTGTAATTGTGGAAGACATGGATGTCTGGAGCAGTATGCATCTGCCACAGGAGTTGTACGACTTGCAAAGAGATATATGGCAGCTCATAATGACGAAAAATTAAATGAATTCGGGGAAAATATTACAGCTAAGGATGTTTTTGATTTGGCAAAAGAAGGAAATGAAGGTGCAATAACCATAACAAAGCAGATGGGCAACTATCTTGGAAAGGCCATGTCACATATTGCAGCGACAGTAAACCCACAGGCGTTTATCATAGGTGGAGGAGTAAGTAAGGCAGGTTCATACCTTATTGATGTTGTAAAGGATACATATAGGGAAACATGTTTTTCAGCATGTGGAGATGCAGCAGTTCATTTGGCAGAATTGGGAAATGATGCAGGAATGTTTGGTTCAGCAGCATTAATAATAAAATAATTTGTTAGGAGTGATTTTTTCATGACACAGCAGTTAATAGACAGATTAAAGGAAATTGTTGGAGAAGAATTTGTTAAGGAAAACGAAAATATGGCAAAGCACTGTACCTTTAAGTGCGGTGGAAATGTAGCCCTTTACGTAATTCCGGGGTCAATAGATGAATTAGTGGATACAGTAAAGGCATGCAGAGCGGAAAATGCACCATATATGGTTATAGGTAACGGAAGTAATATCCTTGTAAGAGATGAGGGATATGATGGCATAATAATTGAAGTAAATTCAAGGATTAATACCATAGATGTTATCGGAGAGGAAATTGTGGCAGATGCCGGAGCCAAATTATCAGCAATTGCCATGACGGCAGCAGTAAATGACTTAGGTGGTTTTGAATTTGCCCATGGAATACCGGGAAATGTAGGCGGAGCTGTTGTTATGAATGCAGGGGCTTATGGTGGTGAAATGAAGGATGTAATTAAGTGGGTAAAGGTTTTAGACAAGGATGGAAATGTCAGAAAACTAGATATATCAGAGCTTGATATGGGATATAGAACCAGCAGAATTGCAAAAGAAGGAATGATAGTTCTTCAGATGTGTATTGGCTTATTTATAGGAACTTCAGAGGAAATCAGTTTGATTATGCAGATGCTTATGCAAAAGAGAAAGGCAAAGCAGCCGTTGGAATTTCCAAGTGCCGGAAGTACATTCAAAAGGCCTGAGGGCTATTTTGCCGGAAAGCTTATTGAAGATGCAGGTCTTAAAGGCTACAGGGTAGGTGGTGCCATGGTTTCAGAAAAGCATTGTGGATTTGTTATTAATTACAGTAATGCAACGGCAACTGATGTTTTGCAGGTTATAAATGACGTGGAGAAAACTGTAAAAGAGAAATTTAATGTTACATTAGAACCGGAAGTTAAAATTATTTAAAGGGAGACAGCAATGCGGTTTGTTATAGTTACAGGAATGTCAGGAGCCGGAAAAATTACGGCTCTTAAGATATTCGAGGATAATGGATATTATTGTGTAGACAATTTGCCTATAGATTTAATAGAAAATTTTGCTGATTTACTGTTTAGTCAGACCAGCGAAAAAAACAAGGTTGCCATTGGGGTTGATATAAGAAGTGGCAACAATTTAGACAGAATAAATGAAGTATTGGAAAATCTGCGTATTAAGGACCAGAATTATGAGATTCTGTTTTTAGACTGCAATAACAGCACCTTAATTAAGCGTTTTAAAGAAACAAGAAGAAGCCATCCTATGGGTGATGCGGACAGTGTTGAAAATGAAATTAACACAGAAAGAAAAAAGCTTGCATTTTTAAGAAAGCAGGCAGACTATATTATTGATACCAGCAATCTTCTTGTGAGAAATTTAAGAACTGAAATTGAAAAGATTTTTGTTATGAATAAGGAATACAGAAACCTTTTTGTAACAATAATGTCTTTTGGCTTCAAATTTGGAGTGCCGGCAGACTGTGATTTGGTTTTTGATGTGAGGTTTTTGCCTAACCCTTATTATATTCCGGAGTTAAAGCATAAAACCGGTGAAGATAAGGAAGTGCAGGATTTTGTATTAGATTCGGAAGTATCTAGGGAATTTTTAGAGAAACTTACGGATATGGTAAAATTTTTGATTCCTAATTACATAGATGAAGGAAAAAACCAGCTGGTTATTGGAATAGGATGTACCGGAGGACATCACAGGTCAGTAACCGTGGCGAAGGAATTGTACAAGCAGCTTGACAGCGCAGATGCAGGATACGGCATCAGAATAGCCCATAGGGATATTACCAGATAAAATCATGGAGGAAAATATTATGAGTTTCTCCCAAGAGGTGAAAGAAGAGTTAGCCACTCACATAAGTAGTGCAATGCATTGTAAGATTGCAGAGACTGCGGCTATTTTATCCATGTGTGGAAGTGTTGCCATTGATGAAAATGGAAAGTATTCCGTGAGATTCCGTACTGAAACCAAGGTAACGGCAGATAAGCTTAAGCAGCTTTTATGGAAAACTTTTCGTATTGAGACAGAAATTGTATCAAGAAATAATGCATATTCAAAAAGTCAAAAGACATATACTATTACCATAAAGGAACATGATGAGGCGTTAAAAGTTTTGCAGGCAACGAAACTGATTAATTCTTATGGTGATATAGAGGAGAATTTATCAATAACAAATAATGTTATTATAATGAAGGACTGTTGCAAACGTGCCTTTATCAGAGGGGCGTTTATGGCAGCAGGTTCCATTAATGATCCTCAGAAATCCTACCACTTTGAGATAAAGTGTAGCAGTAATAAAAAGTCGGAACAAATAATAAATTTACTTAAAAATTTCAATATTGAAGCGAAAACAGTTGCAAGAAAAGGTCATTTTGTGGTATATATCAAAGAAGGCGAAGGAATTATTAATGTTTTAAATGTTATGGAGGCTCACGTTGCTTTAATGAAAATGGAAAATATCCGTATTCTTAAGGATATGAGTAACTACTATAACAGGCAGGTTAATTGTGAAACTGCAAACATTAAAAAGACGGTTTCTACTTCTATAAGACAGATTGATGACATAAATATGATTATAGAAAAAAAAGGTTTGTCGTATTTACCTGAAAAATTACAGGATATTGCTACTGTCAGAGTGGAAAATCCTGATGCTTCATTACAGGAGCTAGGGGAAATGCTGGACCCGCCATTAGGAAAGTCGGGAGTTAATCATCGGTTAAGAAAGATTTGTCGTATTGCAGACGAATTGAGGGATTAACTGCTGAAAATTTGGTCCCATTGCAAATGAATTAAGGGAATGACCCTTTAGAAAGGAAGTATAAAATGACAACAAAGGACATTACGATTGATATCAAGCAGGGTGTGGAAGCTAGCCCGGTGGCTAAATGTGTACAGGTTGCAAGCCAGTTTGAAAGTAAAATCTATGTTGAGTACGAGACAAAGAAGGTTAATGCAAAGAGCATTATGGGAATGATGGCTTTAGGACTTGTGCCGGGACAGACAGTAAAGGTTTCTGCAGATGGTGCAGATGAGGCACAGGCAATAGAAAGCATAGAAAAATATTTAGGAAACAAAAATTAAGAAATTAAATTAGAGTAAAATAAAACGAGCCGGCTTAGGGTTGATAAAGTCAACTATGGAGCCGGTTCTTTTTATCATGGACAAAAGGGGAGTAATGATGTTGTTATATCAGGAAAACTAAAAAATAACAGAATATACAAAAAAATGGACACTTGAAAAAATATGTGAAAAATAAGATACTAATACTAACAAATGAAAAGCAAAAAAATATTATTAGCATATTAACTATCTTTGAATGTTTTTCTCTATATAATTTTTTAAAACCCCGGGTCTTTTAAGGCCTGGGGGTTTAAAATGCAGTAATTATTATAAAAAAGCGGAAATATAAACCTAAGAATTTTATAACCAAATGGAAGGGAAACTGTGTTATACTTGTATTTAGAATTGACGGTGTAGAAAATATGCATGGGCATAAAGACAGGAAAGCAGGTATATATGAGTTTTACACATTTACACGTCCATACAGAGTTTAGTTTGTTAGACGGTTCAAGTAAAATAAAAGAAATAACTAAGAGAGCTAAAGAGCTGGGAATGGATAGTCTTGCCATTACAGACCATGGCGTAATGTATGGGGCAATAGATTTTTACCGTGTGGCATTGGCTAACGGCATAAAACCCATAATAGGTTGTGAGGTGTATGTAGCTCCCGGTTCAAGATTTGATAAAGAAGCAAATGCAGGTGAGGACAGGTACTATCACCTTATTTTGCTTGCAGAAAATAATAAAGGATATGCTAATTTATGCAAAATAGTATCTAAGGGATTTGTAGATGGTTTTTACTATAAGCCCAGAGTAGATTATGAAGTATTAAGGGAGTTTCACGAAGGAATTATATGCCTTAGTGCCTGTCTTGCAGGAGAAGTCCAGAGATTTCTTGCAAGAGGGGATTATCAGGCAGGAAAAGAGGCAGCACTTAGATACTTAGATATATTTGGTAAGGATAATTATTTTTTGGAATTACAGGATCATGGTATTTTGGAGCAAAAAACTGTTAATCAGCAGCTTTTAAGATTAAGTGATGAATTGGGAGTGGACTTAGTATGTACCAATGACGTTCATTACACTTATGCAGATGATGTGGAAGCCCACGATATTTTATTGTGTATTCAGACAGGAAAAAAGAAGTCTGATGAAGACAGAATGAGATATGAAGGGGGACAATACTTTTTAAAATCTCCTGAGGAAATGGCGGATTTATTTAAGTATGCTCCCCAGGCTTTGGAAAATACAGAAAAAATAGCTAAGCGTTGTAATGTAACCTTTGAATTTGGAGTAACTAAAATCCCAAGTTTCCCTGTTCCAAAGGGGTATACATCATGGACATATTTAAAGGAATTATGTGAAAATGGTTTACATAAAAGATATCCGGTGTTTAAAGGTGAAAAGGACGAAAACTGTAAGCTTTCCAGGGAAGAATTAGAAGACAGACTTAATTATGAACTTAATACAATAAAAAGTATGGGTTACATTGAATATTTCCTTATTGTATGGGATTTTATTCATTTTGCCAAATCCAGCGGAATTGCCGTAGGCCCGGGAAGAGGCTCTGCAGCAGGAAGTATTGTGTCTTATTGCCTTGAGATTACAGATATAGAGCCAATGAGATATAATCTGATTTTTGAGCGATTCCTTAATCCTGAAAGAGTTTCCATGCCTGATATTGACGTGGACTTTTGTATTGAAAGAAGACAGGAAGTTATTGATTATGTAGGAAGAAAATATGGAAAAGACCATGTGGCACAGATTGTAACCTTTGGAACACTGAAGGCAAAGGGAGTAATACGTGATGTGGCCAGGGTACTTGATATGCCTTATGCCCAGGCAGATGCCATTGCCAAAATGATACCAAATGATCTCCATATGACTCTTGATATAGCATTAAAGCAAAGCAAGGAATTAAGGGATTTATATGAAGGGGATTCGGATGTAAAGTATCTTATTGATATGTCAAAAAGACTTGAGGGACTCCCAAGACACGCATCCATGCACGCGGCGGGAGTTGTTATTTGCGGAAAGCCGGTAGATGAATATGTACCTTTGTCCAGAGCCTCAGACGGCTCCATAACTACCCAGTACATAATGACAACATTAGAGGAACTGGGACTTTTGAAAATGGATTTTTTAGGTCTTAGAAATCTTACGGTTATACAAAATGCCCTAAGATTCATTAAGAAAAACAGAGGTCTTGATATTGATTTAAACAAAATAGATTATTCAGATAAAAATGTACTTCACTATATTGGTACCGGAAATACAGAAGGAATATTCCAGCTAGAAAGCAGCGGAATGAAAAGCTTCATGAAGGAATTAAAACCTGAAAGCCTTGAAGATATTATAGCGGGAATTTCTTTGTACAGACCGGGACCGATGGATTTCATTCCAAAATATATTGAGGGAAAAAATAATGCAGACAGCGTAACCTACGATTGTCCTCAGCTTGAGAGTATATTAGAGCCAACCTACGGATGTATCGTTTATCAGGAACAGGTAATGCAGATAGTCCGTGACCTGGCAGGATTTTCTCTGGGACGAAGCGATTTGTTAAGAAGAGCCATGTCAAAGAAAAAAGCGGATGTTATGGCAAAGGAGCGAAAGGTTTTTGTTTACGGTGACGAGTCAGAAAACATCAAAGGATGTGTAAACAATGGAATAAGCGAGGCAATTGCCAATAAAATATACGACGAAATGACGGATTTTGCCCAGTATGCCTTTAATAAGTCCCATGCTGCGGCATATGCTGTGGTTACATACCAGACAGCGTACCTTAAATACTATTATACTGCTGAATTTATGGCAGCGATGTTGTCGTCAGTTATGGATATGACTGACAAGGTAGCAGAATATGTATATTCCTGTCGCTCCATGGGAATAAAAATTTTGCCACCGGACATAAATGAAGGTGAAAGCGGATTTTCAGCTAAAGGAGACAGTATCAGATATGGTCTTACAGCAATAAAAAATGTAGGAAAAGCTGTTATTGACAATATAGTAGCTGAAAGAGAGGCTCGTGGAATATATAAAGACCTTGAAGATTTCATTTCAAGGACAGCACCTCTTGGAGTAAATAAAAGAGCCATTGAAAATTTCATTAAGGCGGGAGCCTTTGATTCATTTGGTGCCACGAGAAAGCAGATGATGATGGTTTATGCTCAGATTGTGGACAGCGTAAACCAGGATAAAAAAGATACCATGCAGGGACAAATGTCATTGTTTGACATTGCCGATGAGGACCAGAAAAAAAATTACAAAATGCAAATGCCAAATGTTGGTGAATATGATAATGACCAGAAGCTTGAATTTGAAAAGGAAGTTATTGGAATATATGCCAGCGGTCATCCTCTATCTGACATGGAAGAAAAGTGGAAACGTGTTATTACAAACATGAGTCTTGATTTTGCTGTTCCTGAAGAAGGGGAAAGTTATAAAATAAAGGACAAAAGCCGGGTTACGGTAGGAGGAATAATAACCACTGTAACGAGAAAATTCACAAAGCGTGGAGATCAGATGGCGTTTTTAACTTTGGAAGATTTAGTGGGAACTGTGGAAATCGTTGTTTTTCCAAGAGAATTTGATAAATATAGGGAAATTCTAATGGAAGGCAGAAAAATATTTATCACAGGAGAGGCAGATATACAGGAAAATGCTCCGGGAAAGGTTAAGGCAAGTGAAATAAAAGAGTTTGTTCAGGTTCCGTCAGAGCTTTGGATAGCCTTTAAGGATAAGGAAGCCTATATTGCCGGGGAACAGAAGTTAATCAGTCTTTTATCTGAAAATAAAGGAAATGACAGAGTTATGATAGCATTGGCGAAGGAGCGTCAGAGAAAAATGATGCCGGCACAGTACAGGGTAGATGCCAATAAGAATTTTGTTGAAAAATTAAAGGAAATCTACGGAGAGGATTTAGTAAAGCTTCTTCAGTAAAAAATGGGAGATTAGGATATGCTAATTACATCAGCTACAAATGCTCATATAAAAAATATTATAAGTCTTAAAGAAAAGTCTAAAGTGCGAAAATCCACCGGGTTGTTTACGGTAGAAGGCATTAAGATGTTTTTGGAGGTTCCAAGGGACGAACTGAAAGAGATTTATGTTTCAGAAAGTTTTGAAAAAGAAAACAAGGACAGTCTTAAAGGCTATAGCTACAATATAGTAAGTGATAACATATTTAAAAAAATATCAGATACTGTTACACCGCAGGGAGTTTTAGCCATAGTAAAGCAAAAAAAATATACCGTAGAGGATATAATTGAAAAACGTAATAAAAATGGCAGCTGTATTGTGGTATTAGACCGGTTGCAGGATCCGGGAAATTTGGGAACAATTGTGAGAACCGGTGAGGGAGCAGGAATTTCAGGCATAATAATGAGCAGTGATTGTGCAGATATATATAACCCAAAGGTAATACGTTCAACTATGGGTTCCATATTCAGGGTTCCTTTTGCCATTTCCCATAATTTGCCGGAGGACATAGACAAGTTAAAACAAAGGGGTATTACAACCTACGCAGCACATCTAAAGGGGGATTTGTACCACAACAGTGTGTTTAACAGGGATGTTGCACTGCTAATTGGCAACGAGGCAAGGGGCCTTAGTCAGGAAGTGTCACAAAAGGCGGATAGGCTTATAAAGATACCGATGGAAGGAAAGGTGGAATCATTAAATGCAGCAATTGCCACGGCAATTCTTATGTATGAAGCAAAAGCTGTCAGAGATAAAATACAATAGATGAAATATAATTAACATAAAAATAACCGGGCATTAACGATTTGAAATCGTTAGAACCCGGTTATTTTTGGTTATAATTAATAGGCAATAGAAGCCAGCTTCTCAACAGCATGATCTGCAATAATTACTTCATAATGCTCATTAAGATATGCCGGTTTAAAAGCCGTCACATCTTCGGTCCTGCCGTATTCTGAAATAAGTCCTCTGGCCCTTGCTACAAAAAATTCGTCTTTTGAAGTAAAAAGAACGTTAAGATAATATCTGCCATCTAAAGGAGACTTATATAGGGAACTTTCACCTGAAAATTCATCATTTAAAATTCCTGCTAAATCAATTAAAACATTCAAATCATCATAAGAAGAAAGAAGATGGACTGAATATTCCTCTAATTTAGGCTGATTATTATCTTTATCTAAAGAAGATTCCTCATCTAAAGGAGCTTCGTCATCGTAGTCATCTAAAGAATCCTCTATTATTTCATCAAAATCATCAAGTTCAACCCCTGCATCACCAAAATGTGCATATAAGCTTTCCTTAATTTTTTCCTTTAATTCCTCAGGAAAACCATTGGAAAACAATGAAGGATAGTGGTGACCATCCTCATCCTGATTAGGAACCTTAGTTATAACCAGAACAATACCATCAGAAGGAATCGGTGTGGCTTCCACCATTAACGGAATGTTACTAACATCAAAACCGAAATCGTCATTTGCCTGACGCATCATGTCCTGAAAAAGTTCTTTAATCTTCATGGAACCGTATGCCAACTCACTTATTGTAATGTCACGATCCTCAAGGTCCTCCCTGGTTAAGGTACAGCGAATCTGATTGTCATTGATTTTTTCAATTTTCATAAAAATCACCTCTCATTCGAATAGATTCGTTATAATACAAAAACATTTATGATACTAGTATATCCAATAAACCTAAAAGTGTAAAGATTTTAGGTTAGCAATATCTTACAAGTACAATATATATACTGTAAAAATGTACAAAGTATGACAAAATTTTTAAAAATGGTAACGGCTCAGCCATGCGATACAGTAACAGCTCAGCCATCCCAGCTCGAATCCGCAGGCATAGCCTGCTTCTTCTCGCTGATATGGCTCACCATATGATACAATACAAATACAGCAAATTGCCTGCAAGCAGTCATTTGCTGTATTTGTATTGTATCGCATGGCTGAGCTGTTACAAAAAATAGGTTGCAATATATAAACAATATGATATAATCGGTTTAAGGTTAAATGAATAATACGGAAACATAGCTTAACAATAACTAAAATTAGTATTTCACAAGAAAGTTTATGGTTTCCCCATGAATGTAGACTTCTGTACTATTATAGTGCAGAAGTTTTCATATGTAAGGAAATTACTGTATGCAGTCTTTTTTATTTATGGTATTATAAAAGTGTTGTATTCCATGAAATTATGTTAAATTAAATGATTCCATAGAATTAAAATAACCAATTTATAATAAATTAGTAATGTCAGCTTGTATAGTAGGAGGAATTACAGTGAGAAAAAACGTAAGATATATTGCACTTACCGCATTAGTGATTTCAGCGTTTGTTTTATCAGGATGTGATATGTTTAAAAAGACTAATGATGGAAAAGTGGATTTAAAATGGTATATGGGACTTACCTATGAAGATGATAATGGCAAGGATGTTAATTACACTACCAAAAGCGGTGACAGTGTAGTGGCAGTTGCATTAGAGGATAAATATAGCGAACAGTACGGAATTATGAAGGATGCAGATGTATTTGTAAGCATTGATATGGTTAAAGACAATATAGACCCAAGATTTTACTATGATAAAAGCAATGGGAGTTTAATGTTTACCAACGCAACAACTTCCTATGAAATGCCTCTTAACGAAAATGTTATAGACAAGGAAAAGGTTAATTATACAACCTGCATTAAAGAAAATAAAAAATGCTATATAAATATAGAAACCGTTAAAAAATTTGTAGATATTAATTATAAATTAACTAAGGCAGAAGGTGATGCACCGGCTATTTTAAGTATTACATATAAAAGTGGAAAGAAAAATATAATGACTACTGACAGTAATATTGAAATGCGTACTAAAGGTGATTACCAGAACCTTATAGTAAAAGAAATTTCAAAGGGAACAAAGGTTACAGTTATAGAAAGTGGCAAGAACTGGGATAAAGTACGAACAGAAAACGGCTATATCGGATACATTCCCGTATCGGAGTTAAATGATAGTGGAACTCAGGAGGTTTCATTTAAAAATGACGATGATACATACACTCATGTAACATTAGATACAAAAGTGAGTCTGGCATGGAATCAGATATATAATCAGAATGCCAATAACAACTTTGATGAACTGACAGCAAATGTTAAAGGGGTAAATGTTATTTCCCCTACATGGTTTTCATTGGTGGATAAAAACGGAAATCTGTCATCCCTTGCAGATTTAAATTATGTGGAAAAAGCCCATAAAAAGGGAATGCAGGTGTGGGCGTTAGTTAATGACTTTACAGACAGGAAACTTACAAAGAAGGTATTAACATCAACTGCTCTTAGAAAGAAATTTATTAACAATATAATGTATTTTGCAGACAGTTATGAACTAGACGGCGTTAATATTGACTTTGAATATATAACAGAAGAGATTATTGATGACTATCTTCAGTTCCTTAGGGAATTATCCATTGAGTGTAGGGCTGCTAAAAAAGTTCTTTCGGTAGATAATTATGCACCATCTAAATGGAGTGCCTATTATGACAGAAAGCAGCAGATTAAATTAGTGGATTATTTGATTATAATGAATTATGATGAACATACTTCTGCAAGTGATGAGGCAGGTTCAGTGTCATCTATGTCTTATGCACAAAATTCAATTAGAGATACTTTGGAAGAAACAGGAAATTCTGACAGAGTAATAAATGGAATGCCGTTTTATACAAGAATCTGGGAAACAAAAAGTGAAGAGGATGGCAATGCAGATGGTTCAGAAAAGCTTATTGAAGATGCAGCAAATGGAAATTATTATTTATCAAGCAAGGCTGTTGGAATGAATGCCGCAAAGAAAGAATACAAGGCTGCAGGAGTTAAGCCGGCTTTTGACGAAACTACAGGACAGAATTTTGTAACTTATACAAAGGGAAGCAGCACTTTCATGATTTGGCTTGAGGATGAAACATCAGTTAAGTCAAGACTGGAATTAATGAATAAGTACAAATTAGGAGGAGCTGCTTACTGGTCATTAGGTCAGGAAGAGGACGGCATCTGGAAAACAATTTCAGAATATTTTAAATAGCAGTCATAATTTACATTTTTGCCTCATATAATTCAGTGAAGGAGTGAGGCAAAAATGAATAATAGGAAGTTATTGTATATTTATTATTATGTAAACGGAAGAAAAGTAAGGAATGTAGGATTTGTGGAATGTAAGGAAAAGGATACTACCTGTAAATTTAATCTTACTTTAAAAATACCAAAGGGATATCTTGCAGAGTTTGTTAATATTTATTTATATCGTTATGGAAGTAAGAAGGGATACAAAATTGGTTCCTTAAATCCTGTGGTGGAAAATTCCATGTACACCATAAAGGTAGATAAGAATGAATTAGAACAAAACGGATTTTCCATGGGGGAAATAGCAGGAATATACATATTTAGTAATGAGTACGAAGGTGGAGAATTCAGGGCTGATATGGAGGAAGGCAAAAGATCCGGTTATCAGGTAAGATATGTGGGATAAATATGTTAAAAGTTTATATAAAATAACAGATGGAATATTAAGATGAAAGAAAAGTACATGAGAGAGGCAATAAAGCAGGCAAAAAAGGCATGGGATATTGGTGAGGTACCTATAGGATGCGTTATTGTATATAAGGATAAAATAATAGGCAGAGGCTATAACAGAAGAATGGTTGACAAAAATACTTTAAGCCATGCCGAGTTAAATGCCATAAAAAAGGCCAGTAAAAAGCTTGATGACTGGAGGCTTGATGATTGTGAGATGTATGTTACCACCGAGCCGTGCCAGATGTGTGCAGGAGCCATAGTTCAGGCAAGAATAAAAAAAGTATATATAGGATGCATGAATCCAAAGGCAGGATGTGCAGGCTCTATTATGAATCTGTTGCAGGTGGACAAATTTAACCATCAGGTAGAGATTGAAAAGGGCATATTAGAAGAAGAATGCAGCAGCCTTTTAAAGGATTTTTTTAGAAATCTTAGAAAATCATAGTTGACAAAGAAAAAGTCATTGGGTTATACTGTATTTCTGACAAATGAATTTGTTATAACACTTCCGTGCAGCCGGGGAGGTAGCGGCGCCCTGAACCTGCAATCCGCTATAGCAGGGGTGATGGTTTGTGTCGGGTATATCTTGTAGGGCTGCCCTTTATAAGTGATGTTGACGTCCGGGTCTTATGCAACGGGGTCCTGTGAACCGTGTCAGGTCAGGAATGGAGCAGCACTAAGCAGATCACCTCGTGTGACATGAGGGTGCCTGGACCGAGTTAACTGTAAAGGTAACGCTTATGGGATATTCACAAAGCAAACCGCACGGATTAATAAAATAAAACATATAAGGGAGTTAGAACATTAACAGTTATTTAGCTGTTTGGTTTTAACTCCCTTTTTGTGTGCCTGGTTTTATTCATTTAATTCTCACGAAAAATACACCTTATTAACACCGGATAGATACTTAAAATTCACAGAATTTCTTTAATCTTGATACATAAATACATATATAAGAAGGTTTGCCCGTGAAGAAAATAATAAAGAAGCATAGAAAAAAATCATAGTAATTGCAGTAATAATTATAGTAGTATTTATTGTGGGAGTGATTGCCTCAAAGGTTTTTGCCGGGAAAAAGAATGGAGAAAAAACAATAAAAAAGGAAAACACGGTAACATTATCAAAAATGAATCTTACAACTTCAGTTAGTGCCACAGGAACCATTAACAGTGCTAAGTCTAAAAACATTAGTTCAGAAAGTAACGGAGTTAAGGTTTCTAAAGTAAATGTACAGGTAGGCGACACTGTTAAAAAAGGCGATGTAATACTTACCTTTGACAAAAGTGATTTACAGGAAGCCTTAGAAGAAGCAAACGAAAATTTAACAGAGGCTAAAAGTGAGGCCTCAAAAAGCATATCAAAAGCGGGAAAACAGTTAAGTGAAGCTAAGTCTGACTATAGTTCCCAGAAAACCAAGCTTGCCAAAAAAACGGCAGAGGCCAAATCAGATTTAAGTAGTATAAAAAGTCAGATTTCCACAATTAAGAAAAAGATAAATAAGTCTAAAAACGGACAGACAAAAACACAACTTGAAGAGCAGCTTACTAAATTGCAGGAACAGCTTACTCAGGCACAGTCAGCATATGAACAGGCAGTGGAAAATGAGGAAAATACCAATAAGCAAAATTCCAACAGCATTGACAATGCATCAGATAGTGTGGAGGATTAGGAAAACCTAATGAACTGGAAATATTACATGGAATTAATATAAATATAAAGGAAGGGGAGTTTACATCCATAGTAGGGGAATCAGGTTCCGGTAAATCAACGCTCATGAATATAATTGGAGCACTAGATAAGCCTACAGCAGGAAAGTATTATCTTGGTGGAATTGACATATGCAATGCAAAGGATAAACAACTGTCGGAAATTATAAATAAACATATAGTTTTTGTATTTCAGACATACAATCTCGTGGCAAGAAGCACTGCAATTTCCAATGTAGAACTACCTATGCTGTATGCAGGAGTACCTAAAGGAAAGCGTAATGCCAGGGCAAAGGAATTGCTGGAAATGGTGGGAATGCAGGACCGTATGCAGCACAAATCCGACGAATTATCGGGAGGGCAGAAGCAACGTGTGGCAATAGCCAGAGCCATGGCAAATGACCCGTCAATTATACTGGCTGATGAACCTACAGGAGCCCTTGATTCAAAAACAGGAAGAATAGTTATGGATATTTTTCATGAACTAAATGAGAAGCAGAAAAAGACCATAGTCCTTATTACCCATTCCATGGGGCTTGCAAAGGAGACAGACAGGATAATAACCTTAAAGGATGGAATCATAACCGGTGAAAAAATAAATGATGGAAGGGGTGATAAAAATGCTTATATTTGAAAACATTAAAATGGCATTTCAGTCCCTGATGTCAAATAAAATGAGGTCACTTCTTACAATGTTAGGAATTATTATTGGAATTGGTTCCGTAATAGCTATAATGACGGTAAGTTCTTCCCTTACTGCATCTATTTCTTCATCTTTTCAGGAAATGGGAGCAAAAAAGCACTGAAAGTGAAGAAAGAAGTGATGGTATGAAGTTTGGTGCTGTAAGTAAAAACAGCACAGTGGATGAGGAAGATAGAATTACAGATGCCATGATAGAAGAGCTAAAACAGCAATATTCAAATGAAATAGATGATATTTCCTTAACTGAAAGTGTAGGCAGTGCTACGGTAAAGTCAGGCAGTGATTATGCAAACATAAATCTGTCAGGGGTAAATACCGGATATTTCACAGCAAATGATATAAGCCTTGTGGCAGGAAGAAATATTAAGAAGGAGGACGTAGAAGGAAACAAGAAGGTTATAATGGTTTCAGATAAAGTAGTTGATAATATGTTTGATGGGGACACAGATAGTGCTTTGGGAAGCAAAATAAATGTAAGTGTAAATGGAACATATTATTACTATTATATTGTCGGCGTGTACAGGTATGAATCTGACGGAACAATATCTACAGACACAGATGAAGATGTTACAACACCGGCATATATTCCCATTACGGTTGCAAAAGAACAGACCCGTTCGGATGAGGGATATACCCGGCTGGTGGTGGTAACCTCTGACAAGGTTTCAGATGTTTCGGAATTTGCTGACAGAATTAACGCTTTTTTGTCTACATATTATGTGGCGAATGAAGATTATGAAATTTCAACTACCACCATGACTTCACTAACGGAGTCTATGAATGACATGATAAATACCGTAAGTATCGCAGTTTCCTTTATAGCAGGAATTTCCCTTCTTGTAGGAGGAATAGGTGTCATGAATATTATGCTTGTATCAATTACAGAAAGAACAAGGGAAATAGGAACAAGAAAAGCCCTTGGTGCAAAAAACAGTTCCATAAGACTACAGTTTATAATAAAATCAGTCATACTGTGTCTCATAGGTGGAATATTGGGTATAGTGGTTGGTTTTATATTAGGAGTAATTGCGGCAGTAGCATTGGGATACTCAGCAGCAGTTCCGGTGACGGCGGTAATAGTGGCAACCATATTCTCCATGGTAATAGGAATATTCTTTGGATACTATCCGGCAAATAAAGCTGCAAAATTAAATCCTATAGAAGCATTAAGGTATGAATAGGAATTTTAAGTTGAAACAGTATTAATGTTGGTATAGAATATAATGTATAGATATATGAAAACACCATGGAGGAATCAGGATGAAAAAAAGAACATTTTTAGCGGTATCAATCATTATATTTATTTGTATCATTTCAGCAGGGATTTATAAATTTGTAAATTCCGGTTCTAAGTTACCTTTTGATAATAAGGTAAAGACCATAACCATAATACAGGAGGTAGAACCTTATTCCACAAAGGTAGAAAATATTGATGAGTTTATTAACAAAATGGATACCGGAAAATGGGAGAAGATTAACCGATTTGAGCTTAAATCAGCTCCCGTTGCATACTTAAAAATTGAACCCTCAGGAGATATGGTGGAAATATATTCACCGGACGATAATAATGGATATTGCCGTGTAGATAAAAGTTATTATAAGATTCCAACAGAGGTATATGATTACATAATGAGTAAAATTAAATAAAGACATATAAGTGTCAATATACTTAATAAAAATATAGAAAAGTTTTCCAACGTCTTGTATGGAAAACTTTTTTGGTTTATAATGATTTCAAAGGCGCAATAGGTGTAGTGCGCCCAAAATCAAAAAAAACATTTTTGCGTGAATATTACGAAGGGAGAAAACATGTCTTATACAGCATTATACAGAAAATTCAGACCTACATCATTTGAGCAGGTTAAAGGGCAGGATCATATAGTACAGACTCTTAAAAATCAGATTAATGCTAACAGAATAGGACATGCATATCTTTTTTGTGGAACACGGGGAACAGGAAAAACAAGTGTGGCGAAGATTTTTGCCAGAGCTGTAAACTGTGAACACCCTATAGATGGAAGCCCGTGCAATGAATGTGAAACGTGTCGGGCAATTAATTCAGGCAGTGCAATGAATGTAGTTGAAATAGATGCGGCATCAAACAACGGTGTAGATAATATTCGTCAGATAAGAGACGAAATCCAATATACGCCGGCTAATGGAAAGTATACCGTGTACATTATCGACGAGGTGCATATGTTATCCATTGGTGCTTTTAATGCACTTTTAAAAACATTAGAGGAACCACCGTCATATGTAATGTTTATTTTGGCTACTACAGAACCCCATAAAATACCAATAACTATTTTATCAAGGTGTCAGAGGTATGATTTTAAAAGAATCACCATAGATACAATAGCTGCCAGACTTACGGAATTAATGGAAAAGGAAGGCATAGAGGTAGAGGATAAGGCTATCAGATATGTGGCAAAGGCAGCGGATGGCTCCATGCGTGATGCTCTTAGTCTTTTAGACCAGTGTATAGCGTTTTATCTGGGACAGAAGCTTACCTACGAAAATGTGTTAGAGGTTTTAGGGGCAGTTGACAATGAAATTTTCAGCAGACTTACCAGAAGTATTATTGCAGGGAATGTTACTGAATGTATTAACATATTAGATGAAATGGTTATGCAGGGAAGAGAATTAGGGCAGTTTGTCAGTGATTTTATATGGTACCTGCGTAATTTAATGCTTATAAAGACTTCTGACGGAGCAACGGATTTTATAGACGCTTCGGCAGAACGTATAGAGGCATTAAAGGAAGAGGCATCAATGGTTGAGACAGATGTAATAATGAGATATATACGGGTGTTCTCAGAACTTGCCGGTCAGATAAAATATGCTTCAAATAAAAGAGTGCTGATAGAAATTGCACTTATAAAACTAAATAAGCCTCAGATGGAAAATGATACGGCATCCCTAATTAACAGAATATCCATTTTGGAAAACAAAATGGAAAAGGGAGATTTTGTGGCAAAGCCGGCTGTGTCTGCAACTGAGGAAAAGGTAGAAAGTAAACCTAAAAAAGTCTTTGACAAGCCTGTTCCGGCAGATATCCAGTATGTAGTGGATAACTGGGGAAAGGTAAAAAGACATATTTCAAATCCGTATAAGACATTTCTAAATGATGCCAGGTTTAGTGTCAAAGGGGATGATACCCTTCTTATAGTATTTAATCCGGGAGCTATCGGATATGAGGGATGCAATAAACCTGAGATTATAGAAATGCTTAATAATATAATAAGTGAAGAAATTAATAAGCAGGTCAAGGTAGAAATGACAATGCTTGAAGGCAACCAGAATTTTGGAGATTATTTCCAGGAGGTTGTATTAAAGAATATTAATATGGAAGTAGTACAGGAGGATTTTTAAAATGGCAAAAAGAGGTGGATTTCCGGGAGGAATGCCGGGGAATATGAATAATATAATGAAGCAGGCACAGAAGATGCAGAAGCAGATGGAGGAAGCCCAGGCAGAACTTGAAGCTTCCGAATATACTGCAACAGCAGGTGGTGGAGCCGTTGAAGTTACAATTTCAGGTTCAAAGGAAATTACAAAAATTAAACTTGATCCGGAAGTTGTAGACCCTGATGACATTGAAATGTTAGAGGATTTAGTTATGGCAGCAGTAAATGAGGCTATAAGAAAAATGGAAGAAATGTCAACACAGAAAATGTCCAAAATTACCGGAGGATTAGGCGGACTGTTCTAATAGTTTGACTTAAAGAAAGAGGTAAGGACATTGGATTACTACAGTGGATATATAACAAAACTAATTGAAGAATTATCGACTCTTCCGGGAGTGGGTGCAAAAACCGCAGGAAGACTGGCATTTCATATTTTGGACATGCCCAAAGAGCAGGTAGAGGATATTGCAAATGCCATGATAAATGCCAAGGAAAATGTTAAATACTGTAAGACATGTTGTACCCTTACTGACCAGGACGAATGCCCTATTTGCAGTAGTAAGGAAAGAGACCATAAGACTATTATGGTAGTTGAGTCTACCAAAGATATGGCGGCATACGAAAAGGTCGGAGAGTATAAGGGAGTTTATCATGTACTTCACGGAGCAATAAATCCCATGGCAGG
>OLVP01000765.1_pt1 | contig 24538 bp, 23 predicted proteins | sample 1673281 | NCBI WGS metagenome assembly OLVP01 (sample SAMEA3178940, study PRJEB25190) | human gut metagenome | biome: human gut; feature: human-associated habitat; material: faeces | place: Austria | collected 2013
AGAAGATTGCGACATTTTTAGATGACCTCGATCACCTCATCACTCTTCACCATCGTAAGTACATGAAATATGCTGATTTATCAGTTTTCGATTGGGAACAGCGTAAGTTGGGGGAACTTGGTTCATTGAAAAATGGAATGAACTTTTCCAAAGAAGCCATGGGAATAGGATTTCCATTTGTAAATCTTCAAAATATATTCGGAAATAATGTAATTGATGTTACAAATTTAGGGAAAGCAATGGCATCTGATTCACAGCTGAAAGATTATAATTTGCTGAATGGCGATGTATTGTTTGTACGCTCTTCGGTAAAATTGGAAGGTGTAGGAGAAGCCGCCTTAGTACCACAAAACCTTGAAAACACAACATATTCTGGATTTATTATAAGATTTCGAGATGAATATGGATTGGATAATAATTTTAAAAGGTTTTTATTCGGAATAGAATCTGTACGAAATCAAATTATGGCACAAGCTACTAATAGTGCAAATAAAAATATCAGTCAAACAGTGTTGGAAAATCTTTGCTTGAAGATTCCAAATAAATCAGAGCAAGAAAAAATTGGTTTATATTTTTCTAACCTTGACCACCTTATCACTCTTCACCAGCGAAAGTGCGAAGAGACGAAAACCTTGAAAAAATATATGCTTCAAAAGATGTTTCCACAAAATGGTCATTCAGTTCCAGAAATTAGATTTTCCGGGTTTACTGAAGATTGGGAACAGCGTAAGTTGGTTGATTTGGTTGATCGTGTTACAAGAAAAAATCAAGATTTAGTCTCAGAGTTACCGCTTACGATATCGGCTCAATATGGCCTTATTGATCAGAATGAATTCTTTGATAAGAGAGTTGCAAGTAAAGATGTCAGTGGTTACTATCTGATTGAGAATGGAGAGTTCGCTTATAATAAAAGTACTTCAACAGATGCTCCTTGGGGAGCTATTAAAAGGCTGGATCGTTATAAAAATGGCGTATTATCAACGCTTTATATCGTATTTGGGATAAAAGAAAACAATCCTGTAGATTCCGATTTTCTGGTATCGTACTACAGCACAAACTTGTGGCATAAAGGTATTCATGAAATTGCTGCAGAAGGAGCGAGAAATCATGGACTTTTGAATATTGCACCTGCGGATTTCTTTGAGACGAAGCTGATGATACCGCAAGATATTGAGGAACAGAAGAAAATTGGAAAGTATTTTGAAGAGCTAGAAAGGCTCATCACTCTTCACCAGCATAAGTGTGAAGAATTACAGAATATTAAAAAATTTATGCTGAAAAATATGTTTATATAAAAAATAACGATAGTTTTTGATACTGAAATTAAGAAAGTACTAATAGATAGAATTAGTGAAAATTGCATTGTAGAAGAATGAGGCTTACGATGAGTATGATCTATAGCAAGAAATTTTAGATAATAATGAGTGAAAAGAAATTTAAAGTATAAAAATATGAAAGAAGTGAGAAAAATGGACAAAAAAGTGGAATTGTATCATGGAAGTGGTCAGATAGTAGAATTTCCTGAGGTTAGAAAGACAAGATATACAAAAGATTTCTCATGGGGATTTTATTGTACAAAAAGTTATGAACAGGCATATAGATGGGCAGAACGAAAACATAAGCATGGAATAATTAATGTATATTCATATACAGAAAATAAACAATTAAAAATAAAGAAATTTGATCAGATGTGTGATGAATGGTTAGATTTTATTGCAGAATGCCGAGTTGGAAAGATACACGAGTATGATATTGTGGAAGGCCCAATGGCAGATGATACAATCTGGAATTTTGTAAATGATTATTTAAGTGGAAATATAAGTAAAGCTGTATTCTGGGAATATGCAAAGTTTAAACATCCGTCACATCAGATTAGTTTTCATAGTATGAGAGCCTTAGAATGTTTGACGTATGAAAGGAGTGAAAACGTGGATGACGACACAGTGGAATAAAGATGATTTGTTTTATGTATGTTCGATGATTGAGTTTGTTGCAAGAGAAACTCATAATAAAGTAAAAGATGTAGTTGGGAAAATGACAGATGAAGATTTAGTGCATCAATTAAGAACGGCTGGTGTAAATCACTGTCTTTCTTTTGAACAGGTATGTGATGAATGGATTGAAGAATATCAAATTACAGAGGGAAATTTTGATAATATTACAACTTGTAAATATAGTGTTCCAACAGTAACTTCAATTGGAAGAGTATACCAAACGTTAATATTGAATGTTATGGGTTTGTATGCGAATGTAGTAGAAGCTATTAAGACTGTATATAATTCATTCATTAGTGATGAAATATCAGATTTTAATTCAAATGTATTTTATAGTAATCCGGATTATATAAAATGTTCATATGAAGCAGGTGAATTGTTGGATTAAAAAGTAGAAGATATTTTGAAAAAGTGAACGACTACAGAGATTCAGCGTAAGTTCAAATTTTGTATTGAATTGAGTTCAAACGATTGGGAACAGCGTAAGTTTGCAGATTTCACATGGGATGCAGGGAAACGGAACAAGGAAGATTTAGATTTAGAACCGTATGCTATTACAAATGAGCATGGATTTATTCGTCAGCGTGATGCACATGACGATTTTGGATATATGAAAGATACGGACAGAAAAGCGTATAATATTGTTCAACCAAATTCGTTTGCCTATAATCCAGCAAGGATCAATGTAGGATCTATCGGATACTATAAAGGTGTGGAAAATGTGATAGTTAGCTCACTTTATGAAGTTTTTCAAACAGACAATTATGTGAACGATAGGTTCCTCTGGCATTGGCTCAAGTCTGATGAATTTCCAAGATGGATTGAGAAACTTCAAGAGGGAAGTGTTCGATTATACTTCTATTATGACAAGTTATGTGAATGTCAGTTATATATGCCATCATTAGAAGAACAGGAGAAGATTGCGACATTTTTAGATGACCTCGATCACCTCATCACTCTTCACCATCGGAAGCAAAATTACGTGTTAAATACCCTAATATATGCCAAAACCACGCTATTTATTACAAAGGAGAAAAAGAAAATGCCAGAATTAGAGAAAGTAATAGAAGATAAATTAATAGAACAGCTAGTTTTTGGAGAGTCCCAATGGACTTACCGTGAAGATTTAAAGACTGAGGAAGAACTTTGGCAAAATTTTAGATACATTCTAGAGCAGAATAATAAAGCACGTCTAGATGGACAGCCTTTGTCTGATGCAGAGTTTGAACAGGTTAAGAACCAGCTACAGTTTTCTTCGTTCTATAAAGCTGGTGAATGGCTGGTTGGCGAAAATGGGAAGGCAATGGTTCATGTGCAAAGGGATACAGAAAAATTGCATTTAGTTGTGATGAATCATGAGCATATTGCAGGTGGAAGCAGTGTTTACGAGGTTATTAACCAATATAATGCATTAAAAGACGATGACATCACTACGGTTACAAGGGACAGAAGATTTGATGTTACACTTATGATTAATGGTCTTCCAATGATACATATTGAATTAAAGAACAGACAGCACTCTTACATGGAAGCTTTTTATCAGATAAAAAAATATATCAGTGAAGGAAAGTTTACTGGTATTTTTTCGGCTGTCCAGATGTTTGTGATCAGTAATGGAGTAGACACGAAATATTTTGCTGCCGCAAGTGATACAGAGTTGAATCCTAAATTTATGAGCGGTTGGGTAGATACGGAGAATAATCCGGTGGCTGATTATATTGATTTTGCAAAGAATGTTCTTCGTATTCCGGAAGCCCATGAGATGATTGCCAGATATACAGTTTTGGATGAAGATGCAAAGCGATTGATTTTACTTCGACCATATCAGATTCATGCCATTGAGTCTATACGTGAGGCATCAAAGACAGGAAAATCTGGTTTTGTCTGGCATACGACTGGATCCGGAAAGACGCTTACTTCTTATAAGGCAACCAGAAATTTACTGATGGATATTCCTGCGATTGATAAAGCAATCTTTTTGATTGACCGTAAGGATTTGGATACTCAGACAACCATGGCATTTCAGGCTTATGCGAATAATGATTTGGTCGATGTAGATGAGACTGATAATGTAAATGATCTGAAAAAGAAATTAAAATCTGATGATCGTCAGGTAATCGTTACAACAATTCAAAAAATGCAGATTCTGATTAGCAAAAGATTACAGGAAGGAACATCTGAATACAACAAGATTAAAAACCTGAAAATTGCTTTTGTCGTAGATGAATGTCACAGAGCAGTTACTCCAAAAACAAAGCGTGAACTAGAACGCTTTTTCGGAAGATCGCTTTGGTATGGATTTACAGGAACTCCGAGATTTGCGGAGAATCCATATCCGCAGATGGGTGATTTGCCACGTACAACAGAGGAATTGTATGGAAAAAGACTTCACAAATATACAATCCAGAATGCGATTCATGATAATGCTGTACTTGGTTTCCAGGTAGAGCATAATGGTCCGAAAAATATTACAGATGAGACAGATGCCAGTGCATACGACAATGAGACCCATATGCTCCGGGTATTAGATATCATCCTGAACAAATCCTATTACAAGCTGGGATTTCAGAATGGAAAAGGACAAACATATGAGGGACTTTTGACAACGAGTTCCATCCAGATAGCACAGAAGTATTATGAACTCCTGACCAAGGTGAAAAACGGAGAAACATCATTAGAAATCGATGAGAAAATCAAACAGGTTCTTCCGGATTTTCCGAAGTTTGCAATTACTTATTCCGTAACAGAAAATGAAGAAGGTTCCCACGTAAACCAGGAAAAGATGCAGAAATCACTAGATGATTATAATCAGATGTTTGGTACAAAATATGAGCTTTCACAGATTCAGGGGTATAATGGTAATCTGAATAAACGTCTCGCACGGAAAGATGCAAAATTCAAGAGCAGAAGTGAGCAGCTGGATCTGGTCATTGTGGTAGACCGCCTGTTAACAGGATTTGATGCACCATGCATGTCCACCATTTTTATTGACAGACAGCCGATGGGACCACATGATCTGATTCAGGCTTTTTCAAGAACAAACCGTATTTTTGATAAAAACAAAACATACGGACAGATTGTTACTTTCCAGGCACCAAAGTTATTTAAGGAAAGTGTTGACAACGCAGTGAAATTATACTCTGCGGGAAGTACAGGGACAGCGATTCTGGCAGAATGGGAAGAAATAGAACCAGCATTTCGTAAATCGTTGGCAGCATTAAGAGTATCAGCAGAAACGCCGGAAGAAGTAACACCGATGTCAATCAAAGAGAAAAAAGTGTTTGTCAAGATGTTTCAGACCTTTGACCGATTATTTGCTCAGCTCAAATCATTTACCCAGTATGATGACAGTATGCTTGAGGAGTATGGCATTACAGAAGAGGAATACGATAAATATGCCGGAGTTTATAAAAATGCTGTAGAAGAAATAAAAATAGCAGAAGGTGGAGACGATTCCGGGAACGAACCACCGGAAGATGAAACGATAGACGTCGATTATGAATTGATGGCTTATAGTAGTACAAAGATTGATTATGAGTATATTATCAATCTGATCCAGAATATTGTAACACCAGATGAAGATGCAGAAGCGGTATCTCCGGAAGAACGTCAAAAACAGATTGATGAAGTGAAACAGTATATTGATGAAATGCGGAAGGATAATCCAAAGGTAGCCGAGATTATGACGAATCTGGTTAGTGAAATTGAGGAAGATGAAAACAAATATAAGGGTCAGTCTATCTTAAATATTGTGGAAAACATGAAACGTGATTGCATTGAAAAGGTAATCTCTGATTTCTGTGTGACTTGGTACGCATCGAAAGAAGATGTTATGTATGCGGCTCTTCATTACAGAAACGGGGAAATACCAAACGAAAGTGTGATCAAAGCAACAATTGACTATCAGAGTTATAAATCCGTACAAGAAAAGGCACTTCCAAAATTCAAATATTATGCGAAGTGTATGGCAGAATTAAAGAAAACATTAGATGAAGAAATTAAACCTCTGATCAGTGTTGCATAAGAAAATAATAGGTGATTAATTGTCTGTATCAGCGTAAGTGATTCGGGAAAGGAAGACAAACTTATGCAACAGGAAACAGACAAAATGCAATTATTTTATGAGTACTATAAACAGTGGATTGAAGTGTACAAAAAAGGTGCGATCAGGGATGCCACGATGGCAAAGTATCTGATGACGCAGAAATGGGTAGAAAAACTTGCTCCAGAGTTGAAGGTTTGTGAACTCACCAGGACTGCTTATCAGAAATTGCTGAATGATTATGCAAAAGATCATGAACGGCAGACAACGCTGGATTTCCATCATCAATTGAAAGGAGCAATTCTGGATGCGGTAGATGAAGGAATGATAGAGAGAGATCCAACCAGAAAGGCAATCATCAAGGGGAAATCGCCAAGAGCAAAAAAAATAAAGTATTTGAATCAGTTTGAATTACATACGTTAATTGCTCACCTTGATATTCGAGAAGAGGTAAACTGGGACTGGTTTATTCTATTGGTTGCAAAAACCGGTATGAGATTTTCAGAGGCACTTGCAATTACTCCTTCGGACTTTGATTTTGCAAGACAAACATTGTCTATTAGTAAAACATGGGATTATAAGGGTAATGGTGGATTCCTTCCAACAAAGAATAACTCATCAGTGAGAAAAATTCAGATTGATTGGCAGATTGTTGTGAAATTTTCAGAGCTTACTAAGAATCTGCCAGAAGATAAACCGATTTTTGTTGGAGAAACAAAGATCTATAATTCTACAGTGAATGATGTACTTACCAGACATTGCAAAGCGTGTGGAATTTCAGAGATATCCATTCATGGACTTAGACATACACATGCCTCTCTTCTTCTGTTTGCAGGTGTATCAATCGCCAGTGTAGCCAGACGTCTGGGGCATGCCAGTATGACAACAACGCAGAAAACATATCTGCATATCATTCAGGAACTCGAAAATAAAGACGTTGACCTGGTAATGAGAACATTATCAGGATTATAAACGCAAATAATTAAACAGGATTACTTACGCTGATCTAGATATATAACGAATCCGAAATCAAAATGTGTAGGAGCAGTATTTTTAGGCATAAAAATGGAAACGGAGGCAGTGAAATGGATATATCAAAAGCAGACTGGAAACTTTATCGTGAGCGTGTCCCAGACTGGCAAGAACACTATATGGAAAAACTTACAGAAGAATATGTAAAATTACTAACTTCCCCAGGTCATGCGTCAGATCATTTTTGGGAATACAAAAGTGGATATTGAGAATGGAAAAGAGGACATTCAAGACAAAAAAGTGGATATTGAAAGTGTACTTTCCGAAAAAGGCAGCAACTTCTCGGTGAAAACGACGGTTCATATCCATAGACTTTTTGAAAAGTTTGGCTTTGATGAGGTGTTTGGAAGAAGTGCGGTTATGGAACTTCTTGTTATTTGGGATTTATTGGGGATATGCCATTTACATTTATGCTGATGTTTGTGTTCTTTTCGTTTGGAATTTTTGCGGGACTTGAACCAATAAGCAATCACTAAAATAGGTCGCATAAGCGAATTATTTTTGCTATAATATGCTTATGCGAAAAAAACTCGCACTATTGGTGCGAGAATTGAGGTGATTGAATGAAATTATTAGGAAATATACTCTGGTTTCTTTGTGGTGGGATAATCGGAGGTCTTGCATGGATCATTGCAGGATGTATATGGTGTGTCACAATTGTAGGAATCCCGTTTGGAAAACAATTCTTTAAAATGGCACGTTTATCTTTTATGCCTTTTGGTGCAAATGTGCTTTAGAACAACCTTTTATATAAAGAACAGTCGGGTAAAAATGGCTCCGAAATTTGCAGGCAGAGACACTGCCAGCGTTACGATAGAATAAATAAGATGCCAGGGTCACAAAGTCAGAACTTTTATGAGTTTCACTTAGTTTTAAAATTTACTGTCAAACTCCCGAGAACGAAAAGAAAATGCCATGTAGGATTTTATGGGAAATCCGGCATATTTTTAATTCATATTTGGGGCGAGTAGCGGGGCGCAGAATATAAAAAATTATCAGCGGTGAGGAATAAAATGGAGAAAAACGGCTTGACAAAGCTTGCCGTGCGATGCTATTATGTCAGAAGTGATATAGTATGTTACTTGTTAAGAACGAACGAGGCATTAACTATGCATGAACTTTTTGGATGTTTATGCGGTTAGTGCCTCTTTTTCTGTTGCTAAGCGTACAGAGAATGCGTCTAGAAGCCTGCTTCTTTGTCAAGACTATAAAGAGAATGCCTGACTGTTTTTACAGATTACCGCAAATATTCATAAACATTCATACTCGTAAATTCATAACGAAAAGGAGAACAATTATGAAAGACAAAATTTTTGGCGTGCTTCAGCGCGTGGGAAGATCATTCATGCTTCCAATCGCCATTCTCCCGGTAGCAGGTCTTCTGCTCGGATTTGGTGGCTCATTTACCAACGAAACAATGCTTGAAACTTACGGACTGTTAAATGTCATGGGACCTGGCACCATTCCATATGCCATCTTCCAGGTCATGAGCGAAGCCGGTAACATTGTATTCGCAAACCTGCCGATTATTTTCGCGATGGGTGTTGCCATCGGTATGGCTAAGAAAGAAAAAGAAGTTGCGGCTCTCTCTGCTGCCATCGCATTTTTCATTATGCACGCTTCTATCAGTGCGATGATCACCATCAACGGTGGAACAGAAAACATGCTGGAAGGTGCAACTACGTCTGTTGTCGGCATCACATCTCTTCAGATGGGTGTATTCGGCGGTATCATCGTCGGACTCGGTGTTTCTTCGCTGCACAACCGTTTCTACAAAATCGAACTGCCACAGGTATTATCGTTCTTCGGTGGAACAAGATTCGTACCAATTATCTCTTCGCTTGTATATACCGGCGTTGGTATCCTGATGTTCTTTATCTGGCCAGTCATCCAGACAGGGATCTACGCACTTGGAGATCTTGTACTTAATTCAGGCTATGCAGGAACATGGGTATATGGTTTCCTCGAAAGACTATTACTTCCATTCGGTCTTCATCACGTATTCTACCTTCCATTCTGGCAGACTGCACTTGGTGGAACAATGGAAGTCGGCGGCACTCTCATCGAAGGTGCACAGAACATTTTCTTTGCACAGCTCGCTGACCCGACAGTAGAACATTTTGCAGTATCCGCAACCCGCTTCATGTCAGGTAAATTTCCATTGATGATCTTCGGTCTTCCGGGAGCCGCACTTGCCATGTACAGAACAGCAAAACCAGAGAAGAAAAAAGCGGTTGCCGGACTCTTACTTTCCGCTGCTCTTACTTCTATGCTGACAGGTATTACAGAACCACTTGAATTCACATTTATCTTTGTGGCACCAATGCTTTACGGTATCCACTGCGTATTTGCCGGTCTTGCATATATGCTCATGCACCTCTTTAACGTAGGTGTTGGTATGACATTCTCCGGCGGACTGATCGACATGTTCTTATTCGGTATCTTACAGGGAAATGCAAAAACAAACTGGATCTGGATTGTAATCGTAGGTATCGGCTACTTTATCGTATACTACTTACTGTTCGGATTCTTAATCAAGAGATTCGATTTAAAAACACCTGGCCGTGACGACGGTGAAGAGGTAAAATTATACCGCAGAAGCGACGTGGAAGCTCGCAAGAACGGCGATAACGGTTCCGAAGCTTCCTCAGAAGATGCACTTTCTCAGACTATCTGTCAGGGACTTGGCGGCAAGAAAAATATTTCCGACGTAGACTGCTGTGCAACAAGACTTCGTTGTACCGTTCACAAAGCAGAACGCGTAGACGATGCACTGTTAAAATCAACTGGCGCATCCGGCGTAGTACACAAAGGAAATGGCGTTCAGATTATCTACGGACCTCGTGTATCAGTCATCAAATCAAATCTCGAAGATTACCTCGAGACTGCGCCAGACGAAGAATTCACAGCTGGCGGAAATGATGTCGATGCAACTGCACACGCTGGTGTTGATACAAATGTTGACGGTGGCACAAATGCTGGCGTTGCAGAAAATGCCAACACAAGCTCGGCAGAAGCAACTGTTGTTGAGACAATCGTTATCTCAAGCCCAATCACAGGTCTGGCTGCTGACTTATCTACCACTCCAGACGAAGCATTTGCTGGAAAAATGATGGGTGACGGTGCCGTTGTCACACCGGAAGATTCTGTTGTAAGAGCTCCGGAAGATGGCGAAGTATGTTTTGTATTCGAGACAAAGCATGCAATTGGATTCTTGACAGATAGCGGCGTAAGCCTTTTGATTCACATGGGAATCGACACCGTTGCACTGAACGGAGAAGGATTTGAAGTATTCGTTGAAAACGGACAGAAGGTAAAGAAGGGCGAGCCACTCCTCGGCTTGAATCTGGATTATCTCAAAGAAAATGCTCCATCACTCGCTTCACCAGTCCTCTGTACAGAATTGGAAGACAACCAGAAGGTTCGCCTCTTAAAAGACGGACAAATCAAAGCTGGCGAGGCATTATTTGCAATTGACATCTATGAATAAAAGCTATGAATAAAACAAAATAAAGATTGTTATTCGTAGTTGTTAATGTTAAAATCAGATTAATCATTAGTAACAAAATTGGTCACACATGGGGATAAGATTATGTATCGAATTAGTAAAGTTCTCAATCATAATACGGTAATTGGCATTCACGCCGATGACAACCAGGAATACCTGGTGATGGGAAAGGGGATCGGATTCGGCAAAAAAGTCAGCGAGCGATTCGAAGTACGTGACGGCGATACCGTCTACTCGCTACAGGCAACTTCCAATCGTGGAAATGCAAAAGAGCTCGCAACTTCCATCCAGCCCATTTACCTTGAGATTGCAAATGAAATACTGGACGAAGCGGAAAAAGTGTTCCAAAACATTGACCGTGCAGTCCTCTTCCCTATGGCTGATCATTTGGAATATGCTGTAAAGCGCATCCAGAATCACGAACAAATCAGCAACCCACTCACGGATGATATCCGCGTCCTCTTCCACCTGGAATACAAGACTGCGGAATGTGTCCGTCCGATTTTAAAAGAGCGTTTGGGAATCACCATTGATGACAATGAAGTCGGATACATTTCCCTTCACATTCATTCCGCAATCAAAGACGAAAACGTTTCCCTGGCAATGCAGATTGCACGTGCCGTGCGCGAATGCATTTCCCACGTTGAGCAGGTTGTCAACCGACCAATTGATGTCATGTCTTTGTCGTACAACCGACTGATGAACCACATCCGTAACATGGTCGCACGAGCACTGCAGCACGAGGAATTGAAGTTAAACTTAAACGACTACATGGAAGTCAAATTTCCACAGGCATTTCAGCTGGCACAGACCATCTGCGATCAGGTCGGAAAAAACCTGTGCTGCACAATCAGCGATGCTGAAGTCGGATATCTGGCGATGCATATCGAACGTGTCGTCCACGAAGACGAAGACCTCGAGGCAATCGAAGCCAGAGATTAAACATATCATGATATATACAAAAAGGGGATGTGAAAAAACTCGATTGAGTTTTTTTGCATCCCTCTTTTTGCTTATATTGTATATAAATTGCTGGAATCCTACGCTGAAAAGGCGTACTTCCCCTACCCCATAGAGATTCTCTTTTTGAATCTGTGCGGCAGTTCTATTTCGCATCTTTTTGTTGCTTGATTGATATCGTTAAAAATGTTTTCAATCTTATCCTGAAGGACTTCGTTGATGAAATATCCAAAGGTTCGGTATGATGGAGTCTATCAGGGGTTCTGAATAGTTACAAACACAGAAAGTAATATTAGACGCATGGAGGGGGAAAATACAGGGTGTGAGAGAAAGATTTTTAAATTAGGGGAATAGATATTGAAGCTCAGATTGTTCTATGATAGAATATCATTACTAAAAAGTGTGCAGAAGCACAGAATTGAGGAGTATAATGATAGAAATTAAAAGAGATGCTTATCTACAGCAGTTGACCATGCGAAAAGATAACGGAATGATAAAGGTGATTACCGGCATTCGTAGATGCGGCAAATCTTTTTTATTGTTTAACATTTTCAAGAGATATTTACAAGAGAATGGTGTTGATACCGATCATATTATTGAGATTGCCTTGGATGGTATTGAGAATGAGGAATTAAGAGATCCCAAGCTGTGCTTTAAGTACATCAAAGATGCCATGAAGGATGATGATAAGTATTATCTTCTTCTGGATGAAGTACAGTTTATGCCACGATTTGAGGAAGTGCTGAACAGTTTGTTACGCATGAGCAACATTGATGTGTATGTCACCGGAAGCAATTCTAAGTTTCTGTCCAGCGACATTGTGACTGAGTTCCGTGGCAGAGGTGATGAGATCAGAATCTATCCCCTCTCTTTTGCAGAGTTTTATTCTGTCTATGAAGGTGATTACGACGATGCCTGGGATGACTACATGATCTATGGAGGATTGCCGCAGGTCGTAAGTTTACAGAGTGAACGACAGAAGGCAGATTACCTGAAAAACATCTTTGCAAATGTTTATCTGAAGGATGTAATTGAAAGAAACAAGATCCAAAATGTGGATGAAATTGGCATTCTGGTTGATGTGCTTGCATCTGCAATTGGTGCACCGACCAACCCTTCAAAGATTGCTAATACCTTTGCCAGTGAGCGTCAGATGAGTTATACAAATAAAACGATTTCCAATCATATTGACTATTTGGCAGATGCGTTTTTGATTTCTAAAGCAAACCGATACGATATTAAGGGCAGAAAGTATATTGGTGCAAATCTGAAATACTACTTTACTGATCCAGGCCTGAGAAATGCCCGTTTGAATTTCAGACAGCAGGAACCTACTCACATCATGGAGAACATCGTTTATAACGAGCTTCTGATTCGTGGCTACAATGTTGATGTGGGTGTTGTGCAGATCTTTGATAAAGATAAAGAGGGCAAGCGTGTCCGTAAGCAGCTGGAAGTTGATTTTGTAGTTAACCAAGGCAATCAGAGATACTACATCCAGGTTGCTTATGACATGACTTCAGAAGAAAAGCAGAATCAGGAGTTCAATTCTCTGCGTAATATCCCGGACTCTTTCAAGAAGGTTGTCATTGTAAATGGCAGCAAAAGACCTTGGAGAAATGATGAGGGATTTGTCATCATGGGAATGAAATATTTCCTTTTGAACGAGGATAGTTTAGAGTTTTGACATTGGATAGAACACATTGGTGACAGACACTATGAAGCATGACTTGTATGTTCAGTACCCTTGACAATGCGGTAACGCTTGTCCACGCCGGCGGAGCAACGGACATCGGGCAATGGCCGAGAATCCTGCTTGCTTTAAGCGGTCTGGCGGCAGGATTTATCTTTGATATAAAAAACCGAAAATATATGGGGATAGTGATGTACTGCATAATGGTGCTGTCCACCATCTGCGTCGCTATACTGAAATTTGCCGGACCATTTATGGCGGGGCTGATTGTATTCTATCTGTCAGCGGGATTTTTTGCCGTGTTCTTTACTTCCGGTTTTATGGAAATATCCCGCCATATGAGAATCCCGGAACTTTGGGCAGGTATGGGACGGGCGGTAAATAATATCGCTGCCGCTGTGATCGCTAACTTTGTTTTAACCCTTTTATCTTCTGACAGTAATCTTGCAGTTATTATTCTTGTGCTGGTTTTGTTTGTGACAGTCAGCGTCGTGGCGGTCATATACACCTTTCAAAAGAAAACTTTTATGGAGCAGCTCATTACAAATGCCGCCGATGTGGTTGATGAGAAAGAAAGGCTGCGGAAATTCTCGGAAGTGTTTTCGTTCACGGAAAGAGAGAGCGAAGTGTTTAACTGTCTGGTCAATACTGAGGATAGCATTCAGATGATTGCGGAAAAATTGTATGTTTCCAGACGGACTTTGGAACGCCATATTTCCGCCATTTACGAAAAGACCGGCGTAAAATCCCGTGTGGGATTGCTCAACCTTTACAACAAATGATCTTTTGATGTCGGCATTCATCGAGCCGCCTTCTGGAAACAGAGGGCGGATTTTTTATGCCTTTTTTGATAAAAATCACCTTTTTGCCTTGATTTTGAAGAATGGCGGAACTCCGCCACCCCATGTTGACAGATTGGCGGAGCTCCCTTATATACTTTTTTTCCTCTTTTTCCCATAATAAAGTCGGTATTTATGCGAAACAAGTGAAGCGAGCCGTTACTGCTGTTGCCGACCGGATATCACAATATCTGGAAAATAAGACAGTGCTGGCGAATGCTTTGCTGAGAAGATCAAAATTACAGGAGTCTGTTTGCAAGGCTTAGAAAATGGAGGAATCATTATGAAGAATCAAAAAAGACACAGCAGGAAGCTGCTGAGTATCCTGCTCGTACTCTGCATGGCGCTGACCATTGTGCCGATAACTGCGTTTGCGGCAGGAGTCAACTACATTGACAAAATTAGTGTCACCTACACCAAACCGGACTATAAAGCTGGCGATGCACCGCAGGCAGCAGCGACGGTGACAGAGGGAGAATGTTCTGTTGCCTATGAGTATTGGATGGAAATAGAACAAAAAACAGAAGGCAGTGTCTGGACAAGTACAGGACGGTATTGGTATTCTGATTCGAGTAAAATGGCGTCTCTTGCAGCAGACAAGCAGATTACACAGTTTGAAGCAGGACACCATTATACCTATAATATTGTACTTAAAACAAATAGCGGCTACTTTATCAGCGAAGATACAAGTGTTTCCGCAGGCGGTCATAAGTTTGATAAGGTGGCTTTCAAAGCGAATCTTGAAATAAGAGAGATGAGTACGGAACTGCGTATTTACAGTCCTTACTCTATCGATCTTCCTGCCGCCAGCACCGATGAGGTTATCACCACAGTTGACATCGGTAATGTTTGGAAAAACCTTGATTCCACAAAGCCCGTTGCGTTTACAGCGGAAGTAAATCCCAACAATTCTGCTTGCAGCGGAAAAGTGGAAATCGTGGAAGAAGCGTGGGAGAAGTCCACTTATGGTGAAAGTACCCCGATAACAGACGTTATTAAAAGCACAGATACTCCCCGTAACCCGATTGCCGGTGGAGAATACTGGTATAGCATTGTGTTAAGGGCGAAAGAGGGATATGTATTTTCTGATAATGTGACTTTTATTTGTGAGGGAAAAACATATACCGCACAAACGGTAAATACAAGCGTGTCTGATAATGGGAAAACCTTTACTGCGTGGGAATTTTTGCTGCCTGTCATAGCAAGCGACGGGGCAGACGATACCGTAATAAAAGATGTTGAAGTGATTGGCACTACACTTTCTTATGATGCGGGAGATACACCAAAGGCTACTGCTGTGACTAAAGATATTGGTGCAAACTATGAGATTGCTTATGAAAGTTGGGAAGACGAGCAGCATGCTTTATGGTACTCGGATGAACACTATTATCCTAATGAACTCTTCTTGGACAGGTTTACTTCGTTTGAGGAAGGGAAATCCTATAGATATTCAATTCTGCTGAAAGCGAAAAACGGACGGACTTTCGCAGCAACAGATTCGGGACTGACAGTAACTGTAAATGGTTGGACGGTTGAGCAGCAAAATATTAGTATGAATCTGGACGGACAATCTGTGTATGTTACTGGTATTGCAACAATTACACCGACCAAGCCGGTTGAACCAAAGGAAATTGAAGTTATAGAAATCAATAATGCAACCATAACTTTTAAAGATGGTGATAAGCCTGTATTTACTGGCAATGTACCCGATAATAAAGACTACGCATTTCGGTGTGAGTGGTGGAGCCTGGACAGCGATACTGGTCTGGTTTCTACTGAGCCGGAGTGGGGAAGCGGAATTTATAAAAACAAAATTACTACTTTTGAAGCTGGAAAGACCTATCATTACGGGGTGTATGTGACTGCATATTACGGCAATTTCTCACCCGATGCCAAGCTGAAAATCAACGGTCAATATGTGAATTATAAGCGGATAGGCGATGACGACAATATGCAAACTATGTGGCTTGAAACTGATTTGACCATGACGCCATTTGATTCTTCTCACACGCACAGCTATGGAGCAGATTGGAAATCAGACTCAGACAACCATTGGCACGAATGCTCCTGCGGCAGCATCGCAGACAAAGCAGCTCACGATATGGAAACAAAGAACGCTAAGGATGCAACTGCAACGGAAAAAGGCTACACCGGCGACAAAGTGTGCAAAGTATGCGGTTATACTGTAAAGGGCAAAGAGATTCCGGTTTCGGGAACAACAAAGCCGACCAATCCGACAAAACCGGATGGAAATAAGGGAGAGGAAATCCCGGCTACAGGAACGACAAAGCCTACAGAGCCGACCAATCCTAACGGAGATGGGAATGGAAATACCAACAGTCCTCAGACAGGCGATAACAGTAATCTGTGGCTGTGGTTTGCAGTGCTGTTCCTATCTGCTGGAATGCTGATCGGAACAAGTGCGTATTCCAAGAAGAAAAAGTATTCTAAGTAAGCCGTTCCGACTGATTTCGATAGGGAAATCAGCAAAGATTTTACATCATTGAATATTGTTAGAAAAAGACGGCTGAGCTACTAATCATATTGAGAAGGAGAAAGAATTAAAAATGAACGCAATTATGGTATGGAGATCAAAATGAAAAGGGTATTAAAAATGCTTCCGGAGGTTTTCAAAAGACAAAAAGGTATATAGCAACACAGGAGGCGGGCTGTACTTATGCAAGTGAGTTACAGCTCGCTTTTTGTGTGCTTTGACTTATATCCCCGTCATATCGCCCCTGCACTTATGCTGCAACGCACACCGCCGCAGGCCGACCAAGACCGGAAGGACGAGCCTGTTTTCGGGGCTGGTATACTGTCCCGACTGCGGTGCAAAACTGCATTTCTCAGCCGCCAAAAGCATGATGTGAAATCAGGAGCATTTCCGCTGTGTCAATTACAAATCGGGACGGGGAAACTGCACCCGGAGCTTGTTTCGGAGTGGTCGGAAAAGAATTTACCGCTTACACCTGATGAATATCGTTACAAATGTATTGAATTAGCAATGATATGGCATTATAATAAAAGAAAAAGAAATGGAGGTATCTAAAATGGCAAGTACAATTCAAATCAGGGTAGACGATGATTTAAAGAGTAAATCAGATCAGCTTTTTAAGGATCTTGGAACAGATACAACGTCTGCAATAAGAATGTTTTTAACACAGGCTGTTGCATATAACGGATTCCCATTTGAAATAAAAAGAACAGTGCATAATCCATATACATCTATGATAGAAGATGAGATGCTTCAAAGACTGGAACAATCCAGAGAATCTTCAAAAAATGGAAATTATAGAAATGCGGATGATGTGATTTCAGATATGAGAGAAAAATAAGCAAGCGGCGAAGAATGTGCTTGATGATTTTGAGGATACTGTAGAACTGTTAAAACATGTAGCAGGAAGTATGAAAACATGTGATAATCCACGCTTACAGAGTCTGGGATACCATCGAATAAATTTTCAAAAGCACAGATATTTCATGCTGTACAGAATAGAAGATGATGTTGTATATGTGGATGACATTTTCCATGAGTTACAAGATTATGAAAACAGAATGATATAAATTGAATATTAACGATGAAAAGATCATTTACCGTAAAATCGTAGATGGTCTTTTTTATCCTTTGACGATGAAGGAAATCAGATGGTGAAAGGTGCTGGTATGAAACTGAACCACTATAAGAGAGAAAAAAATAAAACGAAGGAATTCCTCGAAAATTGAGAATTACATACGTTAAATTCTTTGCATCAGGTATATATTTTGAAAAGTTATCTGGTTATACTGACAATATCAAAAGGCAGAACTGTTAGAATGAGGTAAGCAGATGGATACAGCACGGAGAATAAAGTTAATTCGGATGATTGAAAAGATAGAGAAAAATCCAAAATTCAGTAGTAAAATTTGTGTGAGAAATGCATCTGAATTTATAGCAGAAAAACGGCAGAAAAAATGAATGGCACCAATCAGAACAGGAGCTAAAAGGAGTAGAATATGTTATCATTATTATTTGCAATTTGTATGATCTGGTTTATTGGAAAATTCTTTATATTTGGTATAAAAACATCGTGGGGAATTCTGAAATTGCTCTGTACAGTAGTATTCTTTCCCGTTATCTTAATTGGTATGGTTGTTGGTGGACTGATGTATATTGCATTTCCACTGCTGATCATCGGTGGAGTCATCGCAGTGTATGTAAAGAAGAGAGGCAGTGGACCATAAATAGGTTCGCTGCCTTGCTTTTTCGCACTTATTTCTGTTTCTCTTTTTCTTCTCGGAACAATTCAATGTTCAGTCCCTGTTCTCCGGCTGTCTTATCAACCCAGAGATTCAGGGAATCTATTGCCAGAGAAATCTCATCCAACTTATTGCTGATAAAAGCAAAATCCCTGATTTCATCGTCGCTGATTTTACCGTCACGGGCAATCTGGATCAGGCGTGTAGTCAGAGGATTGATTTCATTTAAACTGGCAATGGTTTCCAGGATTATATTGGATAAGTCGGTAACTTCGACTTCCGGAACATAGCGATGTCCGATTTCACACTTATGAGAGCAGTAATAGTTACAGAGATCCGGTCGTCTGTAAGCGTCGGCCATCTGGATAATATCGTAAGGTGTAGGCTCTTGTATTTCATATTCAAATTTTTCAATTTTAGAATCAGAAACAGCAGTCATTTTTTCACTGGCTTCTGATCTTGTAAGACCGGCTTCTTCCCGGCAAATCTGATAAATTGTCTTATTTTCTCTCGTAGATTGTTTCCCCATGAGAATAACCTCCCTGTATATCGCAAAACATGAGGATTATCGGGCGGTAACTCCGCATGCTGTACGCGTATTTTCTTTATGAATTTTATTATACTTGAAGCATTAAGAAACAACAAGCACATTGTTGCTATGGAAGTTATGAAAGGATGGAAAAACATGAGACGAAAAGGAAGTTGCAATTGAGATAATAAAGCAATTTTCTGTATATGCAGAGTTTGTGGGATCAGCAACAGAAAATAGTCGTAAAAAGCAGGGATTTTTATACCCCACCTATTGGTATAAACTGTAATCATCAAAGAAGATTAAATCATAAAATTCACGGAAATGGAGGAGTGGGCAATGAAAGGATTTAACACAGGTGATGGTTACATGGGATTGGTAGATGGTAAATATATCTTGTTTGCCAGCGAATCCGATTACTATGAATACATGAATGATTAAGGTGGTGCTATTATGAAAGGAATATTCGGAAATATGTTTGATTTAAACCATGATGGAAATATCAGTCTGCTAGAAAGTACAATGGAATTTATTTTTCTGAATGAACTGCTGAAGGATGATTTTGAAGAACGGACGGAACTGGAGTTATCTGGACTGGATCCGGACGAGTTGGAGTTTATGGATCCGGATGAACGAAGAGAAGTACTGGAAGATGCCGGATTGGATCCGGATGAATATGATTTCTAAGGAGGAGCAATTACGATGACAAAAAACTTTAAAATCAATGGATAGCAGATAGGAACGTTGCATATAGGAAGGGGTTCTTGGAGCAATCCGTAGGCATCAAAGTCGGGGGCTTTTGACCCCAACATCATTTACTTATGATATTATAAAAAGGCAGTGAATCAATTCTCTGAGTTGATTTGCTGCTTTTTCATCTGTAGTCCCGCTACTTATGATATACTTATGATATCGTTGATATATCTAAATTGTGATGAACAGGAGGCGGGGAAAGTGCCAAGAGGAAGTAATCAGAAATTTAAATTATACCGGCTGGCTCAGATCATGATGGAGCAGACAGATGATGAGCATTATATCACCATGCCGGAGATTATAGAAGAGCTGGCAAAATATGATGTAACAGCAGATCGGAAAAGCGTGTATGCAGACTTACGTGATCTGAGTATTCTTGGGATTGAGGTAGAGGGAGAGCCGATCGGGAATCGTTATCATTATCATGTGGTAAGCCGGGCATTTGAACTTCCGGAATTGAAGCTTCTGGTAGATGCGATTCAGTCCTCGAAATTCATTACGGAGAAAAAGACCAACAGACTGATCAAAAAACTGGAGACGCTGGTCAGCAAATACGATGCACAAAAGTTGCAGCGTCAGGTATTTGTGTCCGGAAGAATCAAGACAATGAATGAGAGTATCTATTATACGGTAGATGCAATTCATAATGCGATATCCGAGAATAAAAAGATCAAATTCCAGTATTATCAGTGGAATGTAAAAAAAGAAATGGAATTGCGGCATAATGGGGCATGGTATCATATCAGTCCATGGGGACTTTCATGGGATGATGAAAATTACTATCTGGTCGGTTATGATTCAGAAACGGAACAGATCAAGCATTACCGGGTAGACAAGATGCTTCATATCAGAATGTCAAATGAAAGCAGAGAGGGAAAAGAATATTTTAAAAAGCTGGATATGGCAGACTATGCAAAGAAGAGTTTCGGAATGTTCAGAGGTAAAGAACAGACTGTAAAAATGCAGGTGGATAATCGACTGGCGGGTGTGATTATTGATCGTTTTGGAAAAGATGTGATGATGATTCCGACAGATGAAGAGCATTTTACGGTGAAGGTGGATGTGCATGTGAGCAGACAGTTTCTTGGCTGGATCTTCTCTCTTGGAGAAGGAATTAAGATTGTAGGACCGGAGGAAGTTGTGAACCAGATGAAGGCGGAGTGTGAAAGACTGATGGGACAATATCAGTTACCACAATAAAAATAAACTGTCTGACAGAACAGGATCATGAAAATACATCTGAAATCAAATAAGTGACAGTAAAAAGAACAGGATAACAGGGACAGAACAGGAGGAACAGGATGGCTGGGTCAAGACAGGATGAATTATATGATGCCCTGCAGCTTAAGGGATATCCGGAAGATTTTTGCCGGGAAATTGCATACAGGCAGATGAATACCGATTACACTGCAACCCGGATGCTGGGGTATCTTTACAGGATATCAGAACCGAGACCGGAGGATGTTGTAGATGAAATGCTGGCGATTTTAAGCGACCGGAATGCAATCATTCAGAAAAAAGAATTGGAACATGCACAGACAACGATCAATAAAGTATACCGGGAAGGGTTGTGGGAAGGAAAAGCAGGAATACGATGAGTGAATATATAACCACCTATACAGGATTACATTTCAGACCGACAGAGCCAGATTCAGATTTGATCAGAATACAGGATATTGCCCATGCTCTGTCGCTGATCTGCAGGGGAAATGGGCATGTGCAGACATTCTGGTCTGTGGGAGAGCATTGTATCTGCTGTGCAAAAGAGGCAGCAGCGAGAGGATTTTCAGAGCGTATGATACTTGCATGTCTGCTCCATGATGCAAGTGAGTGTTATCTGTCGGATGTGCCGGCACCGTTTAAGAAAGAATTACCGGAATATCAGGAAAGAGAAAACCGACTGCTCAGTATGATCTATAAAAAATTTCTTGGCTCAGACCTGTCGGAAGAAGAACAGATACAATTAAAAGAAATAGATCGTGCAATGCTTTGGTATGATCTGAAAAGACTCCTGAAAGAACCACAATCCGGCGAAGCACCACAGCTTCATATGGAACTGAATTATAAAGTCCGCAGTTTTTCAGAAGTAGAAAAAGAATACCTTGCGTTATTTGCAAGGTATTCAGAATTGTCGGGTAATTGCCGGATATACGACATTAGTGACGATATTTAGCTTTGAAAAGCAGGCAGAGATAGTATCTTTACAGAATATCACTTCCATCCGGGATTTTGGAGATTACTGTCCGGTTGATCCTTAAAAGGAAGAGGAGTGATACTACAAGGGAAACAATTTCTGCGATCGGGAAAGACCACCATACAACGTGAAGTCCGCCGAGCTTCGATAAAATGTAAGCAGCAGGAATCAGCACAACAAGCTGTCGCATGATGGATACGATCATGCTGAAGACTGCCTTACCGAGAGCCTGGAATACTGTTCCGGAAACGATACAGAACCATGCAAGCAGATAGTGGATTCCGATAATACGAAGTGCCGGGATACCGATCGTGAGCATATCTTCTGAAGCGTTGAACATCCCAAGCAGGATCTGTGGGATTCCCTCAAAGCAGAGGAATCCAATAAAAGTAAGACAGAATGCCGTGATCAGACTGAGCCTGATGGTTTTGACCATACGTTTTCTGTTTCTGGCACCATAATTATAAGCTATGATCGGTGTAATTCCATTATTCAGCCCGAACAGTGGCATAAAGAAGAAACTTTGCAGTTTAAAGTACACACCAAAAACGGCTGTTGCGGTTGAAGAAAACTCGATCAGAATCCGGTTCATGGAGTAAGTCATGACAGAACCGATGGACTGCATGATAATCGAAGGTACACCAATCGCATAAATGGTTCCAATGATCTTTGCACTGGGGCGGAAACCACGAAAATGCAGTTTTACATCGTGGTTGAACTTGTGATTGCAGGTGAATGCGACGATTGCAGCGACACACTGTCCGATGACGGTTGCGGCAGCAGCACCTGTAACGCCCATTTTGGGACATCCGAGTAATCCAAAGATCATGATCGGATCTAAAATAATATTCGTAATCGCTCCACATAATTGTGAGGTCATACTGAAGATTGTTCTTCCGGTAGAGGTAAGCAGACGCTCAAAAAATATCTGGGAGAGCAGTCCGAAGGAAAAGATCATGACAGTTCTTAAGTAGTCGATTCCCATTTCCATGATTTCTGCATCTGCGATTCCAATCTGACTTGCGTAGAAAGGTTTTACAATCGTAAATCCGAGTATCAAAAACACAAGATAGCTCAGAAAGTAAATAAATGCAGCATTTACGGCAATTTTATCAGCCTCGTCGGAACGGCGTTCTCCAAGAACTTTGGAGAGTAAAGCATTCATACCAACACCTGTACCGGTTGCCACTGCAATGAGCAATGTCTGTAAAGGGAATGCTAAAGATACGGCCGTAAGAGCATTTTCAGATAATTTTGCTACAAAGATACTGTCAACAATGTTATAAAGTGCCTGCACAAGCATGGAAATCATCATTGGCAGGGACATGTTGAACAACAGTTTGCCAATAGGCATGGTTCCCATTTTATTTTCTGCTGCAGGAGCAGTTTTCATTTTCTGATTCATAAATCCTCCTATCTGATGTATTTGCAGCGTGTCTGACCATGATAAGATAAATCAATGTTCAAATGATGGCAGACGGGATGCCTGAATAATTATGTGCTAATTAGATATACTATCATGCCGGAAAGAGAGTTTCAAGTTATATTATTATTGAGATAAGTTCCCTTATCCACTGATATGCGTCAGTGATATAAGGGGACTTCCTCTGTCCGAATTTCCTTTCTGTCGTTCGTTATTTTAAAGCTGATATCGTTTTGAAATAAGGCTTGAAAAGGCTGTAGTATTTCATCCCGGTATTATTTCCATAAGCCTTGATGATCGCAAAACGGACTCCATTGAGATTTTTAGATTTGTCCTTATTTTTTTCAAGGAAATCTAAGAAGTTTCCAGGATCGTCCAGGTCACTGTGCGAAAAAATGATATCAGTAAAATAGTGTACCTTATCTTTGCGTGAAAGAGTTTCAGGTGCAAAAGAATAAGATTTATCTTTTACGGTTTTGTAAATATTTTGTCCCTGCTTCTGACCGTATACATGAACCAGGGTTTCGTGAATTGCAATCAGATTATCTTTGCCAAGGCAGTTAATGAGAGCATCGACTTCTTCCTTATCAAAAGAACAGGGTTTCTGAGAAGCCGGAACTTCTTTTAAAGGCTCAGGACAAATGGAAGAAGAAACTTCTTCCGGTCTGTCTTTAAAAGGAAGTTCTTCAGCGGAAGATCCCGGATGAGATTTTTTGCCGGAAAAATCTTCTGTAGATTGCATCTCGACAGAATTGGATTGTTCTGCCAGGCGAAGAGCCGCTTCTTTCTGTCGTTGCAAAGCTAATTTGCAGTAATTCACATTAATTCTGTTTACAGGAAAGTCTCTTTTTTTCCAAAAGTTGACCGCAGGATCATAACCGGTATCGTTACTCATTACAATGAACTCAGAATCTTTCAATTCTTCGTTCTTCATCAGATAACCAAGGTAAGAGATCAACTGAAAATCCAGAGCATTATTTCCCTCATTACATTCTTCAAATTTAATTTCGCGAGTACATCCGAGCAGTTTAATGACTGATGAATAGGACATATGAGGTGAATTTTTCGTATAAAACACGATGATCTTATCCGTTTCGTCACTCAGATCCAGCAGCATCAACCAGTTGTCGTTGACGTTCTCGCTGTCTACTAAATAATATTTAATAATAACCACCATTCATTCGGACAAGATTATTGTAGCACGATTGGGGAGAAGGGACAATTTGTAGTTGTTGGAATGAAAATGTTTCGGCAGTCAGAAAGATTTTAATAGAAGAGTATCCATATCCGCCCTTGCTGTTGCATCGCAGTGCAGGACCCGCTTTACCTCAGCCC
>OLVP01000788.1_pt1 | contig 23857 bp, 17 predicted proteins | sample 1673281 | NCBI WGS metagenome assembly OLVP01 (sample SAMEA3178940, study PRJEB25190) | human gut metagenome | biome: human gut; feature: human-associated habitat; material: faeces | place: Austria | collected 2013
AAGCAGGCAGTGGAGCGCGTCAGCGCGGGATTCGTGAGTATAAGATATAATGAGCCCAAAAGAAAAACAAGCGGCTGCGCAAGCAGACATTTGTTTTTCTAGGGCCATTAACAAACGAATCGCCTGCGTTAGCAGGCAGTAGAGCGCAAATGCGCGGGATTCGTGAGTGACCCCTCGCAAGAAAATACAACAAAGGATGGACAACTTATGTACGAATACACCTGGTATCAATGGCTGAGTTTCTTCTATATATATTGCTTTTTCGGATGGATCTTTGAATCTTCTTATGTATCCCTGAAGCAGCGGCAATTTGTAAACCGCGGTTTTCTGCGGCTTCCTATGCTGCCTCTTTATGGCACGGGAGCGGTGATGATGCTGTGGGTATCTCTTCCATTTAAAAGCAGTCTGGTCATGGTTTATATTTCCGGTGTGATCGGGGCTACGGTCCTGGAATATGTGACCGGATGGGGAATGGAACGGCTGTTTAAGATGAAATACTGGGATTACAGCAACCAGCCTTTTAACTTAAATGGATATATCTGTCTTTCCTCTTCTGTTGCATGGGGATTTTTGACGATTTTTCTCACTGAGGTGATCCACAAGCCTATTGAACGATGGGTGCTTCATGTTCCAACTATGATCGGCATCCCATGTTTGTCCGTGGTCACAGTGGTTTTCATTATTGATACTGCAGAATCTGTACGTACTGCCCTGGATCTTGCCAAGGTTCTGGATGCCATGACAAAGATGAAAGCGGAACTGGATGATGTTCAGGTACAGCTGGCATTATTGAAGACAGAAACAGAGCAGAAACTGGAAGAAGCAAAAGAAGATACTGCTATGAAGCTGGAAACTCTCCGTGTAGAAGCAGCCGGAAAAGCTGCACTGCTGCGAAATGAGACTGCCCAGCATGCAGCCCAGCTGAAATATGAGACAACGGAGCGGACTGCCAGACTGCGGTATGAGACTGCATTAAAAGCTGCCCAGTTAAAGGAACTTGCTGATGAAAAAGCGTCTCAATACCGTGAAGAAGCTGCCTCCAGGATGGAGACTGCCAGAAATATAAAAGCATCTATGGCAGCCAGCCGCAATGAACGTCTGGCAGCTATGAATAGCCGGATAGCAGAACTGGCAAAGAAGCGTCAGGATATGACGAAACATATGAATTTCTACCACAAAAGTATTCTGCGTGGAAATCCTTCTGCATCTTCTATACGGTTTGCAGCAGCTTTAAAGGAATTGAGGGAAGCAGCTGAGAATAAGAAAAAGTAAGATATTATATTCCCGCCGGTGACTGGCGAGAAAAGCACAAAAATAACCCCCAGAATGTGAATTTTCCGTTCTGGGGGTTTTTGCGTTTGCCAGGTATACTTATGAGCCCCGCGCTAACGCGCTCTATTGCCTGCTTACGCAGGCGATTCGTTCGTTAATGGCCCTAGAAAAACAAATGTCTGCTAACGCAGCCGCTTGTTTTTCCCTGCGCTCATTACATCATCTTATCAACCATAGCCATAACAGCTGCGCCAAGTGCATTTTCTTTCTCTTCTGCATCCTCCAGAGAGGTTCCCTTTACGCCGAAGTAGAATTTGATCTTTGGCTCAGTGCCGGATGGTCTTACGCAGATCCATGCGCCGTCTTTCAGGTCATAGTAAAGAACGTTAGAAGAAGGAAGTCCGGTTGGCTTTACTTCGCCGGTTGCCATATCTTTGATGGTGTCTAACTTGTAGTCTCTTGCAGAAGTTACTTTGTAACCGCCAACTTCAGTTGGGGTATTATTTCTCAGTGTTTCCATAATGGACTGGATCTTTGCAAGTCCTTCGATGCCGGATAAGCCGATAGCCTTTACCGCGTCTTTGTAATAGCCGTATTTCTCATACATGGCGATCATGGCATCCCATAAGGTCATGCCTTTCTGCTTGTAGTATGCAGCTGCCTCGCAGAGAGCGGCTGTTGCGGAAATAGCGTCCTTATCACGGGCATAGGTTCCGATCAGACAGCCGTAGCTTTCTTCCATTCCGAAAAGGTATGTACCATATCCGGTAGTCTCATTCTTTAAGATCTGCTTTCCGATCCACTTAAATCCGGTAAGAACCTCGATCAGTTCTGCACCGTAGGCTTTTGCTACTGCATCGATCAGGTTGGTGGAAACTATGGATTTAACTACCTGGCCGTCTGCAGGGATCTTTCCAGCTGCCTGCTTCTGGCTGAGCACGTACTCACACAGCAGGGAACCGGACATATTTCCTGTTAACGGGATATATTCGCCGGACTTAGTATCTTTTACATATACACCGAGACGGTCTGCATCCGGGTCAGTAGCCAGTACCAGATCTGCATTTTTCTCTTTTGCCAGCTTTAAGCCCAGCTCAAATGCCTCTTTTGCTTCCGGGTTTGGATAGCTTACAGTTGGGAAATCACCATCTGGCAGCTCCTGCTCCGGAACTACGTATACATGGGTAAATCCGATCTCTTTCATAACTCTTCTTGCAGGAATGTTTCCTGTTCCGTGAAGAGGTGTGTATACAATAGTGATCTGATCCTGCATCTCATCAATGGCCTTCTGGTTTACTACCTGAGCCTTTACCTGGGCAATATATTTGTCATCGATTTCCTGTCCGATCACCTGGTACAGACCTGCTGCTGTTGCAGAAGCCTCGTCTGTGGTCTTTACTGTAGACAGATCTTCAATAGCCAGAACTTCTTCTGTAACGCCTTTGTCATGAGGAGGTGTAAACTGTGCGCCATCTTCCCAGTATACTTTGTAACCATTGTATTCCGGCGGATTGTGGCTTGCTGTGATATTGATACCTGCTACGCAGCCCAGCTCACGTACTGCAAAGGACAATTCCGGTGTTGGACGAAGGGATTCAAACTTATATGCCTTGATACCGTTTGCTGCTAAGGTCATAGCTGCTTCCATAGCAAATTCCGGGGACATATGACGGGAGTCGTATGCGATCGCTACGCCTTTGTCTGCTGCTCCCTGCTTGATAATATAATTTGCAAGTCCCTGGGTAGCACGTCTTACTACGTAAATATTCATACGGTTGATGCCTGCACCGATGATACCTCTTAAACCAGCGGTCCCAAACTCAAGGTCCATATAAAAACGCTCTTTGATCTCATTTTCATTTCCTTCAATGGCGCGCAGCTCTTCCTTTGTAGCCTCGTCAAAATAAGGGTTTGATAACCATTCCTGGTATATCTTCATGTAATCTTTCATTATAACATACTCCCTCCTGAATTAGATTTTGGAGTCAAAAGGTCTTTGGCAGCCTTTTGCAACCTTCTGATACCGAATTGCTACGTGCTTTGCACTCCCGCAATTCTAAAAACATTCGTAATCCGCTCATTTTTCTTCAAAAAATGGCTTCTTACTCATATTAATTATACTATAACGCACATGAAAAAGAAAGTCTTAGAAGAAGCGAATCTTCTTTACCATCTCCACAAATTCCCGGTTGTTTCTGGTCTTTGCAAAGAGGTCTAATATCTTTTCTACTGCCTCATCTGGCTTTAGGGAATTGGTGGCTTTGCGGATAATATCCACTGCCTCTGCCTCTTCTTTTGTAAGGAGCAGATCGTCTCTTCTGGTACCTGATTTTAAAATGTCAATAGCCGGAAATATACGTTTTTCAGACAGCTTACGGTCCAGTACCAGCTCCATATTGCCGGTACCCTTAAATTCCTCGTAAACTACGTCATCCATACGGCTTCCGGTATCTACCAGGGCAGTTGCAAGAATGGTCAGACTGCCTTTTTCACGCATATTTCTTGCTGCACCGAAGAAGCGTTTCGGCATATGGAGCGCTGCCGGATCAAGACCTCCGGAAAGTGTGCGGCCGCTTGGCGCAACTGTCAGGTTGTAGGCTCTTGCCAGACGGGTGATACTGTCTAAAAGGATGATAACATCTCTTCCATGCTCTACCAGACGTTTTGCCCGCTCAATGACCATTTCAGATACACGCTTGTGACGCTCCGGAAGCTCGTCAAAGGTGGAATAAATAACTTCTACATTTGGCCCTACAATAGCTTCCTTAATGTCTGTTACTTCCTCAGGACGCTCATCGATCAGCAGGATCATCAGATGCATATCCGGATGATTGGTGGTAATGGCCTTTGCCACCTGTTTTAAGAGAGTAGTCTTACCTGCTTTTGGCGGGGAAACGATCATACCACGCTGTCCTTTACCAATAGGTGCCAGCAGATCTAACACGCGCATGGCAACAGTGGTCTTCTCTCTTGGATTTTCCATGTGGAGACGCTGATTTGGGAAGATCGGGGTCAGGTCCTCGAAGTTTGGTCTTGTTTCTGTGGCACTTAAGGGATAACCATTGACTGTTTTAATATAAAGAAGTGCGGCAAATTTTTCTGTAGCTGCTTTTATTCTTCTGTTTCCGATAATGATATCACCGGTCTTTAAGTTGAAACGGCGGATCTGGGACGGTGCTACGTAAACGTCATTTTCACCTGGAAGGAAGTTTTCACAGCGAATGAAACCGAAACCGTCAGGCATGACCTCTAAGATACCATTTGCCTCGATACCACTGTCTAATTCCGTCATGTCCTGTGTAGTCAGCCCCATGGCATCATTTCTGTATTCAGGTCTTGTCATGCGCTCCTGATTGTCCATATTCTGACTGTTATTCTGTCCATAGGTCTGATTCTGGGCAGAATAGCCCTGACTGGTAGAAGCTGCTGTCTGGGACTGAGCAGCTGCAGTACAGGAATCGGAATTGTCACGATAGCTGCTGCTATTTCCGCTATTGTTATTATTATTGCTGTTATTATTGTAATTATTGTTATTGTTGCTGTTATTGCTATTGTTGCTGTAATTGTTGTTATTGTTGTATCGATTATTGTTGTAATTGTTGTTTCCGTAGGTACGGATCTGAGGACGGGTCTGACCGTAACGCTCATAGCTTCTGTTATTTCTCTGGTTGTCACGGGAACGGTTGTCCTGACTGCGGTTCTCTTGTGGACGGGTCTCCTGACTGCGGTTTTCACGGTTTTCCTGGGAACGGTTCTCCTGTTCATGACTTTCCTGATAACGGGAGCTTTGTGGGCGGGTCTCCTGAACACGGTTTTCCTGCGTTTTGGGCGCCGGGGCCTGCTTTGCCAGTGCTGGTGCTGCTGTTTCTTTTTCCTGCTTTCCTTTCTCTTCTTGTTCGCATAAAAGGTCGATGATCTCAGCCTTGCGGAGACCGCTGATACCTTTTATCCCCTCTTGTTTTGCCAGATCCTTCAGGGTAGTAAGGGACAATGTTTCTAATTTTTCACGCATATTATTCTCCTATCTGTTATGCATTCATGATCGCAATGTATATAGTTTTTCATATTGTAAACAACGGGATTTTTTCCAGATACAGAAAGTTCCTTAAAATAAATAGACAGAGCCTGCAGGCAGAATGAACTGCAGGCTGTTTTTCTTTACTTATTATAGTACGAAAATGCTACTCTTTCAACCATTTCATATGCTCTTTTATCTGCTTTTCGTATCCATTATCCGATGGTTCATAAAAAATCGTGCCTTCCATACCATCAGGAAGATATTGTTGGTTTACATAATGTTTCGGGTAATCGTGGGCATATTTGTAGCATTCTCCATGTCCTAATTTTGCAGCACCCTTATAATGACGGTCCTGAAGATGAACAGGTACCGGCATGGTACGGGTAGTCTTTACATTTTCCATGGCACTCTGGATCGCCATATAGGAAGCATTGCTCTTTGGGGCACAGGCTACATAGGAAGCCGCCTGGGAAAGGATGATCTGGGCTTCAGGAAGTCCGATGCGCTCTGCTGCAAGGGAAGCGCTCACTGCCACGCTTAACGCCTGTGGATCTGCATTCCCCACATCTTCGGAAGCGCAGATCATAATACGCCTGGCAATAAATTTAATATCTTCCCCTGCATACAGCATACGGGCCAGATAGTAAACAGCTGCATCTGGGTCTGAGCCCCGCATACTTTTAATGAAGGCGGAAACCGTGTCATAATGGTTGTCCCCGTCTTTATCATAGCGCACTGCCCGCTTCTGTATACATTCCTGGGCAGCTGCCAGGTCAATATGTATCAGACCATCTTCACTGCGCCCGGTAGTGAGAACACCCAGTTCAATGGCATTTAAGGCTGCTCTGGCATCACCGTTGGCTGTATCTGCCAGAAAATCTGCAGCATCCTCATCCAGCTTTACCCGGTAAGTGCCCATACCACGTTCTGTATCAGTAACTGCCCTGTGGATCAGCTCCTTGATATCCTCTTTTTCCAGTGGCTTTAACTCAAAAATACGGGATCTGGAAAGAAGCGCCCCGTTGACCTCAAAGTAGGGATTTTCCGTTGTTGCGCCGATCAGCGTCAAGGTACCGTCTTCTACAAAGGGAAGAAGATAGTCCTGCTGGCCTTTATTGAAACGGTGGATCTCGTCTACAAAGAGGATCGTCCGCCGTCCGTACATTCCCATATTGTTTTTTGCCTCCGAAACCACTTCTTCCATATCTTTTTTGCCAGCTACTGTGGCATTGATCTGCTTAAAATCAGCCTGTGTGGTATTGGCAATGACCTTTGCAAGAGTGGTCTTTCCTGTGCCTGGGGGACCATAAAATATAACAGATCCCAGTTTATCTGCCTTGATCGCCCGGTAAAGCAGCTTATCTTTTCCAATGATATGCTGCTGCCCCACTACTTCGTCCAGTGTCCGGGGACGGAGCCTGGATGCCAGGGGGGACTCTTTTTCCATGGCATTTTCTCTCATATAATCAAATAAATCCATTTATTTTCTCTCCATATCTTTTCGCTATGTACTTGTTGCCACTGATATTATTACTCAGATCACTACTCCGATCGTCATTTTGATTCCCACGCTGACACACTCCACCGCCTGCCATCACAGGCTGAACCTTCCGTATATGGCCCGGTAAAAATATGACCCGGTAAAAACAAATGCCACCTGCACAGTGACGCCTGTTTTCCTTGCGGACTCATTCGATCAGTAATTCATCTGCCGTTACAAAAACATATCCTTCCTTTTGCAGTATATCGATCAATTCCAGGGCTGCTTCTACAGAGGAAGGAAATATATCATGTAATAATATAATATCCCCATCTTTTACATCTTTCAAGACCTGACGAATGATCTTTCCTGTATCTTTCAGCTTCCAGTCCAGGGAATCCAGTGACCACAGGACAGGTGTCATTCCAATCTCTTCTTCCAGTTCTTCATTCCAGTCTCCATAGGGCGGCCGTATATATTCCGGGCGTTTCCCTGTAATGGCTTCAATCTGCTCCTGTGTATGTTCCACTGCTTCACAGACCGCCTTTGCCCCTGCTTTCGTCAGCTGGATATGTTCATAACTGTGGTTGCCGATCAGATGCCCTTCTTCACTCATCCGCTTTACAATGTCTTCTTCTCCTTCTATGTTCTTTCCCATAAGGAAAAAGGTGGCATGGACCCCACGTTCTTTTAGACCGTCTAATAAGATGGGGGTATATTTCCGGCTTGGACCATCATCAAAGGTCAACGCTATATACTTTGGCGTGCCTGCTGTTTTTGAAATTACCGGAAGGGAAAATATTTTTTCTGTATCAGTATGACCATTTTTCAGGAAGAGGGCGGACAGAAAAAGATCCGTAGTAAGAAGTAAAAAGAGAAAATATTTTATATATCGGTTATGCATGACACAGATCACCTAAAGACTGGTATCTGTTTATTTTATGCTGAAAAAGACTGAAAAATACTGTTTTTATGTCAAATATTAAAACAGGATCCAGCAGGTCTAAACAATCTGAAAGAAACATAGGACCTTTCGCATGCACGAATGGTCCTATGTCTTTTAGGGACTTATTTCACAGCCCTGTTTATCAGCCTGGTGCCTGACCAGTAGTTATCTCACTGCTATTTCCTGTATTAGCGGAGTCTTTCTTTACTCCCGGTCCTCCGTTTTTGCCTGTTACTTTCTGGTCATCAGAAGAGGAATCTGAATTACTGCTGCCTGATGAACCTTCAGAAGGATTTACAGGGGTGATCTGTACGTTATTGCCTGTATTACCGGTATTATCTGTATTGCTGCCTGAAACATTATTGCCGGTATTTGTATTTCCTGAATCCTGGCTATTCTGGTCATTGCCGCTATTTTCCTGGCTCTGGACACTTAATGCTCCATCTGCACCAGCCTGGTAAACAGTTCCGTTTATCTCTATTGACCTGCCAGCGACCATGCGGCCATCTGAAGGATCCAGATAATAATGGATTCCGCCTGCGTCGATCATACCGGTTGCCATACGCCCATCACCATTAAAGTAATACCATGCGCCGTCTAACTGTCTCCAGCCGGTTGCCATAGCACCTGAGCCTTTCAGGTAATATTTACTGCCTGCTTCTGTAAGCCAGCCGGTCTGCATCACACCGTCACTGCCAGTATAGTACCAGGTGCCATTATCATTGATCCAGCCCTTTAGCATATCACCGGAGCTGCCAAGATAGTACCATTTTCCATTCTGGCTGGTCCAGCCAGTAAGCATTTTCCCGGAATTTTCCAGATAATACCGTTTGCCGCTGACTTCGATCCAGCCAGTCTGCATCACGCCGTCATTGCCGGTATAGTACCAGGTGCCATTATCATTGATCCAGCCTTTCTTCACAGCGCCGCTGCTTCCAAGGTAGTACCATTTTCCATTTTCTGCCTGCCATCCGGTCTTCATTTTTCCGGTAGTGGTGTCCAGATAGTAGCTTGCACCTGCTACTGTGATCCAGCCGGTGGATGCAAGACCATCTTTGTCCATGTAATACCAGTCATCCCCATCTTTCGCCCAGGCATTTTTCTGCTTCTGGTAATTTGCATAATAATAACGCTTTCCGTTAATAGTACGCCAGGTATCAGCAGGGATCACAGAAGAAAAGTCCTTAAACTGAAAGTCAATATCCACTCTTGTTTTAATGCCATTTACAGAGCCACTGCTGGTTGCCTGCCACATCACCGGATCCTGGTAGGTTGGGCGGGCAGAATAACGTGCTACCCATACAGGATAGTTCATCTGGCTCATATCCAGTTTGTTTTTCAGCCAGTTCTCATTTGCATAGATAATGGGGTAATAACCTGCTTGTGAGATCCGCTTGCAGAACGCATTAGCAATGGCTGCCAGCTCTGACTTTGAGAGATTTCCCTGAGTGGAATCTTCCATATCAAAGGCTACGGGATAAGAAATGGGATAATCATTAATAAGGTTTAACACAAAATCTGCTTCCTGGACTGCCATATCTGTGGTAGTTGCAAGGGAATAAATATAAACGCCTACTTTAATACCATTGGCAGCTGCATTCTGGATATTTTTGTGGAAATATGGATCTACCGCCCCTTTTGAACGTGTTCCCAGCATAACAAAGGAAATATCATCCTTTGCCACCTGGCTCCAGTTGATCTCTTCCTGCCATCTGGATACGTCAATTCCACGATGGAGCACATTCTGGATGGCACTTCCGTCTGGCATCTGATAGGTACCGTTTACTTTCTTCCAGGCATTGGCATTTGCAGTAGTGTCACTGGAGGAAGTGTTTGAATTATTGGTATTATTGTTATTGTTTGAATTATTGGTATTTGGTGTGGAATTGGAAGAAGTCTTATTTCCTGGATCTCCAGGTCCTCCGGCAGAGATCTCTGTTACACGGGAAGCGTCATCTCCCGGACCAGCTGCCAGTGCAGGAACAGCATTTCCCAGGCTTGCAAGTCCCAAAACGCCTGCCAATGCCAGTGCCCGGCAGCGCTTTATCATTTTATCTGTACGATTCATATTTTTCTCCTGAAAAAGGGGATGTCGCCTGTCTGACATCCCCCATTATATGAATGTCCTCCCGGATTCCGGGAGAACATCTGATCCTTTGTTTACGAAATCCCTCTTATCAGCCTGGTCCGTCTGTACGTCCTGCCACTAAGGTATCAGAGCTGGATGTGGTCCCTGACGGGTTTGCCGGATTGCTTCCGGAAGGTCCATTACTGGAAGCAGAATTTTTCTTTACGCCAGGTCCGCCATTTTCACCTGTTACACCGCCGGAACTGGAGGTACTGCTTGCCGGTGTCTGTGCAGATACGCCGCTTGCATTCTGGCATGCACCGCTTGCATCAAAGTTATAGGTAGTTCCGCTGATCTCCAGAGAGGTTCCTGCAGTCATCTTTCCGCCATTAGACGGGTTCATGTAATAGATCTTATTATCTACCTGGATCCAGCCGGTCATCATATGTCCATTGGTATTAAAGTAATACCATGCATTATCGATCTGTTTCCAGCCTACGCTCATCTTTCCATTGCTCTGATCCATATAGTATTTGCTGCTTTCGCTGTCAGTAAGCCAGCCAGTAAGCATACGGCCATCTGTATTCAGATAATAGTAATCTGTGTCAACTTTTGCCCAGCCGGTCATCATCTTTCCATCTGTTCCGAACAGATACCAGTTATTTTTGATCTGTGCCCAGGAATTTACCACGCACTTACCGTTGCTCTGGAAATAGTACCAGGAGCCTTCCATCTGGCGCCAGCCGGTTCCCATAGAGCCATCACCACGCATAAAATAATAATCGTTTCCGATTTTTAACCAGCCAGTAACCATGGTGCCGTCATCTAAAAAGTAATACCATTTGCCATATTCCGGATTTACCCAGCGGTTCTGGGCCATTACACCGTTTGGACGGAAGAAATACCATTTTCCGTCAATCTGTTTAAATCCGGTAGTCATATGTCCATCGGAAAGGTCCATATAATATTTTCCCTCGCTGGTTTCCAGCCAGCCTGTATATGTCTTGCCCTGATAAATGTAGGTCCAGTGGTCATTTGACTTGGTCCAGCCATCTGCGGCGTATGAATTGAACGCTGATCCCACTGCCATAGCACCGATCATACCGGCTGCTGCAAGGGCTGCAAAATATTTTTTACGTCCCATGTCTCTCCTCCTGTTATTTGTGTATCGTGATCTCTTTTTCTTTTCTATGTTTTTCACTGATCCGCTTTTCACTGTTCTGCTTTTGCTGATCTGCTTTTCACTATTCTGCTTTTGCTAATCTGCTTTCCACTGATCTGTTTTCACTGTTCGGTCAGTTTTTTTGTTCTTAATCAAGTATATCACAAATGAACTTTCCATGATTAACATTTTTATTACAATTTTCTGAAACCTGGCAGTTGGGATCTCTAAAAGAACTGCGGCAGTTCCTTCATCAGTTTCTTATAATACCGTTTTGCATACCGGTACATGATAATGGTATACTCTCCAAATTCTTCTCCCAGACTTGCCTTGTATACAGCCCATAAGCACCAGAGGAAACCGCCCAAAGCCGCATCTGCATAGGTAATAAACCGCTCTCTGTCATCCGGTCTTCGCTGTAAGTACAGTTCCAGCAATTTTTCGGTCTGTTCTTCTTCATAATAAGAATAGATAGCGCACATGGAAACATCCATTAACGGATCGCACATGCCTGCATATTCCCAGTCAAGAAGTTTTGCACTGTGATCCGGGAAGATCAGGAAGTTATCCACATTTGCATCAATATGGCACAAACATTGTGGAAGTTGCATTTTATCCAGCGCATCCAGCAGCCGGTTTACCCATTCACGGACCTGGCTGTAATCCTCAAAGGGAATACCGCCAGGTTCCAGACAAAGCTTCTCGTAAAAGCTGATCCGTTCTCTGATATCAAAGCTGTGGCCTACTTTTAAGCCTGCTTCATGGAGCTTTCGCACCATATCCATACAGAGCTTCATATCATCCCAGTTATCAGCGCTGGCATTGCGGGTGTTTTCATAGTATTCAGAGATCTTATAACCGGTTTTCGGATTCAGATACAGCACATGTTCTGTGATACCTAAAGGACGGATGGCATCGTAAACTTCTTTTTCCTGCTCTCTGTTAATAAGAAGTTCTGTGCCCGGTCCCGGAATACGGCAGATACAGTGATGATCTCCAGTGCGGAACAGGAATGATTTGTTGGTCATTCCGGATTTTAAGCATTTAATATCTGTGATCTGGGATTCCTGAACATGGAACACTTCTGCCACCAGCTCCATTGCTTCATTATCAGAGTGGTTCTGGTAATGGGTATCAAACAGGCGCAGCTCTTCCAGGTTTTCAAATTCATATACCTGGTCATCCGGCTGACGGTTGATGTCCATTTCGATCTGATCCCATTTAGATGCAGGAACACCACATGCTTCTTCTGTCTGTTTTAACAGCTCTTTGTCCTCTTTTTCCAGACGGTGTTTTGCTTCTCCCTTTAACATATCTACATAAGGCTGTTCCCAGTAGAACTGCTCGGTTCCCGGGATCTGGTAATAAGCCTCTAAAACAGGAAGGAACCTGGCTGAGAACTCTCTGGAAAGATACACGGGACCATACATAAACCATGCATCTTTTCCACCTACATTCACATCGCTGATACGTCCTTTTTTATTGAAGGTAAGGCACCATTCCTTTGTCTCCCCTTCTTCGTGGGCTGCGCTGTACCAGGCGCCGCATTCATAGGAATGGTACATATTTTCCCGCATCCAGTTATCAGATGAAAGAATATATACATTCCGGCCCTTTAAAAACTTTCTGGCCCTGTATACAGTAGCCAGAGTATTTTTACAGGAATACTCCGGATTGTATAACAGTTTCACATCAAATTTATCAATAAGGTATTCAAATTTTTCTTTTAAATAGCCTACTACAATGGTAATGTCGTAGATTCCCACTTCATGGAGCTGTTTGATCTGACGTTCGATCATGCGCTCACCAAAAACTTCCAGAAGACCCTTTGGGGTTTCGAAAGTAAGTGGCACAAAGCGGGATCCAAAACCGGCTGCAATGATCAGTGCTCCGTCTACTTTATAGGGCTTTAAAAGCTCTTTTCCCTTTTCCAGAAGAATAAGATGTTTTTCTTTCCCATTTTCTTCCTCTGCAATATATCCCTCTGCCAGACATTCCTTTACCAGTCCATTGACTGTTCCCAGGGAAATATCCATGTTTTTTGCCATTTCCCGCTGTGTGATGTCCGGTTTTTCCAGTATATTTCTGCATACCAATGCCTGTCGGTCCATAAATTTTGACTCCTTTTCCTGCTTATTTATATGTTCATTTTTAATCTGTTTTTAATATATGTGAACATTATAGCACAGGGAGTTTAAAATGCAAGGTAAACAATGGCATAAATAAAATGCCCTTTAGTGATACGCTATATATCACCAGAAGGGCATTTTATTATGATTCTGATATGTATGATACCAGGGTCAAAAGGTCAGAAATCCGATGCAAGCTTGCTTGCAGGAGGATTTTTGAACTTGGGACCCGCCAAAAACATGAGTAAGAAGCCATTTTTTGAAGAAAAATGAGCGGATTACGAATGTTTTTAGAATTGCGAGAGTGCAAAGCACGTAGCAATTCGGTATCAGAGGGGTCAAAATACCTTTTGACCCCAACATCATCATATGTATTTAAACTTCAAAGATCAGGTCGCCGTAGCTTGGCATTGGCCATAATTCTTTGTCTACCAGCATTTCCAGTTTATCTACCGGAGTTCTTAATGCTGCCATTGCAGGAACTACTTCCTCATGGTAAGCAACTGCCTGGTTTTTGCCGCCATCCATTGCTGCGCTCTTTTCAGTAGTTTCGGTCAGTTTTGCAAGAGCCAGTTTGGTTTCTGCCAGAAGATCAGAGGTCTCTAACAGAAGCTCTGTCTGGGTGCTTACATCTGCTTCAGGGCAAGCACTCTTTACTGCGGAGATGGAAGCTGCAAGAGCGGTTGTGTATTTGATAACAGCCGGGATGATCTGCTTTCCAGCCATATCGATCATAGTCTTTGCTTCGATGTTGATCGCCTTTGCATAGCCTTCATACTCAACTTCTACTCTGGACTCCAGCTCGGTCTTTGTGAATACGCCGAATTCTTCAAACAGCTTTACAGCCTTGTCTGTGATCAGTGCCGGAATAGCATCTACCATAGACTTGATGTTTGGAAGTCCTCTTCTCTCAGCTTCTGCTACCCACTCATCGGAATAACCATTTCCATTGAATACAACTCTCTTGTGAGCTGCCAGGGTTTCCTTGATCAGGTCATGTACAGCCATATCAAAGTTATCTGCCTTCTCCAACTTGTCAGCTGCTTCCTTGAAGGCTTCAGCGATAATGGTATTTAATACTGTATTTGCAGATGCAATAGAGTCGGAAGAACCTACCATACGGAACTCGAACTTGTTTCCTGTAAATGCAAATGGAGAGGTTCTGTTTCTATCGGTTGCGTCTTTATCAAAGTCAGGAAGGATATCAACACCTGTTTTTAAAGTTCCGCCCTGCTTGGAGTGAGTTGCCTCACCAGTATCACAAAGCTGATCGATGACATCTTCCAGCTGCTCGCCTAAGAAGATAGAAATGATCGCTGGCGGTGCCTCGTTTGCTCCCAGTCTGTGATCATTTCCTACGTTGGAAGCAGATTCTCTTAACAGGTCTGCGTGGATATCTACTGCCTTGATGATGCATGCCAGAACTAACAGGAACTGGATATTCTCATGAGGTGTATCTCCCGGGTTCATCAGGTTAGTACCGTCATCTGCTGTCAGGGACCAGTTGTTATGCTTACCGGAACCATTGACACCTGCAAATGGCTTTTCATGAAGGAGGCATGCAAGTCCGTGGCGTTCTGCCACTTTCTTCATAGTCTCCATAACGATCTGGTTATGGTCTACAGCCTGGTTTACACCTTCATAGATCGGTGCCAGCTCATGCTGTGCAGGAGCTACTTCGTTATGCTGTGTTTTTGCAGGAACACCTAATTTCCAAAGCTCCTTATTTAAGTCGTTCATGTAGGAACCGATACGCTCACGGATAACACCAAAGTAGTGGTCATCCATTTCCTGTCCCTTTGGAGGCATTGCCCCGAAAAGAGTACGTCCGGTGTAGATCAGGTCTTTACGCTGTAAATATTTTGCACGGTCTACAATGAAATACTCCTGCTCAGGTCCTACAGAAGGAACTACTCGCTTTGCAGTGGTATTTCCGAAAAGACGGAGGATACGCAGTGCCTGCTCGTTTACTGCCTGCATAGAACGAAGAAGTGGTGTCTTCTTATCCAGTGCCTCGCCCTTATAAGAGCAGAAAGAAGTAGGAATGCAAAGGGTAACACCGATAGCATCTTCTTTTAAGAAGGCTGGGGAAGTACAATCCCATACTGTATAACCTCTTGCTTCGAAAGTTGCTCTTAAACCGCCGGATGGGAAGGAAGATGCATCAGGCTCGCCCTTGATCAGTTCTTTTCCGGAGAATTCCATGATCACTTTTCCGTCTACCGGTGCTGAAATAAAGGAGTCATGTTTCTCAGCAGTTACTCCGGTCAGTGGCTGGAACCAGTGGGTAAAATGGGTTGCGCCATGTTCAATGGCCCAATCCTTCATGGCATGTGCCACAACGTCTGCAATACTTGGATCCAACTCAGCGCCATCTTCAATGGTCTTTTTCAGTTTTTTGTACACACTCTTTGGCAGGCGGTCTTTCATGACTGCGTCATTAAATACGTCCTTGCCAAACATCTCTGAAACACTTACTACTTCGCTCATAGATTCTCCATCCTCTCTTGCATCATTTTTTTATGATTTCCATAAATCCTCATTCGAGATGCTTTTCTTCAGCTATTTGCAGTACATCCCTTACTATCTTTACCTGAAAACCTAATTTTTTTAAGTTTAAAGTATCAGGTAGTAAAAAAGGCGCTCTCCTAATATAGAGAACGCCTTCGTTCTTTCTTAAAATAAACCATTTCTTTTAAAATTGCAAGTGGTTTTTTAAAAAAAGATTTTGTATTGTACTAACTTATTTTGTGATATCTGCTTTATTTTCAGGCTTTGCCGACGGAGCCAAACAGTTCCATTTTTTCTTTTACAGTAGCCTTGATCGCTTCTGCGCCTGGTGCTAACAGCTTTCTTGGATCGAAGCCCTTGCCCTGTAAGTCTTTTCCTTCTTCAACGTACTTTCTGGTTGCTGCTGCAAAGGACAGCTGGCATTCAGTATTTACATTGATCTTAGCAACGCCAAGGCTGATGGCTTTCTTGATCATGTCAGCCGGGATTCCGGTACCGCCGTGAAGAACTAATGGCATATCGCCAACTGCCTTCTTAACATTTTCCAGAACTTCAAAGTTTAATCCCTGCCAGTTAGCCGGATATTTTCCATGGATGTTGCCGATACCTGCTGCCAGGAAGTCAATACCCAGATCTGCAATAGCCTTGCACTCATTAGGATCTGCGCACTCACCCATACCTACTACGCCGTCTTCTTCGCCGCCGATGGAGCCAACCTCAGCCTCTAAGGACAGACCCATAGCATGTGCGATCTTTACCAGTTCCTTGGTCTTGTCAATATTCTCTTCGATCGGATAATGGGAACCGTCAAACATAATGGAGGAAAATCCTGCTTTGATACACTTATAGCAGCCCTCATAAGTACCATGATCCAGATGCAGTGCAACAGGAACGGTGATATTCAGTTCATCGATCATAGCGGATACCATAGCTGCTACGGTCTTGAAACCGGTCATGTATTTTCCTGCGCCCTCAGATACACCCAGGATAACAGGGGAATTTAATTCCTGTGCTGTTAAAAGGATGGATTTGGTCCACTCAAGGTTGTTGATATTAAACTGTCCTACTGCGTATTTACCTGCTCTGGCTTTTTCAAGCATTTCTTTTGCTGATACTAACATTTTTATTCCTCCTTGAACATACTGCAATTTTGCACTGTGTCCCGGATTTTCCGGGCACCTGTCTTTGTTAAATATATAACTTTGTTATATTCTTAACGTACTAATCCATTATACTCTATCTTGTCCTAAAATGGAAGCTATTTTAAGCGATTCCAAGGATATTCTTTACAGTTTCACCCATTTTATCCACATCGCATTCTGTATTGTGGCGGATCACTGCACTGCGCAGTTCTTCTACTGCCTTTGGAACCGGTGTGCCGGATACTTCAGACAGCTCATCTACTACTGCAAATTCATCCTTTCCTTCTACAGCAGACTTACCTTTAATAGCCTCTAAAACGCTGTGGGAGAACTTGTATGGACTTGCGGTAGATGCGATCACAGTCTTGGTCTGATCCCCTGTTTCTGCCTTATATGCATTGTAAACGGTAGCTGCAACACCTGTATGGGTATCGATCAGGTATCCTGTATCTTCAAAGATCTTGCGGATAGTTGCCTCATTCTGTGCCTCTGTAGCAAAACCGCCTCTGAAATCGGACATGAACTGGCGCATGTTCCCAGTTACTGTATAACTTCCCTTTTCAGAAAGGTCTTTCATAAGAGCTGCATCTGCTGCTGCATCGCAGCCTGTGCTTAAATAGATCAGACGCTCTAAATTGCTAGAGATCAGGATATCCATGGAAGGGGAATTAGTTAAGATAAATTCTCTCTTTCTGTCATAGGTTCCTGTTGTGAAGAAGTCATAAAGAACTTTGTTGTCATTGGAAGCGCAGATCAAGGTCTTGATAGGCACACCCATATGCTTTGCAAAATATGCAGCAAGAATATTTCCGAAGTTGCCGGTAGGCACTACAACGTTGATCTCTTCTCCGTTCTCGATCTGCTCATTTTCCAGCAGTTTTGCATATGCATATACATAATAAACTACCTGTGGGACCAGACGGCCGATATTGATAGAGTTTGCAGAGGAAAACTGGAAGCCGGCCTCTGCCATTTCTTTTTCAAGTTCTTTGTTGCCAAACAGCTTCTTTACACCGGTCTGTGCGTCATCGAAGTTTCCATGGATGGCAACTACGCTGGTATTATCACCTTTCTGGGTACGCATCTGCAGCTCCTGGATCTTGCTGACACCGCCCTTTGGATAAAAGACAATAATGCGGGTTCCTGGAACATCTGCAAAACCTGCCATAGCTGCTTTTCCGGTATCACCGGAGGTAGCAGTTAAGATCACGATCTCCTTATCTGCATGGTTCTTCTTTGCGGCTGTAGTCATAAGATGAGGAAGGATGGAAAGAGCCATGTCTTTGAATGCGATCGTGCTTCCATGATAAAGCTCCAGGAAATAAGCGCCGTCTGCCTTTGCTAAAGGTGCGATCTCCTCTGTATCAAACTTGCCGTCATATGCGTTTGCGATACAGGTTTTTAATTCTTCCTCTGTATAGTCTGTCAGGAAAAGCTTCATCACTTCATAGGCTGTTTCCTGATAGGTCATTCCTGCAAGCTGCTCTAAGGTCTTGTCCAGCTTTGGGATCTCTGTAGGCATAAAAAGACCACCATCTTCTGCCAGACCCTTTAAAATGGCCTGTGATGCTGTAACGCCTTTCTGTCCGCCTCTGGTACTTTCGTAGGATAATGCCATGATTTTTCTTCCTCTCTTTTTTATTAATGTTTATGATAATGTCACCGTCAGGTAACATATCCGTTTAATAGCAAAATGATCGTTAAACAGATATTATTCTATTTTGGTACTTATTTTGGAAAAAGTGTAACATATTTCAATGCATGCCGCAATATAAAAAAGTTTTTAGGCTTCTGTAAATATGTTATACTAACCTAAGAAAATGTTGGGGCAAACGTATTTTGATGATGTAAGTGTCAAAAGTATAAATTGCGTTTGTGCTCGCACAAATAAGCAATTTATACTTATTGACACGCCGAACACCGAAAACGAAATAAAATGGTGTGAACACGCCATTTTATGGGAGTTTGAGGTGTTCGAGGATTGCGGGAATTGCATAGCAATGGAGCAATCCGGTTACATCAGTGAGTGGCAAAATTTACTTTTGACACTCACATCATTTTGATCCATTGGAGGTAACATACATATGACATATGATAATATAGTAACCGGAACCTTTTTTAAACGTCCTAACCGCTTTATCGCCTATGTGGAGGTAAGGGGGGATGTTAAGACCTGCCATGTAAAAAATACCGGCCGCTGTCAGGAGCTTTTAGTTCCCGGATGCAGAGTAGTCCTGGAATTTCATCCCAAAGCAAAGGAAATGAAGCGGAAAACGGAATATGACCTGATCGCAGTTTATAAGGGAGACCTGCTGATCAACATGGACTCCCAGGCACCTAATCAGGCGGCTTTAGAATGGATGCGTGAAAAAGAAGCAAAAGGACTTTCTTTGGAAAATGTTGGAATTCCAACGAATGTACGGAGAGAAGTTACCCACGGGGATTCCCGGTTTGACCTTGCTTTTGAATTGAAGAATGAGGTAACTGGTAAAACAGTTCCTGCTTTTATGGAAGTAAAGGGAGTAACTCTGGAAAAAGAAGGAAATGTATTCTTCCCGGATGCACCTACGATCCGGGGAGTGAAGCATTTAAATGGACTGGTCCAGGCAAAAAAGGATGGCTTTGAGACTTTTCTCCTCCTTGTGATCCAGATGAAGGGGATCCGGAAATTTTATCCTAATGATGAGACACATAAGGCTTTCGGGGATGCCCTTCGGGCAGCAGCTGCAGCCGGGGTACATATTCTGGCATATGACTGTGTCGTTCAGGAAGATTCTATGAATATTGATGAAAAGGTAGAGGTTGGATTACTATACACAGCAGATCCCATTGCTGCTCATGCAGCCCATGAGCAGCAACCTGGGTTATCTTATAACGATCCGCATATAATTTAATAAGAAACTGACTATGGACGTGAAACTGTGGTAGAGCCTTTATCCAGACTGCGTGAAGGTGAAATAGCTGAGGTGGTATGGATCATCTCAGAAGCTGATATAAGAGATATGCTGGGGCGAAACGGCTTTCTGTCTGGTGAAACCGTCACCTGTCTGTTTAAAAACCCGGCACGGCAGCTATGTGTATACAAAATACGCAGACGAGTGGTTGCTATGCGGGAAGAATATACAAAAGAGATACTGGTACGGCGGATGTAATATCCGCCTGCCAGTATCTCTTTTTTAATTACAATGCATTATGATGAAAAATCACTCCGCCTGGTCATTGGTCAGTTTGAATCTGTCTAATACATAAAATACCAGACTCATTGCCATACCTACTACACAGGCAAGAACCATTCCTGTAAGCTCAATATTTCCGATGCGAAGGGCTGCGCCGGAAAGACCGGTTACGAAGATAACACTTGTGAGCATCTGGTTACGGTTTTTAGAGTAGTCTACTTTAGAGTCTACCAGGATGCGCAGACCGGAGGTTCCGATCATGCCGTAAAGCAAAAATGAAATACCACCGATAACAGGGCCCGGAATGGTGCTGATAAGGGCAGACAGCTTTCCTACAAAGGAACATACGATAGAAAGAATGGCTGCACCTGCAATAACGCGGACACTGTATACACCAGTTACTGCCATTACCCCAATATTCTCTCCATAGGTGGTTGTCGGCACAGAACCAATCAAACCGGAAAGCATAGTGGAAAAATTGTCTGCAAATAAAGATCTGTGAAGTCCCGGATCTTTTAACAGGTCTCTTCCTACGATCTTGCTGGTAACTACCTGATGTCCAATATGTTCGGAAATGATGACCAGAATGACCGGAAGGATGATCATAATAGCCTGGGGATCAAATTTCGGAGAAGTAAAATGAGGCACGGCAATGAGCTTTGCTGCTGCTACTTCTTCAAAATCTACAATCCCGCAGATGATGGCTGCTGCATATCCAACCAGAACCGCAATGAGGATCGGGATAACTGCCAGGAATTTGCGGAACAGGATGGAACCAAATACAGCCACCCCCAAAGTCACCAGGAATACAATGATCTTTCTTGGATCAATAGTCTCATCCAGAAGACCTGCGTTGGAAGCTGCATTAGAGGACAGTTCCAGACCGATCAGCGCCACTACCGGGCCCATAGCTGCCGGAGGAAGCACGATGTTGATCCAATCTGTACCGAATTTATAAATGATCAGAGCTAAAATACAGCCACAGAAACCAACTGCCACAAAACCGCCTAAAGCATATTCATAACCAAAATTCTGGATAACAATAGATGCCGGTGCCAGAAAAGCAAAGCTAGAACCTAAGTAAGCCGGTGCTTTTCCCTTTGTAATAGCAATAAATAAAAGGGTTCCGATACCATTCATAAACAGCACAATAGCCGGGCTGATGCCAAACAGGAAAGGCACCAGAACGGATGCGCCAAACATGGCAAACATGTGCTGGATACTTAATGGTATCAACAGTTTTACAGGAACTTTTTCTTCTACCTGAATGATTCTCTTTTCCATTACATTCTCCTTTGATGTGTTATTTGTTTCCGGAAAGCTTCAGAAGTACATTATATTATCTTCTTCTGGGATGTACCCTTTTTCCACGTTCAAAGCAGCGTTCGCAAATGGAAAACGGATAATCCCAGGAAAGTTCTCTTCCACAGATGGTGCATTTCCGGGTATAGCTGGCACATTCTGTCTTTAAAATGCGGCTGATCTCTTCTTCTGTATTTCTGCGCTCTTCTAACAGATTTTCTTCCTGAATGGGCAGTCCCACTTTTCTGGAAAACTGAAAATACAGATCCAGCATTTTATAATAACTTTCCAGATCATACAGATCTGGTCCCGGCGTGTATGGAAACTGCAGTTCTTCCACATCCCGGTAATCCCGGCAATAGTCCTTCCACAGATCCATGACCAGTTTATTATCAATGTCCACAGAGCAGGTGATCAGCTTGTAGATCTCTTCTTTGGAAAATTCATCCATGTGGTCTTGCTGCACATGTTCAAAGCTTACATACAGTGCTAACAGTTCATCCACTTCCATTTTTTCATAAATAGAAGGCGTTTCCATGCCGGCCCATATTTTTACCAGTGTATCGATCTCAGCCGGCAGCTTTAACAGCTGTTCCGGGAAGCCAATGTAGGCTTTCATAATAGGGATCGGCCGCCTCTTTAGTCCGTCCTTTATTAATTCCAGATCATCCAAAACAGCCACAAAGCCTTCGTCATACAGTCCGAAACGTCCTGCGCGGCCTGCGATCTGCTTGATCTCCTCGGGCAGCAGGCTTCTGCGGCCCACTCCGTCAAATTTCCGGGTCTCAATAAAGACAATACGGCGGATCGGCAGGTTTAAGCCCATTCCAATGGCATCGGTACTGACTACTACTTCTGTTTCTTTTTCAAGGAAGCGGCGTACCTGCTCTCTTCTGGTAGCAGGAGGCAGACTTCCGTAGATAACACTGCAGTGTACTCCCTGGTTTTCCAGGTGGGCTGCCAGGGCCAGTACGGATTTTTTTGAAAATACAATAAGGGCATCGCCTTTTTTTAAGTCTTTTTTTAATGAGTAGGGCTTTTCTTCTAAAGTAAGTCTTGTATTACGCTTATGGCGAAGGATCTTAAAAGTATCCCCGCAGCGCCTGATCATCTGCACGATAATATCTTCTGCCTCCGGTGCCATACACAAATGGATTTCCTCTGCCCGGAGTCCTAAAACGGCTCTGGTCCAGTTGTGTCCTCTGTATGGATCTGCTACCATCTGGCATTCGTCTACAACAGCTACATCGAAATATTCATGCTCATTTAACATTTCCACGGTACATGCCTGACAGCAGGCACCTGCCACTTCCAGTGTTTCTTCTCCTGTTATCATAGAACATGGAATATTTTCGCCGTTCAGCCGGTCATAAACTTCCAGTGCCAGAAGTCTTAATGGACCGAAGTAGGCACCGTGGGAAGCTGTTTTTAACCGTTCCAAAGCATCATGGGTCTTTCCGCTGTTTGTTGGGCCTATATGAAGAATAAAATGGCGCTTCATGGCTCTGGTCTGCGGATACTCATCCTCCGGGCGGCGTTTTACAGACTCCCTGATCCCCTTTTTAATGGTCTTTGGAAGATAAAACAGCTGATAAGCGCGCTCTAATGAATTAGTAAGAAGGTAGCGGCGGATGCCCTGCATTTTTAATACATGCTCCAGCTCTTCTTCTGTGAGTTCCGGCAGATATTCCATATCTTTTGCTGCCAGCATCCTGCAGAAATCTTCCATTTTTTTCCAGTTTTCTCTTAACTGATCCAGAGCTGCACCTGGTTTTAAACGTTCTTCCTTATGCATGAGATAGGCACATACTTTTGCAAACATGGCATGGATATCGTTTAATTCATTTGGTTTTTCCACCCCGTTTAAAGTTTCCTGGCTTAAACGGTTTAAACGGTGTTTTAAGTCCGCTCCTGTCATGGAACGGTATCTTTTGTTGGCTGTTCCGAAAAACAGCTCCCTATAATACTGCCCCAGATAGGCCAGACACTCTTCTTTTATTTCCATGGATGTTCCTCTTTCATTCATGGCGATATCACCCTCCGGTGACATGTCCGTTTTCTTATATCCGCCACAAAGGGCCGCTGCAATGTTTTAAGTCATCCTGCAGCAGCCCCCTGTGTTTCTTGTGGTCTCACCTGTAAGTGCGCGGATTTTCGTAATCCGCGCACTTATCTGGTCAAACCATAGTGGTATCTACAAAATTTTCAAATCCGATAATGCCAAAGCTTGCGCTGACGCTGTTGATTCCTTCTACGATCTCTTCTCTGGAATAATTTGCCATGAAAAGTGTATCATCATCTAACTGGTTTAAATACATATAGAAGGTCAATGCCATTTCCAGATGTTCTGTGTCGTTCTCATCCAGATTTTCGTAAAGCTGGTTTTCAGCTTCGTTGATCTCACCGGCATCTACCAGATCACGAAGCTTCCTGTAAATACGGTCTGTATCACTATATTTGTCCTCTGTATCAGGGAGGGCATAATTGATCTCATTTTTTCCCAGTGCCAGTCTGGCAATGGCGCGGACTAAGTCGCTGATGGTCCGCATTACATAATCGTCCTGATATCCCATATCTTTTTCCCCTTTTACTTATGATGTACTCTCGGAGTCTTTCCTGCACTTGCCTTTGCGGCCGATTTTCCGCCAGTT
>OLVP01000792.1_pt1 | contig 23812 bp, 20 predicted proteins | sample 1673281 | NCBI WGS metagenome assembly OLVP01 (sample SAMEA3178940, study PRJEB25190) | human gut metagenome | biome: human gut; feature: human-associated habitat; material: faeces | place: Austria | collected 2013
ATGGATTACCATAACAACTTTAGATATCAATGGAATTTAAATAAGCTGACTCCTGCAGGGTACAGAAATCAGCTTCAAGTTGCTTAGGTTTTTTTTTCTTTGTCCTTGATAAAGGGTACAGATTAAACAATCATTGGGTTTTCTTTCATAAAAAAATTGACCTCCTTTTCTTTGATAGCTTCATTTTAGCCCAAAGTTGGAGGTCAAAATAGACAGGTTTATATTACCCGCTTACCCTAAAAATACGTTAGTAACAATAGTATTAGATTCATTTAATTTATTAGCTAAATTTTCACAAGTTGTACGTAGAAAAATAGGATCTTGAAGAAGCATCGTTCGATATTTTTCAAGAGAAATACCGATGCACTTTCCATCAGAGATTGCTTCAACATTAGCAATAGCTTCTTTTCCCCATAGCGAAACAGAATCTCCCAGTGTTTCATATCCATCACAAAAAGAGAGGAGCGTAATATTACCAGAAGGTGTGTAGGAGTATACTCTTGCTTTACCTTCAATAATAAAGTATAAGTAATCAGAATAAAATCCTTGTCGAATTATAAAATCTCCTTTTTCAAATGAAAAGAGTTCAAAGTATGGCAATAGCTCACTTGAAAATCGTTGACTAATGTTGCTGTCATTGATTGAGGTTATTAGCAAATCCAAATTATTTATCTTCTTCATATTAGAAATCCCCACATTATCACTGTCATTATATTTTTAAATAGAACTGAACCTGTTTTATTTCAATCTATATATAAACAGAAAAGTATTTTACAATTTTATAACAGGCCTGGGTGTAAAGCCGCTTTAATACTAAGACAGACTATAGTCCAGGGGTCACCTACCATTTTCGAAGAAAATGTATCTACCACTAGTAGGGCTTAAAAGTTTTCCGCTATGAAAAACTTATCTGGACTTATATATATAAATAGCGAAATCTATTTCACATTTTAAGAAACAGGCTGATTTGATTAGTCTTTTTGGTAGAAAGGCTAATTATAGTAGCGCTAAAAGTTTTTCCGCTATGAAAAACTTATCGCTACTTATATATATGCTTTTAGGCCTTTAATATTAAGACATCTTAACCTATTTATAAGATAAGTTTATAATTCATAGCACTATTTGACAACACTTAAATGATATTTTGTAGGAATAAGAAGAATTATCTCTACATAGAGAAGGAGATAATAATTAATTGTGAATAATAATGACTTCAAATGGTTCAAGTGAAAATTCCTGGTGAATGTCTTTTTCACCATCAATAACGTGGTAAGTGGTTGGAAAAGGTGAAACAGTTACTGTATGACGGGTAAAGTTTTGGATAAATAAATAGCCGTTACGATCAGTAACGATGACTCCTTCTGGAAGAGTGAGATCAAGTGGACGATGAATATTTGTTTCTTTTAAAAGCTGTGCATAAAATTCATCATAGAAGTTATCTTCAAATTTAGTAGCAATATAGTAAGCTTGGCCTTGTCCAAATGAATTAACGGTTAAGGCAGGTTGATTCGCGTAGAAATCTTCGTTATAAGTCATGAGTGTTTTTGCTGTACTTGGAATGATTAAATCACATAATTCTGAGCATGTATAAGCTTCTTCTTTTGTTAACCATGATGAGGTTGTAGCTGAAGCGCTATTTGTTTCACCATCAAATAATCCATCAATTTCTTCACTGCGAATTCCTAGAACGTCCATTAAACCGTGAGGCGTTCCTTCTAAGTAACAAAGATCGGTTTCATTAACGATTCCTGACCAATAAGTCGTTACTAATGTTCCTCCCGCTTCAACGAAATCTTTAAGCTTTTGTTCAAATCCATTGCGAAGTAAGTACATCATTGGTGCGATGACGACTTTGTAGTTAGAAATGTCACGACTCATATCAACAAAGTCGGTTGGAACTCCAAGTTTCCAAAAGGCTTTGTAATGCTGTTGAACGGTTTCCTTATAATGCATCCCAATATTACGGGGACCTTGCATATCATCAATGGCCCAGCGATTCTCCCAATCAAATAGGATAGCGACTTGTGCTTGATTACATGTTTTTGTTAATGGAGTTAGTTTTTCTAAACGCTTTCCAAGTTCAGACACTTCACCGAAAACGCGTGTATCGGATTTTCCATAATGATCAATAACAGCACCGTGGAATTTTTCAGAAGCTCCACGACTTTTACGCCATTGGAAATATTGAACTGAATTTGATCCATGAGCGACAGCCTGCATTGAAGAAAGCATATGCATCCCTGGTTTTTTGAGTTTAGCGACGTTTTGCCAGTTTGTCATACTTGGTGTGCTTTCCATTAATAAGAAGGGTTCATTTTTAATAGAACGCATGATATCATGCATCATCGCTGTATCACAACCGATTTCTAAATCAGTAGTTCCGGCTTTATGCCAAACTGGGTAAGAATCCCAAGAAACAATATCGATTAAATCTTTCGTGTCAAAGTAGTTAATCCCATAGAAGTAGTACATCATGTTAATGGTGACTGGTAGTTCTGGGTTATATGATTTAACACTATCTTTTTCCCATTTCACGAAATCAAGTGTTTGGTGGCTGACAAATCGGTACCAATCTAAGTTTAATCCATGTAACATCATTTCTCCGTGCGGAGCGGGACTTTCGATTTGATCCCAAGACGTATAACGGTGACTCCAAAAAGTTGTCCACCAGGCATCATTGAGAGCATCAAGTGTTTGATATTTTTGTTTTAACCAATTGCGGAAAGCTTCCTGACAAAGTGGACAGTGACACTCTCCTCCATATTCATTGGAAAGATGCCAAAGAAGTACTCCTGGATGATTGGCAAAACGTTTAGCTAATTCACCATTAATCTGAGCCACTTTTTCACGATAAGCAGGTGACGTGTAGCAGTGATTATGGCGAAGCCCGAATAAGTTACGGACACGATTTTTTTCTACGCGTAAGACTTCAGGATACTTTTTTGCTAACCAGTGTGGACGAGCCCCACTTGGTGTTGAAAGGAAGGTATAAATTCCATTATTGTATAAATTATTGATCACTGATTCTAGCCATTCAAATTGATAATTGCCTTCTTCTGGTTCTAGCATTGACCAAGAGAACATCCCCATACTCACCACATTACAGTGAGCCTCTTTCATTAATTCAATATCTCGCGCTAAAATATCTGGACGGTCTAGCCATTGTTCAGGATTGTAATCAGCTCCATGTAATAAATCAGCAATGCGTAATTTGTTTGCCTCCATTTTTTAAATCCCCCTCGTATATAAAAAATACACTTTCATCTTAACAGATGAAAGCGATTAAATAAAGTAATTATTAGTAAAAATTTCTAATTATTTTACTGATTCAATCATATCTTGTATAAAGTGTTTTTGTATTAAGAAGGAAATTAAGATAGTGGATATAGTTATTTCTATCATGGAAACTTTTAAATCTTTAAAAACTGTAAGTGATATATCTCCTTCGAAAACTCCAGGTCAGTTGTCCCTAGTCATGAAGAGCAGTCAGAGATGGCCTATTGAAGGTGAGAATCTAAAGAGACATTTAGGAGAATTAATGACTTACATTATGTAATAACTAAGCTTTACGATGATAAAGTTATGAAAAGCGGGAGAATGCTGATGACCTTAGTCAGGTGAAGTTCAACTTTAAAACATAGTTTATAGGAATTTATCCATTAATATTTTGTATTTCTTTTTCAATTATTTGGTATACTTGAAACAGTAGAAAATATAAGAAGGGGAGTAATAGTATGCAGGATTTAAAGCAAGTCTTATATTCCGAGATTGAAGACTTTCGCCAAGTGGGTCATCAGTTTTTAAATGGTGAAATTAATATGATGAAATTTAAACATGTTTCTGGTGGATTTGGAGTGTATGCGCATCGTGATAAAAAAGAATTGATGATTCGTTTACGTATTCCATCAGGTGTTTTAACATTAGAAAATATGAAACTTGTAGGTGATTTAGCGGAAAAATATGGTCTTGAACGTATTCATTTAACAACACGTCAGGCTATTCAATTACATGGATTATCAATCGATGAGGTGTGTGATTTAATGAAAGAGGCTTTAGATCATGATTTGTATACACGTGGAGCAGGTGGAAATTTTCCACGAAATGTTGCCATTTCACCTTTATCAGGAGTTGATCCTAATGAAGCGTTTGATGTGACACCTTATGCTTTAGCAACAGGGGATTATTTCTTAAAAGATATTTATAAGTACAAGTTACCACGAAAATTAAAAGTTTCTTTTTCATGTAGTAATGCTGATGAAGCACATTGTACCGTACAGGATCTAGGATTCTTAGCAGTAACAAAAAACGGTGAAGAATATTTCCAAGTTTATTTAGGGGGAGGGCTTGGTCAAAATCCGCGTCTTGCCATTAAATATGAACCATTAATTAAACCAAATGAAGTATTATACTATGTGGAAGCAATGGTTCAACTGTTTATGGCAGAAGGAGATTATGAAAATCGTAATAAAGCACGTGTTCGTTATATTGTTGAACGATTAGGAGAAGAAGCCACGTTAGAAGCTTATCAAAAACATGTCGATGAGGTTAAATCTAAAGGTGGTTTAGATTTAATCGATCTCCCAAAAACGATAATTAATAAGACAGCACAACCTCAACCGCTAGAAGATAAACGTATATTTGTTCAAAAGCAATCGGGGTTATACAGTGTTTATTTACATCCAGTTGGAGGTCAGCTGGAACTTAATGATTTTATAAAATTAATTGAATTCGTTGAATCAGTAGAAGGGGTAGACGTCCGCTTAGCGATGGAAGAAGGAATATATTTTAGAAACTTAAGTGCTGAAGAAGCTAAACAGTTATTACAGATAACCGATTCAATGAGTGGAAAAACAAAGCTTGAACAAAGTGTTTCTTGTATTGGGGCCCCAACTTGTCAAATTGGTTTATGTAATAGTCAAGGAACATTACGTCAAATTTTACAACACTTTAAATTTAAGAATTATAATCAGGATGTATTACCGCGAGTTTATCTTTCTGGATGTCAAAATTCATGTGGAGTGCATCAAATTGGCGCCCTTGGATTTACAGGTAAAAAGAAAAAAGTTGATGGAGCTGTAGCGGAGTGTTTCACATTTAGTGTGGGTGGAAAATTTGGTGCTGACAAGACTCAACTAGGTCATAGTTATGGTGAGATGGTTTCAACGAAAATTCCTGAATTCTTATATGAGTTAGCTCAAGCAGTAGAGAAATCTAATCTTGATTTTGAACGTTATATTGTTGAAGAAGAAGCAGTATTTAATGCGCTCGTTGAGAAGTATATAGTTTAAATGAGAAAACGCTAAGTATTAAGCATAACGTTTTGATTTTTTGCTAATGGTATGGTTGAAGAATTATTAGATTTATAAAAATATTGACTTATCAATGAAAACTGAAAAAGCTCAGGAATGGATTTTCCTGAGCTTTTTCAGTCTTCATATTGTGCACGTAGCCGGAGGAAGACATAAATTAAATAAATACTTTGTGTGATTCCAATAAGGATGGCTATAAAAGCAAAGATTGGGATGAGATACGTTAGGCAATTAGCTGCAAAACTAGTAATGGCTAAAACCAAATAAGTGTCAACATATTGTCTTGTTTGTTTTGATGGATGCCAGATATATTCAGCTTTTAATAATGAATAGTACATATAAATACTAGCTAAAGAAGCAATGAGTGTTAAGCATACTAATGCACTAGAATTGTTTAGAGATTGATTACTAAATAGAAAAGGTTGGATCAGTGCATAAATTCCTAGCGCAATCCCTAAATACTTGGCTTGGATAAATTCTTGAATGGGACGCTGTCTCTCTCCTTCTATAACCCCAAGTACAATGAGTAAGTAACCGATTGAATCATGAAGTAAGTCAATTTCATTGATTGTAATACTTAAAAAGATAAAGAAAAAACCAACAATAATATACGTATAGGCTCTTCTCATTTAATCCCCTCCATTGGTTTCTATTATTATAACACAGATAATGGAAATTACAGTAATGCATTTTTTTGAACATAATGAATCAATGGTAGGATAAATTGACGATTTGTTTCATCAACTAGGTGATTGAAACTATTTAAAATTCGTTGTTCTTCATCCGTGAGTGATTGATGTTTTTTAATTTGAGCCTTCAATCCTCGCATTAAAAACTTATCTAACAACGTTAGATGTTGATAATCGAGTTTCCCTGGAAAGTAAAAAACTTCATCATCTTCAATGTTATTTTGTTTTTTTATGACTTGGATATATTCCTCACTTTGATCTTTTAATCCAACAGCAAAAATAAGAAATAATTTTGGTGGGTATAGCATCATAGTGTTTAGCATTTGATTATATTGATGAAGTTTGCCTATATAAAGTGGTGCTCCGAAAATGACTGTATCATAGTAGATTAGTTCATAAGATTTAACTTCAGAAATTTTTTTCAAATCAGCTTTTAATTCCTTTGCAATCCAGTTAGCATAGAGTTCTGTTGTTCCATATTTTGAACTATAAATCACGATTGTTGATGACATACTGCTCCCCCTTAAATCTGTCCTATTATAATGTATTCATTCCCTGTGAAAAATAGAAAAAATTGATGATTTTTAAATTCTTAAAGTAAATTAATTGCAATATTATGAACGCTTTTTGGGTAAAAAATTAGGTAATCATCATAGGTTAAATAGGAGGGGGGATTTTTTTGTTACAAAGTGTGACTATGGTAAAGATTCATGAGACGAGAAGGGTAGGAATATTACTGGCGTTTGTAGGTGGATTTCTAGATGTGCATACATATTTACTTCGTGGAGGAGTTTTTGCGAATGCTCAAACAGGAAATATGGTTTTATTGATGCTACAGATTTCAGAAGGTCAATGGATGAAGGCTTTGTATTATATCGTTCCGATTATAGCTTTCTTTAGTGGCGTAGTGGTGACAGAGTTTGTTAAATTACATGAACGGTGGCATGAATACGTGCTAATCATTGAGATTGGTTTATTATTTTTAATTGGCTTTTATCCTGTTACTTTTCCAGCCATGATTGTTAATATTACGATTTCATTTATTTGCGCCATGCAAATTAGTAGTTTTAGAAAACTAAGGGGAGCTGCTTATGCAACAACTGTTTGTACAGGGAATTTACGCTCAGCAGCTGAACAGTTAACTTTGTTTTATATTCGGCGCGATGAAGAAGCAAAGAAAAAGTGTTTAAATTATTTCATTATTATCTTTTCATTTTCTCTAGGGGCCTTAATTGGAGCTCTTCTAATTAAATGTCTAGAAATTTATGCGATTTGGATTTGTTGCTTTATCTTGATTGTCGTCGTTGTTCTTTTATTAAGGGAAAATTAAAAAGCTCGTCAGAACAGTGATTTCTGACGAGCTTTTTAATTTATGTTTCATGTATTTTTATTAATAACGATATGCGTTGATAAGCTTATAAAAAACATACACAATAAAAAAATAGAAACACAAATTAAGAATTGCAAATAAGGAAAAGGCAAGCGTGCTGAAATAAGAAATAAAATATAGGCCGAGAAGTCCAATACTCAATAAAAGCTCAGCTTGTTGATAAGTTTGGACTTCAAGCGATTCAGAAGCCTCTCCTTCTGATTTAATGATAAGATAAAAAATTGCTAATTGCGTTATGAGAATTAATGTCATGAATCCAATAGATAATAGTGTATTTGACATAATGGCACATGCGACTCCCACTTTTAATAGTTCGAAAATTAAAAGTCCAATGGTTAACTGGCTGGCAATCAATAATGATGGAGATTCACGTTGTTGAAGAATTAAAAGCATCCCTAAAATCATTAGCCCATATCCTGCTATATGAATAATAAGATCGAGAGCTATAATTCCCAGTGAAAAAAACATTAAGATTGTGCCAATTAGTAAGTAAAGATACGCTTTTTTCATTATTAACACCCCCTAAAATCGTGTTACTTCATAATGGACATTTTTGTGAAATTTTACTCACTCGTGATGATCATATTTGGATAAATTTTTAGTAAACGTTCATCAGGGTAATGATAATCAAGGAAGGTGTCGAGTTGAGTCGTTGCTGGAACATCATGACGACGTTCGGCCTGCCGTTCAAGGGCAAGGGCTGATATAGCACTGTCAAAAATAATAAATATAAGAAGAAATATAGCGAGTAGATGACCAATTTTCTTTGGAATTTTTCTAATTTCTATGAGGAGATAAGGATACATCCATTTCATCCAAGCGAGAGATAATAGTCCCCAAAAGCAAGAATAGAGTAAATTGACTCGCCCATTAAAATTAAATAGAAAATGACTATAATCCCAGGATACAGTTCCGAACCATAGCTCTTGAAAATAGCTACAAATATATTCAAATACGGTGCCAATTATAAACCCAAAGAAAAAAATAGTCTTATCTTTTTTATGCTGTAAAGGATTTAAGCCAATCGTCATAAGTAAAGCCCCAAACCCATAGATGAGATTAAAGGGTCCATAAATGAGTCCGCTACGACTTTCATAATAACCACGAGTTAAGACACACCATATACTTTCGATTACAACACCTAAAAAACATCCGATGAAAAAAATCCAAAAAAGCTCATAAAATAACTGGCCGAGATGTTTTTTACTCATCATGTTGCTCCTCCTCCTAACTCATAATAGTCTATCTCTTATTAATCTATACAAAAGCTGGGAAACAGTACCTATTAAGAAGGGAAATAATAATAGATAATTTAGAAACACTAAAGAAGAGATATCGGTCGATATCTACTAAAGATAAGGAAGGTGAGTAAAACGGTGCAGACAGTTTATCAATATTACAGTCAAGGTCAGTGGAAAAGCAGTGAGTCCGGTGAAACCATTGCTATTGTATCCCCTTACTTAAAAACATCCATTGGTTCAGTACAAGCTTTAACGCAGGATGAAGTAAATCAATGTATTCAGAGTGCTAAAGCAGCTCAACCTGATTGGAGCTTAATGAGTATTTATGATCGAGCTCATTATTTACATGCGTGGGCAGATGAGTTATTGAAAATGAAAGAAGAATTGGCAACCATCATGATGAAAGAAGTTGGGAAAGCTTATCAAGATGCGATTAAAGAGGTAGAAAGAACAGCCGATTTAATTCATTATACAGTGGAAGAGGCGATTCACTTAAGTGGAGAAAGTTTAAATGGTGAACATTTCCCTGGTGGCAGTCGTTCCAAACTTGCTGTCATTGAGCGTGTTCCACTCGGAGTTGTTCTTGCGATTTCGCCTTTTAACTATCCTGTGAATCTTGCTGCCGCCAAATTAGCACCGGCGCTTATTACAGGGAATACAGTCATTTTTAAACCGGCAACACAAGGTTCTATTAGTGGAACAAAAATGATTGAGGCTTTAGCGAAAACAAATCTTCCTGCGGGTGTTTTAAATTTAGTAACAGGAAAAGGCTCTGTGATTGGAGATTATCTCATTGAACATGATGATATTGCTTTAGTAACCTTTACAGGAGGAACGAGTACAGGAGAACGTATCGCACAAAAAGCGAAGATGATTCCGCTTGTCATGGAGCTCGGTGGAAAAGATCCGGCCATCATTTGTGAAGATGCTAATTTAGAACTTGCTGCCAAACAAATTGTTTCAGGAGCCTACTCGTATTCAGGTCAGCGCTGTACAGCGATTAAACGTGTGTTAGTTCACCGTTCGGTAGCAGATGAATTAGTATCGCTTATTCAATCAGAAGTCGAAAAGTTATCCGTTGGCTCACCTGAAGATAACGCCACGATTGTGCCATTAATTGATGAACAATCTGCCGACTTTGTACAAGGGCTCATTGATGATGCACTAGAAAAAGGAGCAACCTTAGTACTAGGAAATAAACGAGAAGAAAATTTAATCTATCCAACATTACTCGATCATGTGACGAAAGAGATGCGCATTGCATGGGAAGAACCTTTCGGTCCCGTCTTACCCATTATTCGAGTGGACTCTCAAGAAGAAGCGATTGAAATTGCGAATGCCTCTGAATATGGATTACAAGCTAGTGTATTTACACAAAATCTTGATAAAGCTTTAACGATTGCACGAAAACTTGAGACGGGTTCAATTCAAATTAATGGTCGTACGGAGCGTGGGCCTGATCATTTACCATTCATCGGGATTAAAAAATCAGGGCTTGGAATTCAAGGGGTTCGCCGCAGTATTGAATCCATGACACGAGAAAAGGTCATTATTTTAAATATTAATGAAAAATAAAGGAGATTTATTATGCAAGTAACTTTTAAAGGCAATCCTGTGACATTAGAAGGAACTGTGATTAAAGCTGGAAATCCAGCCCCAACTTTCACGGCTATCGATAATCATTTAAAACCTATTTCATCGGATTTATTCACAGGGAAAAAAGTTTATGTTAGTGTTCCTTCCATTGATACAGATGTTTGTGATACAGAAGTTCGTCGTTTTAATCAAGAAGCAGCAAATTTAGAAGGGGTAAAGGTTTATACCATTTCAATGGACTTACCATTTGCTCAGGCACGTTGGTGTGGAGCAGCAGGGATAGAAAATGTTCAAACCTTATCGGACTATAAAGATCATGATTTTGGAGCGAAATTCGGAACGTATATTAAAGAGTTAGGTTTATTAGCACGTGCTGTGTTTGTTGTTGATGAACATAATACAGTAACGTATGTGGAATATTGTAAAGAGATTTCACAAGAACCAGATTACGAAGCTGTTTTAAATGCTCTAAAATAAAAATGAAAAAGCATGATTGTACATTATGTCACAATCATGCTTTTTGTTTTTAATGATTTTGAGATCTCCTCATCCATAAGTTTTTATATAGAGTCAAAAGGTAATTTTATTTTGGAAGATAATTTTAGTTAACTCTTCATATTGATTAAATCATGAAATTTTGAAGAAAAAATGAAAGCCAAGTCTTATTATACTAAGGGTCCCTCATATAATATTTCTATAATGGGAATCGTCAGAAATATAATGAAGGGTAAGAAGAAAAATTAAGATCGATGGGAAATGATAAAATGCAGTTTAGTTTCTATATACAAACAGAAATGTTTTCTACATTTAATACAGCAACCGAAATATGAGATGGTTATGCCGTGCAAGGCAGACTATAGTCCAGCTAAAAGTTTTTACGATGTAAAAAACTTATCTGGACTTATATATAAAGAAGGGGGAGAAGCAGAGAGACTGCGAACAGGATGAGTAAAACTCTACTTCATGTTGGAATTGATATTGGTTCAACAACAGTTAAAGTGATTGTTTTAGATAAAAACCAAAATGTATTATTTAGTGATTACCAACGGCATTTTGCAGATATCTTAAAAACACTCACTCAAATATTAGAACAGGCAGAAAAAATCATGAAATCTCATGACATAACAGTCATGATCACAGGTTCAGGTGGGATGGCTTTAGCTAAACATATTGATGTTCCTTTTATTCAAGAAGTGGTGGCTGCAACGAAAGTGACGAAGCTTTATTATCCAGAAGTTGATGTTGCGATTGAACTTGGGGGAGAAGATGCAAAAATCACCTATTTTAAAGATGGAATTGAGCAACGAATGAATGGAACCTGTGCGGGAGGAACAGGAGCTTTTATTGATCAAATGGCATCTTTATTACAAGTTGATGCACTTGGATTGAATGAATTAGCTAAACATTATCAAGTGATTTATCCGATTGCAGCACGATGTGGTGTCTTTGCGAAGACAGACGTGCAACCTCTTTTAAATGAAGGGGTGGCTAAGGAGGATATTGCGATTTCAGTGCTACAAGCGGTGGTCATTCAAACGATTAGTGGCTTAGCTTGTGGACGTCCAATCAAAGGAAATGTTGCCTTTTTAGGAGGACCGTTATATTTCTTATCAGAATTACGCCAGCGATTCATTGAGACGCTTGAACTAGATGAATCTCAAGTGATCTTTCCGAAAAATTCACAACTTTATGTGGCATTAGGAGCTGCATTATCAAGTATAGATGAAAAATCAATCAACTTTTCAGAGTTAATTCATCGTTTGAAACATGTTAAATCGACTGAAACAGAAGAGTCTGCGCGCTTACAGCCTTTATTTGAAAATGAAGAAGCATACGAGTCTTTTAAGAATCGCCATCAAGCTTCACGGGTTGGGCGTTGTGACTTAGACACTTATGAAGGGAATTGCTTTTTGGGGATAGATGCGGGCTCAACGACAACAAAAGTAGCGCTGATCAACGAAGCGGGAGAATTGTTGTTTACTTATTATGGAAGTAATCAAGGAAGTCCACTTCAATCTAGCATTGCTGTTTTAAAAGAACTTTATCAACGACTTCCTAAAGGGGTTAAAATTGTAAATTCAAGTGTGACAGGTTATGGAGAAGCCCTACTTAAGGTAGCTTTAAAAGTGGATATTGGTGAAATTGAAACGGTAGCTCATTATAAAGCAGCTGATTATTTTTGTCCAGGTGTGGATACGATTTTAGATATTGGTGGACAAGACATGAAATGTCTTAAAATTAAAGAGGGGAATATTGAAAGTATCCTTTTAAACGAAGCTTGCTCTTCTGGATGTGGATCGTTTCTAGATACATTTGCGACGTCGATGAACCTTAACATTTCCGAATTTGCTAAGACAGCCATTAAATCAAAACGTCCGGTCGATTTAGGATCTCGTTGTACCGTCTTTATGAATTCTCGTGTGAAACAAGCACAAAAAGAAGGAGCTGAAGTGGGAGATATCTCGGCAGGGCTTTCCTATTCAGTCATTAAAAATGCTTTATTTAAAGTGATTAAACTTCGTAATCCGGAGGAGTTAGGCGATAAAATTGTCGTTCAAGGGGGAACCTTTTATAACGATGCGGTTTTACGGGCATTTGAATTATTATCAGGACGCGAAGCCATCCGTCCCGATATTTCAGGAATTATGGGGGCTTTTGGAGCAGCTTTAATAGCAAAAGAACGGTATGTCAAAGGAGAGGCTTCAACCCTTCTGGATGAAAAAGCACTAGAAAGCTTTGACATTAAGACGCGAAGTACTCGCTGTGGGCTTTGTAGTAATAACTGCCTGCTTACCATTAATAAATTTTCAAGTGGGGAACGATTTATTTCAGGAAATCGTTGTGAACGTGGAGCGGGAAAATCAAATGATGACAATGCCTTACCTAACTTAGTTCGCTATAAATATAACCGATTATTTAACTATAAAACAAAAGAATTAGAAGAAGCTTCACGCGGAACGGTCGGTATTCCACGTGTGTTAAATATGTATGAAAACTATCCATTTTGGGCAACGTTCTTTACCCGTCTTGGTTTTAGTGTTGTTCTTTCAGATTCATCATCCAAGGCAATTTACGAAAAAGGAATTGAAACCATTCCGTCAGAATCAGTGTGTTATCCTGGAAAACTTGTTCATGGTCATATCATGAATCTTATTGAAAAGAACGTCGATTTTATTTTTTATCCCTCATTGACTTATTCGAAAAAAGAAGATTCAAAGGCAAATAATCATTATAACTGTCCGATTGTCATTTCCTACCCAGAAGTCATTAAAAATAATGTTGATAAGTTGAGAGAAAAAGAGATTCCTTATTATCATCCATTTTTACCATTTGATCAAAAAGATAAATTAGCAAAACGTCTTTACGATATTTTTGAAGACTTAGATATTTCATGGACGGAGCTTTACGATAGCGTTGATCAAGCTTGGAAAGAATTAGAGCGGTTTAAAGAAGATATTCGTCAAAATGGCGAACAGACACTTTTATATATGCGTGAGCATCACTTAAAAGGAATTGTTTTAGCAGGACGCCCTTATCATATCGATCCTCACATTAATCACGGGATTCCTGAAATGATTAACTCCTTAGGAATGGTGGTATTTACTGAAGATTCGATTGCTCATTTAGGAGAGGTCGAACGACCACTTCGTGTCGTTGACCAATGGGTCTACCATACAAGGTTATATCAAGCAGCAAGCTTTGTTGCTTTTCAAGACGACTTAGAATTCGTTCAACTCAATTCATTTGGTTGTGGACTCGATGCAGTGACCACTGATCAAGTTCACGATATTTTAGCACGTCATTCCAAAATTTATACGACGTTAAAGATTGATGAAGGAAGTAATTTAGGAGCGGCGCGTATTCGATTACGCTCATTAAAAGCAACGATGTTAGAACGTGAGAAAAATCATTTTGAACGTCATCTTGTTGATAATATTTATCGCCCAGTTGAGTTTACGAAAGAAATGAAACAGTCCTATACGATTTTAGCCCCTCAAATGTCACCGATTCATTTTGGAATGTTACAAGAAGCATTCCGCTATTCGGGATATCAGATTGAGGTGCTACCTTCACTCGATCATGGGGCTGTTGATGAAGGATTGAAGTATGTAAATAACGATGCCTGCTATCCAGCCATTTTAGTGGTAGGACAAATGATGAGCGCCCTAAAATCAGGCCTTTATGATGTGAATAAAACAGCACTTCTCATTACCCAAACAGGTGGAGGGTGTCGTGCTACAAATTACATCGGGTTTTTAAGAAAAGCTTTACAAGATTCAGGTTTAGAACAAGTTCCTGTGATCTCATTAAGTGCGCAAGGCTTTGAAAAAAATGAAGGATTTACGATTTCATATTCTCTTTTAAATCGTGCGATGCAAGCTCTCATGTATGGCGATTTATTGATGACCGTCCTCTATCGAACACGACCTTATGAAGTAGAGGAAGGGTCAGCCAATGCTCTTTATGAGAAATGGGAGCAAACGTGTAAACATGCCCTTAAAAAGGCAAGTCATCGAACATTTAGAAGCAATATGAAAAAAATTGTGAAAGATTTTGAAGACTTACCAATTTTTAATACGAGAAAACCTCGGGTTGGACTGGTCGGTGAAATTCTTGTTAAATTCCATCCAACAGCGAATAATAATGTAGTGAATGTTGTTGAATCTGAAGGGGCAGAAGCTGTTGTACCAGGTCTGGTTGATTTTTTATTATACTGTGCTTATCATAGTGATCAGCAATTGCTGCTGGGTAGTAAAGTGTCAAAAATTATTGGAGAATCATTAATCCAAGTGATTGAGTGGTATCGTAAACCAATGAAAGAGGCATTAGAAAAAAGCTCCCGCTTCACAGGACCTAAAACGATTCATCATGTAGCCAAAGGAGCTGAGCAATTTGTCTCATTAGGACATCGAACAGGGGAAGGTTGGTTATTAACCGGGGAAATGGTTGAACTCATCGAAATGAATGTTAAAAATATTATTTGCATGCAACCCTTTGCTTGTTTACCAAATCACGTCACTGGAAAAGGAATCATTAAAGAGCTTAAGAGAGCTTATCCAGGTACTAATATCGTTGCCGTTGATTACGATCCAGGAGCTAGTGAAGTCAATCAACTCAATCGAATTAAGCTGATGATTTCAACGGCCTTTGAAAACATGCCTGTTGAAACAGAAATCAAGGTTAAAGCTAAATCTAAACAAGAAGCCAATGAAATAAAAGGGTTAGTCACAACATAGAAGGCTAGCCTCAATACTGAATGACATAAATGATAACGAAAAAGAGGAAGCGTTATGACTGAACGCTTCCTCTTTTTTTGATATATGAAAGGCCTGCTCCGAGATAGGCAATCATCGTATATCGAATAGGATATACCCATGTAGATTCATTATAGAAAAGATAGATCGCAGGAATAAATAATAGCCCAATACATAAGGGAAAAACTAATCTCCATTTAGGTGCTATAAATCCGGCAACTAAGCTATAAAGTGGATAAAGAACTAATAAGGCAATCACCATTAATCCTAACGTCTCTATTCCAATCATTTTGAAAAAAACAGGACCAATGTAAAATAATAAAATTCCAATTCCAAGTAAAACTAATAGCTTTTTCATTTCATCTTCTCCTTTTTTTTACATACCGAACTCTTTTTCTTTTAAGGAATCTTCAATCGTTAGTTGACGGGTAATTTCTTCTAAACTTAATGATAAATTGGATGTTGTTAACGTATAGGTGCGATTTCCATCTTCTAAAAACGAATAAATAGTAATAGTTTCAAAATGTAATCCACTGAATTGTAACACTTGTAATAGTTCGTAGCATTGTTTGGCAAACTCCTCTTTTGAATCATAAGTTACATCGTCTAAAATGTTTAAACGAATAGGTAAAGAAGGATCGTATGAGTCGGTTGATTTATACGTATTTGTTGGAACATCGATTTGTGGATAAAGTGATAACTGCTCCATATTGAGATCGGAATGTAAGACGATGAATAATTCTAAGATTTGTTGAACTTCATCCTCCATCTTTAGTTGAGTTCTAAATCGATAATCATCATAGATTTCATTAGCATTAATATAGTAATAAACCGTCCCACTATTTCGGGGATCTTCCTGATCAACAACATCACCTAAATAACTAGCTCCTTTTGGGTTGTATCTAACATTAGTTAGCGTAAACTGCTGATGGTAAACGTCATCAATATAAGTTTGTATCGTTGTTTTAGCCTGCCAATAAGTAAGTAAATTCCCCTTCGCTGAAGAATAGACCATTAATGCATAATAAAATAATCCGCCACAAATGATTAGAGATAGAATCTGCATGGTCGTTGATTTGTGTTTACGTACAATCCAACTTGCAAGTGCGATACCACCGCCACTTAAAATAAAGATTTGTAAAAACATAATGATCCAATAAGCGACTTGTTTAGTTGCAATCATTAAACAAATCATCATAATTAGTAGCATGTAAAAAATATTTTTTGGCTGTCGATAAAGTAGGGTTAGACAAAATGGAATAAGAACAATCCAAGGAATCGTATCAATTCCAGCAAGAGGCTGTAAAAATAAATAAACAGCAACAATTAAACTAATAAAGCTGGCAAAATATTGTTGACCAGTTAGCATTCTTTTTAGTTGCTTCAGCCCTTTTTTCTCTTGTTCATTGATTGGAACCTCAATCTTTGGAAGTGGGGGTTCATATATTGACGAACAATTAGCGCAACTTTTTAAATGTTCTTCAATTTCTTGTTTTGTCTGTTCGCTTACTAAGTCCTCTTCATAAAGAGGTAACAAATCTTTAATCATTTCACATTTACACATACTATCCCTCCCTAATTGATACTGTCATCTTTTAATAAATGAGCTAACTTTTGTCGATTTCTAAAAAAGTTGACCCGGCAATAATTTTCACTTCGCTTTAGAATACGCCCGATTTCAACAAAGGACAACTGATTAATAAGACGTAAAATCAAAATTTCTTTAGTAGGCGTATCAAAGGTCTGAATTAACTTTAAGACCTCCTCGGTTGTATTATCTACTTGAGAGGTTTCAGACATCTCTGGTACATGATCGAGCGTATATACGCTTGGATTTTTCTTAATATAGGAAAAGTATTCATGCCGAGCAATTCCAATTAGCCAAGATTTGATACTAGAATCTCCACGAAATGTTTCAATAGAACGAATGGCTGCTAAAAAAGTTTGGGAAACAATATCTTCTGTCTGATAATGATTGAGTGTTAATGAAAAAACATACCGATATAAATCATCAGCATACGTTTGATAAAGCCGTTCAATTTCCTGCACATCACTCCTTACTTGCGAAGGAAATATTCGTTTTGAAAATGTCATAAGATTCACCCCTCCTTTATGAACCCAATAATAAGTGGAAAAAAATCAGTGAATCGTTACACGATATCCATAATTTTCTTATTTATTATTTTATCGTTAAGGATATCCTATTGTAAATCGAAGACTGACGTTCAATTATATGATTATAAAAGGGAGCGATCATTTCATCGCTCCCTTTGTATAACTTCTGATGATCGAGTCAAACTATTAAAAAAGGAGTGAGACTCGATGACTTCATACCTATGGTATTTTATGTTTAATTTTTTCCTTTATGGTATGATTGGCTGGATCATTGAAGAAATTTATTGTTTTGCTGTGACGGGGCATTTTCAAGAAGATGGATTCTTATATGGACCATTTAAGCCGATGTATGCCATTGCGATGTCTATTTTAATTCTTTTACAGGATACTTTTCGGTTACCAGCATTACTTTTATTAATTCCATGCGCTATCGTACCAACGACAGTCGAATATTTATCAGGAGTTTTAACGCGCCACGTTTTTCATAAAGATTATTGGGATTATCATCACCTGAAATTCAATTTTCAAGGACTCATCTGCCTTCAATTCTCAATCTATTGGACTTTCTTGACTTATATCGGGATCCAATATGTTCAACCCTTTATTCATCACTTCTATGAATTAAATTTCTCGACTTGGTTTGTCATTTCACCATTTCTCATCATGGCCTTTTTACTAGATGAGATTTTGACGATTCGAAAACATGTTATAATGAATGGCATAACGATTGATCAGAAGAAATGAGGTCAGATGTATGCAAGTTGTTGAGCACACGCTTAGTCCGATTTATGATAAAAATTCAAAGGTTTTAATCTTAGGAACCATGCCTTCACCAAAATCACGAGAAGTAGGTTTCTATTACGGTCATCCTCAAAATCGATTTTGGAAAGTATTAGCCGATATTTTTAATGAAAAATCATTAACAACCATTGAAGAGAAAATCACCTTCTTACATCGACACCAGCTAGCGCTTTGGGATGTTTTACAAAGCTGTGAGATTCAAGGAGCAGATGATGCGAGTATCAAAAATCCAATTCCAAACGATTTTACCTCACTATTACAAGAAGCAAATATTAAAGCTATCTTTACAACGGGGAAAAAAGCGACCGATCTTTACATGAAACACTGTTACCCTAAAACAAATATCCCTGCGATTGGGCTACCTTCCTCAAGTCCAGCTAATCGCCGCATATCATATGAAAAACTAAAAGAAGAATATTCTAAAATATTAGAGTATTTAATAGAGAAATAACAGGTGATATCTAAAAGAAAGGGACTGTTTCAAAGTGAGATAGTCCCGTTGATGAATAACTCTCCTTACCAAAATCTTAATCACATAATTAGAAAAATAAAGCTAAAACCAGGCAGTATAGAAAGTTTAAAAATAAACGAATGATTGAGATATATAAGTCCAGATAAATTTTCTTCAGAGAAAATTTTTAATTGGACTATAGGCTGCCTTGATAGGTAAAACATATCAGTATTTTTTTATTTGCTACTTGAGATGTAGAATATTTATCTGTTTATATATAGATAAACTTATTTACTTGAATTTAATATAGGTTTATTGGATGGATGAGGTCACGAGAGAATAGTTTAGCTTATGGATTGAATATTACGTCATCTTGATTTAACAGTGGCTTCTATTTTTTATAAATTACCGTGCTTGATCATTTAAAAAGATATATGAATGACCAATGGAGATGAAGTTGTAGAACTAACCTCTATTCATCATTCCCTAGAATGAGGATTTAAAAAGGGCTCAAATGTTTAGAAAACTAATTATATGGGATGATGGGGGTGTAAGCACCGCCATTATGGATAATTCCGCTCATTTTTAAAAAGTTTTCGTTAACTCAAGAGCCCTTTTGTTATTCTAATTATAACTGTAACTATTTTAAATGATTCTAATTATTTTAAGATAACCTCTTTTCTTACATTAATGGTGCAAAGATACGTAAAAAGGCAAACATGATTTTTCTATACCAAGGAATCATATTAAAATCAGCAGACGTTATTTTCTGAGAAACTTTTAATGTTTCAAGATAGTCGTCACGCACGTCTAACACACTCTTCGTTTTATACAGCCATGCCGCACATTCGTAATGTAGATATAAACTACGGTAATCTAAGTTAATTGTCCCAACAACTGCATATTCATCATCGACCACAAATGTTTTCGCATGAACGAATCCAGGCGTATATTCATAAATCTTAACTCCATCATCAACTAAGGCCCAGTAGTTCGCACGAGTAACACCGTGAACATACCACTTGTCGCCATGATGAGGTGTTAAAATACGAACATCTACGCCACGTTTAGCGGCCTGAGAAAGTGCTGTAATCATTTCATGATCTAAAATTAAATAAGGTGTATTAATATAAACATACTCTTTTGCGTTGTTAATTAAGTTTAAATAAACATTTTCACCCACCGATTCATTATCCAGAGGACAATCCGTATAAGGCTGCACGAATCCGTCACCCTCAAACGGTTCCGGATGATGGACATGTGGACGGTAAGCCTCGTAATCTTCGTTAGTTTTACGTAAATAATCCCACATTGTTAAGAACATAACGGTAAAGCTCCAAACAGCTTCCCCTTTAATAATTAAAGCTGTATCTTTCCAATGCCCATGTTTATCAATCGCATTAATGTATTCATCTGCTAAATTGATTCCACCTGTAAACGCAGTATGTCCATCAATGACACAAATTTTACGATGATCACGATTATTCATACGTAACGTTAAAAGTGGAATAAATGGATTAAACACACAACATTTAATTCCCATCGCTTCTAATTTTTTATCATATCCAGTAGGTAATAAGAATAAGCAGCCGAAGTCATCGTAGATAACACGAACATCCACGCCTTCAGCAGCTTTCTCTTTTAAAATCTCTAAAATGGTATCCCACATTTGACCTTCTTCAATAATGAAATATTCCAAGAAGATATAATGCTTGGCTTTCTTTAATTCTTCAATTAAACGTTCAAACTTGCGCTCTCCTAAATTCAAATACTCACTACTTGTCTGTTGATAAATCGGACACAGTGCATAATTCGTAATATAATGTGATTGATTGGCTGCTCGTTTATCGATCGATTCAATCTCAGTCATAATTTGAGGATCTTGAGTTAAATGACGTTTCATTTTTTTATGAATGGGTAGCATTTCATTTAAAAACTTTTGTCTCGTTTGATCACTACCAAATAATAAATAAAATAATCCCCCGAAGATTGGAAAGGCCATGATTGCAATAATCCAACCAATCTTATAAGCTGGATTCAATCGACTATTCACAATCACCATGACAACAAGCACACTCAATAAAATACATAAAGCATAAAAATAAACAAAGTATTGTTGGAATCTTAAAATCACCACAATTAAAATAATGGCTTGAAGCGCGATTAAAAGTCCACAGAAACCAATACGTCCTAAAAGAATCCTTAGTGTCTTCTTCACTCGTATTTCTCTCCTTTTTAATAAAAAATATACCAGATAATGAAACATATTATAGCAAAATCCCCATAACCCGTAAACAGATATCGCTCCGATAGCGTTGTCAGAACGAACTTTCTTACGATAAAATAAGACATAAGAAAAGTGGGTGAAATCATGAAAATCATTAATGAATTAAACGAATTAAAACGGATGAATAAATTAACCTCAACGGAGCAAGGCATTGTTAATTACATCTTAACGAACCCAGAAGAACTCGAAAAAATCTCCTCTCGGCAACTAGCAGAATTAACCTATACCTCTCCCGCAACTGTCGTGCGTATTTGCCAAAAACTTGGGTTTAGTGGATATTCTGAATTTAAAATTAAGTATTTACAAGAAGTGAATCAAACACCGAGGATGGATCAAATTAATCGAACGAATCCCATTACAAGTGAAGATTCACTTCATCGTATTGTTAATAAAGTGGCAGCCTTAGAAATCACAGCGATTGAACAAACCAAAAAGGGAATTGATTTAGACCAATTAAATCGTGTATCAGAACTCTTAAATCAAGCAACGTGTATTGATTTTTATGCCTTTGATAATAATTTGCATTTAGCTAAAAATGCTTGCTCTCATTTTTTATATGCAGGAAAACAGGCAGTTATTCATGATAGTTCTAATGCACAGTTCATGCAAGCTTTTGCTTCAGTAGAAGGACATGTTGCCATTATTATTTCTCGTACAGGAGAAAATCCGATGTTGTATCGAATTGCAAACGTATTGCGTGAGCGAAAGATTCCCTTACTTGTCTTAACAGAATCCCGTCATTCTTCATTAGCTAAAATCAGTACGGAACATTTATATCTTTATAATGTGCACCGTTTTACTGATATGGGAACAATCCTCTTTCAAACATCGGTTCAATATTTATTTGATTTATTATTTGCTATTTTATTTTCACGCAACTTTGAAAATAGTGTGAAGCAAAATGAAATGTATGAGGAAATTAATGAATATCATCAGTTTTATAAAGAGCCTCAAAAACTGTAACACTGTTTCAAGAAAACCAACGATTTTTTAATATTTTCTGAGACATTCAACCGGAAATCATCTCAAAGATTGAGTTGCTATTTTTTGTATGATATAAGTAAGTCATCACAGAATTAAAGGAGTGTTAAACATGACCAAACGTTTTCCAGATGGCTTCTTATGGGGAGGGGCAACGGCTGCTAATCAATTTGAGGGAGCTTATAATGAGGATGGAAAAGGACTTTCAACACAAGACGTTGCACCAAAAGGAATTAAGGGACCAATCACAGAGGTTCCAACAGAAGATAATATGAAATTAGTGGGGATTGAATTTTATCATCGTTATAAAGAAGATATTAAATTGTTTGCTGAAATGGGATTTAAAGTTTTCCGTTTATCTATTGCATGGTCAAGAATCTTTCCTAATGGAGATGATCAGGCACCAAATGAAGCGGGACTAAAATTTTATGACAATGTATTTGATGAATTAGCGAAATACGGGATTGAACCATTAGTCACGATTTCTCACTACGAAACACCATTAAACTTATCTAAAAAATATGATGGATGGGTGAGTCGTGACTTAATTAAGTTTTATGAGAATTATGTGCGCACGATTTTTACACGTTATAAAAATAAAGTTAAATATTGGCTTACTTTTAATGAAGTGGATAGTATGATTCGTCATCCTTATACTACTGGTGGTTTGATTGAAGATCGTTTTCCAGGAATTAAATGGAATCAGGTAATTTTTCAAGCAATGCACCATCAATTTGTAGCTAGTGCGTTAGCAACAAAAATTTGTCATGAAATTATTTCTGATTCAATGGTAGGGTGTATGTTGACTAAACTGACATACTACCCTTATAGTTGCAAACCAGAAGATGTCTTACAAGCCCAACAAGATATGAGAGGTACATATTGTTATAGTGATACTCAAGTATTTGGTGAATATCCTGCTTATTTATTAGCAAAATTTAAAAATGAGGGAGTAGAAATTGTAAAAGAACCTGGTGATGATGAAGTGATGAAAAAGTATCCTGTTGATTTTGTATCATTTAGTTACTATATGTCATCATGTTCAGCTGCTAGTAGCGAAGGTTTAGATACAGCAGTTGGAAATACTGTCACAGCAGTTAAAAATCCTTACTTGCCTTCAAGTGAATGGGGCTGGCAAATTGATCCAATTGGTTTAAGAATTTCAATGGTTGATTTATATGACCGTTATCGTAAACCGTTATTTATTGTAGAAAATGGCTTGGGGGCTAAAGATGAATTGATTGATGGCAAGGTACATGATGATTATCGAATTGATTATTTAAAACAACATTGTCAAGCAATGTATGAAGCCATTCATGAAGATGGTGTTGAGCTAATGGGTTATACCACATGGGGATGTATTGATTTGGTATCTAATTCAACAAACCAAATGTCTAAACGTTATGGTTTTGTGTATGTTGATGTGGATGATTATGGTAATGGTTCATATAAACGTTATAAAATTGCGACAAATGGGGCATCTATACTAGAGGACTAAGTTCTCTTTTTATTATTTTATGATTCAAGTTGTTTATAAAAAATGATTACAATTAAAGATAGGCATCATGATAATGGATTCAAAGAGGTATAACTGAAGGTATGAGGATTGGACTCAAATTAGGAAAAGTAATCGGCTTAGAATAAGATATTTTAAAACAGGTAATTGTGAAGGATAGTAAATAAATTTAGATTGAGTT
>OLVP01000800.1_pt1 | contig 23656 bp, 22 predicted proteins | sample 1673281 | NCBI WGS metagenome assembly OLVP01 (sample SAMEA3178940, study PRJEB25190) | human gut metagenome | biome: human gut; feature: human-associated habitat; material: faeces | place: Austria | collected 2013
GATATTTAGTTGTTGTATTTAACGAAGGTCATTCAACGTAGCGGGAAATCACCTAACGTTTTTAACGCTAAAAAATATGTATAAGTATGAAAAAAAACCTAATGATTGCAGGGGGGAGTAGCACTCTAATTTTATTGACGTCGATTTCTAAATTTATTCAATAGATTAAAAATAAATAATAAAAGAGGATTTATAACAATTGGCATCATGAAGTTGGTCTACTACGTGGTGCTTTTTTTGTATCCTGCTGTGTGTTTTAAAAGAGGTAAAGATTTTTAGAAGCTGGAAATAAGTTTTTAGTTAATTTTGGAATTAAGTTCGTTAAAATTATTGAACAGTTGTTCGGTTTTAGTTATAATAATGGATAAAGAAAGGAGGAAATGGCATGGCAGATAGGGTATATATTGCACTAGATCTTAAGAGTTTTTATGCTTCCGTTGAGTGTCATGAGCGAGGATTAGATCCAATGACGACTAATCTCGTTGTTGCCGATGAAAGTCGGACAGAAAAGACCATCTGCCTTGCGGTTTCTCCTTCCCTTAAGTCTTTTGGTATTTCCGGTAGACCTCGTTTGTTTGAGGTTGAGCAGAAGATTAAAGAAATTAATCATGCTCGTAAACAGAACGCAAGTCATCAGACGTTTGTTGGTGCGTCGTATGATCAGACGGAGTTGATGAATTCGCCCAACTTGGAGGTATCTTATCTTGTTGCCACGCCGAGAATGGCACATTATATCAAGTACAGTACTCGAATTTATGAGGTGTATTTGAAATATATTGCACCTGAAGATATTCATGTTTACAGTATTGACGAGGTATTTATTGATGCGACACATTATCTTAAGATGTATCAAATGAGCGCTTATGATTTAGCGATGACCATGATTCATGATGTTTTAAAAACAACAGGTATCACAGCTACTGCTGGAATTGGAACTAATCTATATTTATGTAAGGTGGCGATGGACATTGTGGCGAAGAAAATGCCGGCTGATCGATTGGGTGTTCGTATCGCCGAGCTTGATGAAATGACTTATCGAAGGCTTTTATGGAATCATCAGCCCCTCACGTCCTTTTGGCGTGTTGGGAAAGGTTATGCAACGAAGCTAGAGGCCCATGGGATGTATACGATGGGAGATGTGGCAAGAATGTCCTTATCGGAGGGTGGAGAGAAGTTATTATATAAGCTATTTGGTGTTCATGCCGAGTTATTAATTGACCATGCCTGGGGCTGGGAACCTTGTACGATGGCTGATATTAAAGCCTATCAACCTGAAAATAGCAGTATCAGCTCAGGACAGATTTTGCAAAGTGCTTATCCAGCTAATAAAGCTAGGTTAGTTGTTCGTGAGATGGCGGATTCTCTTGTGCTTGAAATGGTTGAGAAAAAGTTAGTCACCAATCACGTCGTATTGGTGATTGATTATGATAGGGAGAGTTTAGCTGATCCAAACATCGCAAGGGATTATATCGAAGAGGTGACCGTAGACCGATATGGAAGAAAGATTCCAAAGCGTGCACGTGGTTCAAGAAAACTTGAAGGTCACACGTCCTCAACAACACTGATTATGAAGGCGATAACGGATTTATTTGATCAAATCGTGAATCAGAAGCTTTTAGTGAGGCGGTTAACGGTAGTGTTTAATCATGTGGTAGATGAGCAGACAGTAAAGTCAATCCCAACCACGAAGCAACTTGATTTGTTTACAGATTACAGTGTCATTGAGCAGATGCAAAAAAAGAAAGAGGCTACTCTTAAAAAGGAGCGCAAGAAACAGGAAGCGCTATTATCTATTCGTAAAAAGTTTGGAAAAAATGCGATTCTTAAAGGAATGAATTTGGAAGAAGGGGCAACTACAAGAGATAGAAATAATCAAATTGGCGGGCATAAAGCCTAAACAAAGGATGAGGTGAATACCTATGAATCATAAATATAGCGATATACTACATCTGCCATATCAAAAATCTAAAAACCATCCCCCTATGTTAAATAGTCATCGTGCCGCGCAGTTCGCTCCATTTGCGGCACTAACTGGACATGACATGGCAGTGAGGGAAGTTGCAAGACTAACGGCGGATAAGGTAGAACTAGATGAATCATCCATCAACAGACTGAATGAGAAGATACAACTTTTAAAGGAACATCTCCTGAATCGACCAAGGGTCACAATCACCTATTTTCAACACGATGAAAAAAAATCTGGTGGTGCCTATGTGACGACGAATGGCTATGTGAAAAAGATTGATGATTATCACAATATCCTTGTGATGAGGGAAGGAACTCTCATCTCTTTCTCAGATATTTTTGATATCGAATGTCATGAACTTTTCTGTGATGAAGGGTTCTAATGAACTCTTCTTATTTTGAAATATGAAATAAAGTCCCATCTTTAAGAAAATTTTCCTTGATAGACCTAAGAATCAAGCCCTAGTAGTTGAGAATAACCACGAAATATTAAAAGATTCTAGTCCCGCTACCAGATGATTTTTTGTTCATCAGTAGCAATTATCTCTATCATCAGAAACATCTCACTACAAGATAGACTCAAGCTTCAATCTCCGAAAAAACATAAGAACATGAAAAGGCTAATCACGTGGACACATCATTAGCCTTTTATAATGGATGGATTCTCATGAATATAGCAATTGCTAAACATTCAATCTTGCTAGTATGTCCACCTCGTGCTGAGGGTGGAGCGTTGCCAATTAATGTTAGCTGCAAGATGGCTCATAGTGTGGGAGAGTAGTCCACAAAAATAAAGGGTATACCATTGTATATAGAGTTTTAAATTCCTCAACAGTTGGCTAGGCAGCTATTGGTGGATTTAATCATAAAGCTAAAGCATATCTTCTAATTACGGAAGAAATCGATATCTTAAGAAAACTAAGAGAACTAAAACGAAATGAACTCATGCTGTTGTGGTATTCTTGCCTTTATAGAAATATGGATATAAATTAGATATTTTACTAAACGCATGTATCATCCTACTAAAAAGAGCAAGTTCATCAACTCTAAATTATGAAATTGAGAGAAGATGGAGTAGTTAAACATTTATAGAAGAGCTATCGATGAATTTATTAAAGGAGTATAAAGGAATACAGTGATGAATTTAAACTATTGGAAGGTTATGTTGGTAACGCTCCTCAAATTATCTTTTAATGGGGTTAGAAGGGTTTTTGCGATACTCGGAGGGAGTACAATTTTTGTAATGTCTAAATAGTTTATTAAAGTAACTAAAGTTATCAATACCAACCTTTAGGCTTATATCTGTAATATTTAAATCTGTTGATGATAGGAGAAGGGTTGCCTCCTCAATTCGATGGGTATTAATAAAGTCTACAGGTGTTTTCCCAGTCATCGATTTGAAAAAGCGACAGAAGTATTGTGAGTTCATGTTAACTTCATGAGCTAAGTCCTTGATATATATTTTTTGTTGGTAGTTTTGATGAATATAGGTGACACTTTTTTTAAGTAACTGTAGTTTGTAATCTAGATTTTTTTCAATAGTATTAGAAGCTATAAAGCTATTATTTTCAACTAAATAAGAAAGAATCTTATACAAAGATCCTTTGATTGTTAATTGATAGCCTGGTGTTCTAGAAGTATAGCGATCAATGATATCAATAATCTCATTAATTATTTTCGAGTTTTGTATCGAATCGGAATTAATGGTGGAGGGGAGTTTTATGCTTTGCTTGATAAGTGGTTCAAGAATATTAATATGGCAGTAGTCTAGATTAGAGGTGTTAATAAAGTTGGGATGAAAGACGATGGCATGATGAATGGATTCAGAGTTACTAATATCTTCTATAGAATGGATTTCCCCACTATTAATGAAAAGTAATTCACCTGCTTTTATATTAATCAGATGACTATCTTTAAGGATTTTAAATTCTCCCTTTTCAACGTATATGATTTCAAATTCATTATGCCAGTGAGAATTAACTGAATAGTTTCCATCTTTATTAAAATGTCGATAGAGTTGGAAAGGAAATAAAGAATCACCATGTGAAGACTTCTCTTTTAATCGGGTATCTTTCATATCATCACTCCTTTGATAAAGTCAAAATTATGTTATTTATTAAGAAAATATTGCAAGTAAATCGTTTTCTTCTGAATTATACTATTAAATAGTGGTAATGATTTATGATTACATTACTCATCATACAATAACAGTTTATAGATTGTAAATGATCATTCTTAAAAGGTAGGAGAGTATTATGGAGCAAAAATGGTGGCATGAATCAGTTGTTTATCAAATTTATCCTAGGAGTTTTATGGATACAAATCACGATGGTATTGGTGATATACAGGGGATTATTAGTAAATTAGATTATTTAAAAGAGTTAGGAGTTGATGTAATCTGGTTAAGTCCTGTCTATAAATCACCAAATGTTGATAATGGTTATGATATTAGCGATTATCAAGGAATTATGAATGAGTTTGGAACCATGGGCGATATGAAGGTACTCATTAGGGAATGTCAGAGTAGAGAAATCAAAATTATTATGGATTTAGTTGTTAATCATACATCGGATGAACATGAATGGTTTATAGAGGCAAGAAAAGGGAAAGATAATCCTTACCGTGATTTTTACATTTGGCGGGACCCGGTAAATGGAGGAGTTCCGAATGAATTAAAATCTAATTTCGGTGGAAGTGCTTGGACATTTGATGAGCAAACAGGACAGTACTATTTTCATTTACATGATAAACGACAGCCTGATTTAAATTGGAGCAATAAGCATGTTAGAGAGAAAATTTATGAAATGATGAATTTTTGGTTAGAGCTAGGGATTAGTGGTTTTAGAATGGATGTTATTGATTTAATCGGAAAGGATGTTGACCATTTGATTACTACTAATGGACCAAAGTTGCATCAGTACTTACGAGAGATGAATGAAAAAACATTTGGAAATTATGAAACCTTAACTGTCGGTGAAACATGGGGAGCAACACCAGAAATAGGGCGATTATATAGTGATCCTAAAAGAAAAGAATTAAGCATGATCTTTCAATTCGAGGTGATTTCACTTGATAAACAGCAAGGAAAACGCAAGTGGGATCTAGCTCCACTAGATTTTATTAAATTTAAAGAAACCTTTGAAAAATGGCAAATTGAATTATATGGAAAGGGATGGAATAGCCTATTTGGAAATAATCATGACCTTCCACGAATGGTTTCAAGATGGGGCAATGATGAAGAGTATCGGGTTGAATCAGCTAAAATGTTGGCAGTGATGTTACATATGCAACAAGGAACTCCTTTTATATACCAAGGAGAAGAGATAGGGATGACTAATGTAAAGTTTAAATCAATTGAAGATTATAAAGATATTGAAACTCATAATATGTACAAAGAGAGATTGGCTAATGGCTATAGTAAGGATGAAATTATGACTTCAATTTATGCAAAAGGACGCGATAATGCACGAACTCCTATGCAATGGAATAGTGAAAAGTATTCTGGATTTTCTAATGTTCAACCTTGGATTGGTGTAAATGAAAATTATCCTCACATTAATGTACAAAATGCTTTAGCCGATCGTAATTCAATTTTTTATTTTTATCAAAAACTTATTAAGCTAAGACGTGAGATGGATATTATTAAATATGGAACGTTTGAATTGATTTTAAAAGAGCATAATGAAGTGTTTGCCTTTTTAAGAAAATTTGGAGAGGAAATACTTCTAGTAATTTGCAACTTTTATGGAAATAGATTACAGATATCTTTACCAGATAAATTAGTAGAAGGAGATGGACAAGTTTTAATTGCAAATTATGATGACTATCCGGTATTTAACAAATGCATTAATTTACGTCCTTATGAAGCTATTGTTTATCGAATCATCACGAAACAATAGTAAGGACTAAAAGATAGAACTGTAAAACATAGCAAGATATTACCTGTTATCTTCTTTTTTTACTCTTGTTACCATCACGATAGCGTTTTATAATCGGCATGTAGGTAATTATTTTAGTAGTAGGAGGAAAGGTATGGATATCATTTATGATGAGAGGACAAGATGTTTTCATTTAAGGAATAAACATGTTAGTTATATTATGAAGGTCATTAATGGGGGATATCTAGCCCACTTGTATTGGGGCAGAAGAATTGAACACTATCATGAAAGTAATGACATTGTACTCTATGATAGAGGATTTTGTGCCAATCCGAATCCAGAGGACCGTACTTTTTCATTAGATACGCTTCCCCAAGAGTATCCTGCATATGGAAATAGTGATTTTCGCGTTCCCTCATTTCAAGTTGAATTGGTTGATGGTTCCCGAATATGTGATTTAAGATTTAAAGATTTTCGTATTTATGCAGGGAAAAAAAAGCTTGCACTGTTAGAAAAGAATGTGAATTGTTTATTTAATTTTAACCAAGAAAAATTTGCAGTATAATAATTATGGGGTGCTACAAACACCCCATGTTCTTAGTGAATTACCAAACTTCTATACTATTCTCTGCATATACCCATTCCTGCATTTTTCCATCCAAAGCAAGACTTGCATAAACTTATTGTAGTAATTTCACAGTAGCCTATGGAACTCAAAGGTACAAGAAATCGTTATTTTCCTTAACGCAACGTATCGTAGCAAAAGATTTATGTTATAAAAATTGTATAACATAAATCTTTTGTCCTATAATTTCCACTTTCTTAATATCTATACAAATTCCTATTTATCTACATGATATCAAAAACATATGTATTTCGTATTATATAACAACTACGAACTAAAATATATTATTTATCATGAAGTTGGCTAACAGAGCCTTGTAATAAAAAGTATAAAAATAACCATATACAAGTTTTTAATAACTAGATATGGTTATTTTTATTTTAAGGTTGATTATATTATTTGATTATACATAATCAAAACCAAACAATTGTAATATAAAGCTTACAATATATTGATTATACTTTTTACCCTATATTCAATCTCTGGATAGGCTAATCATGTTCGCACATCATTAGCCTTTTCTTATCTTCCATGCCCTACCAGAGGAGGATAGCTAAGACTCAAATCTAAAGATTTTCGTACTTAGCGCAGGGAACCCATACTTAAACAAGGTCATCACTAAATATTCAAGTCACCTATGCCCACATACTAGCGTGTGGGACCCCTGCCATTTACGAAGTAAATGTATCCTCAACTAGTAGGGAATGGTGGTGGCGAGTGCCTTGATATTTAGTTTGATGTTTAAGAGAAGACGATCCTAGTAGCGGGATATATTAAGAATAAAAGACATAAAAAAACAACTGATAGGGGGAATCAGTTGTTTGATGAAAGGGAATTTATAACATAAGGAGTTTTTGGAATAGCAAGTTTTAAACTTACAATTATGTTATGGGTTATATTTCTATTTTTATTCAAAAAAAAGGTATTTAAATCTAAATTATCTGTTTTAAACAACCTAGAGTGCTTTATGTCACCACAGGTCTTTTCATCATCAGGTTCAATTCTGCTATAAGAATTAATCAAACTTTAATGTCAAAAGAAACATAATCATTAATAGAAAGGCTAATCATGTCAACCCATCATTAACCTATTTTTTATCTCAGAACAGAATGATCACTAAATAGTCAATCTGCCCACTCACATACTGTCTTATGGCGAGGTTTGGATAGGGTGCAATGAATTAGACAGTTTTTAAGATCATGTAGAATTTATAATTATTCTGTTTCATATAATTGACATTGAATAGGCAAAAAGTATTAGGAGGGTAGCGATGAGAGCAGTGCTGAAAAAGTTTCTGATTGTTGTTTTAAGTTTATTTTTATTACTTGTCATTTTAGTGTGTAGTTATATCGTTTATATGAATAGCTCATATTATCGGATAGAAGATAATTTGTCATTAGAAGTTATAAATAATCAAAAGATTAGTTTAGAAAAAGATACCGAGTATTCTATACTGACCTATAACATTGGATTTGGAGCGTATGATCAGGAGTATTCATTTTTCATGGATGTCGGAACTATGAAAGATGGAACCGTGATGACGGGGAAGTCTTCAAGAGGAATGAGTCAAGAAAATGTTTTAAAAAATACGAAAGGGTCTATTCATTTAATAAATGAATTAGCGACAGATTTTATTTTATTGCAGGAAGTTGATGTAAAGGCAACACGTAGTTATCAGATTAATCAAAAAGAAATGATTGAAAATTCGTTAAGTCATTATGGTGGTGTCTTTGCTCTTAATTTTCATACACCGTATATGTTGTATCCTTTTTATGAACCTCATGGAAGTGTAGAAGCGGGATTACTGACGTTATCTCGATATCAGATCAGTTCAGCAAAACGAATGAGCTATCCCGTAGATAATGGCTTTTTTGCTAAATTTTTTGATTTAGATAGATGTTTTGTTATTACTCGGTATGAAGTTGGTAATGACAAAGAGTTAGTCTTAATTAATAATCATATGTCTGCTTATGATGAAGAGGGGATCATTCGTGCTAAACAACTTGAACTTCTTAATGCAATGATGAAGCAAGAATACGATCAAGGAAATTATGTGATTGTAGGTGGCGATTTTAATCATGTTTTAAATATTGATGAAGAGGCTTTTTTATCTGAACAATTAGTTCCTAGTTGGGTAAATAGTCTAAGTGATGAAGAATTGCCTGATGGAATGAAGATTGTTAATGCAAGTAATAATTTAGAAGTTGCAACATGTAGAGCTTCTGATATTCCATATATAAAAGGTGTTAATTACATGACGATATTAGATGGGTTTATTATTTCAGATAATATTGTAGCGAATGCTGAGAACATTGATGCTGATTTTATGTATAGTGATCACAATCCAGTGAAATTAACGTTTAAATTAAAGTAATCAGCATAACAATAAATCAAATATTCTTTAGATTAGACGTATGTTGTTTTGGATATGAAAGTTAAGATTTTTAGATAAAGAAACAACTTCAAGCTTGGGATAGAGAATAATTCATCATTACTTGTTTGACTACTAAACATGAACCACCCACTATTCGTATCACTAGACCACTCAATAAACCGATTGTCCATTCAAGAGAAGTCTTTAAAACAGCAATTCTATCAAATGCGACTAGTATTATGACATTCCATCATTATCCATCAGGAGATACCACACCATGTGATTTAGATATTCAACTGACACATTATCAATGGACCTTTTGATACAGCTATAGGAAAAGGTGCAGTCGTTTCAGATCCATGGAACAATCAATATGGCATACTTGATCTGACAAAAGGCACATCTGATGTTAATGTAAGTGATGGATTTAAAAACATGTCAATTCATATAGCATAGCGGGTTATGAATTATATTTTTTGATGGGAAGTAATAATTTAATAAAGTAAGCGGGGAAACAGATATGAGAATTGAAACAGATAGATTAGTCATAAGAGATTTAGAACAAAAAGATAAAGAACAACTATTTAAAATTGTGTGGCAGAAGGAAGTGATTCGATTTATGAGAGATTGGTCTGAACATATACCCTCTGCAGAATCATTAACTGGATATGTTGATTGGCATCAAGCACAAAAAGAATCTACAGATATGTATGAGTGTAAAAGATATGCAGTTGCGCTAAAAGAGAATGATTTACTAATTGGAACAGTAGGAATGGGATTTGAGGATACTTTAAATGAAGTCGAAATGGCCTATTTTATTGATGAAGAATATCAGGGAAAAGGATATGCAACAGAAAGTTTAGTTGCATTGTTTGATTGGTGCATGGATGTGTCGACTTTAGATTATATGATACTAACAATTGATTGTGAGAATATAGCATCATGTAAAGTTGCGGAGAAAAGTGGTTTTGAATTGTTTGAAAAACGAACGCCAATCGGTCATAAACAGCCAAATATGATAAGTGATAGTTATTATTACTACAGAAAATATAGACAGAAAAATTGTTGTTTTTATGCCGATAATAAATGAAAGATGGATGATTAATCTTTCTCATCAATGGAGTAAGGTTCAAATTCCATATGTCATAGGACAAGGAGATACGGATAGGTTTGGTCCCACAAAACTAGTTGAAGAGTTGGTGGCTAAGATCAATAATTCTTATTTAACTTGTAAAGTTATCACTCATACCGGACATATGTCAGGCGCAGAGATCATGAATACGTTACCATCTGTGTTGTAGGAACAGAGTCAACAATTCTGATTTCAACAAATTTTTAAGATATGAACTGAAGATCAATTGATATTTTCTATGATTTAAAAAATGAAGAAACATTGAGTTTAATTAAATCGAAGGACATACCGCATACAAATCTAAACATGATCGTGATAAACATGGCATAAAAATAGCTACACCTTAGTATTTTCAATGTATTGAATTCTAAGATATAAAAAATCATCTTATGTATTTTTATACATAAGATGATTTTTTTGTCTTAAGAATATTGAAAATAACAATTATTCTATGTTGATCTCTATCCTAATATATGTAAGAATTGGATTGTCAACACTAAACTAAACAACTTTTTTAAGGGGATTTTGACGATATTCAACTGGGGATAAATATCCCAGTGAAGAGTGGATCCTATGATTGTTATACCAGTTAACGTAGTCGGCAAATTCATAACCTAGTTGTTCTTGGGTTTCAAATATCTGATGGTTTACAAATTCTGTTTTGATTACTTTATAGGTCGCTTCTGCAACAGCGTTGTCATAGGGACATCCCTTCATACTTAAAGAGCGTTCAATTTCAAATACCTCTAAAATCTCATCAATGATTTTATTCTTAAATTCGTTACCTCGATCCGTGTGGAAAATCTTGATTTGACTTAGGTTAGTTTGGACTGTACTGAACGCCTTCTTAACTAATTCTGCATCCTTATTAGGCCCAGAGCTATAACCGATAATTTCACGATTAAACAGGTCTACAAGCACACAAAGATAGTGCCAGCGATTTTTTACACGAACGTACGTTAAATCACTGACAACAACGTTTAAATGTGGTTGTTCATCAAAGTTACGATCCACGATATTTTCAGTGTTATCTTCGTTACATTTAGCTGTATGCGGCTTAAATTGAGCAACGGTATAATTCGATACAAGGCCTTCTTGTTTCATGATACGACTAATACGACGACGTGAAACTTGTTGTCCCATCTTTTTTAACTCTTGCTTAATTTTTCGAGTCCCGTAATTATTTCGGCTTCGACGAAAAATCTCAATGATATCAGTAACCAGTTGAGTTTCATCTTTCTTCGGTTTAGACTCATAATAATAAGTGCTACGAGGCACATTAAGGACTTTGCACATCGCTGAAACTGAATATTTGTGTGTATTGTTTTTAATCACATTTATCTTCGTCCTAAGATCAGCGCGGCTTGCTTTAAAATATCATTTTCCATTTCCAATTGCTTAACTTTTTTACGAAGTTGGATTAACTCCTGTTCTTCTTCTGAGCGGTTATCTTTCTCCTTAAAAGAACCTGTAGAAGTTGACTGTTTAATCCATTTATCGAGTAAAGACGATGAGATATCGTATTCACGAACAATATCACATTTACGTTTCCCATTTAAATAAAGCTGGACTAATTGGTTTTTAAATTCATCTGTATACGTACGGCGTGGTCTACGAGTTTTAGTTTGGGTCATGTTAAAGCTCCTTTAGATTGATATTATTTATAATTCTACATGACCTTAAAAAAACTGTCTAATTAATTGTAACCTATCCAAATAATATTATAACACAAAAAAATACATTTTTCGATAAAGTGACATTTGGTTAGAATAGGGAGAGATAAAAATGACACAATACTGGCAGTTTACACCAGTTGATCGTATTGAAGAGTCGACTTTTCATCCTGTTTTGGAGCGATTTTATAAGAATGGTATATCAGGTCTGATTCGTGAAAATATACAAAACTCGTTGGATGGGAAGTTAAAAGAAAATGATGATCCTGTCACAGTAACCATTAAAACTGGAACCATTGATAAAGAACATATACCTGGGTTACATGAAATAAAAGAGCGTATTTTGAGTTTACAAGGGCGTAATACATATACAAAAGAAACAATTGCGCATATGCAAAATAAGATGCACGCTCAAACAATTGATTATATTTCTTTTGAAGATAGTAATACAAAAGGATTACGTGGCGCAAGGAATGGACAAACCAATTCTAATGAGGATACGTGGAGTATTTACGCCTACAACAAAGGGGTACACACAGTTGAAGCGGATGAATCAACAGAGCAGGCGCGTGGAGGTTCTCATGGAATAGGGAAAATCGCATCGAATGCAGCATCTGATTTATATCTAATGTATTTTGCGAACTGTGATGAATTTGGGGATCAGCATCTCGGTGGAACAATTCAATTAATAGAGCATGAGTTAAATACCAAATGTTATCGTGCCACAGGCTATTTTACACAAATACAAAATGGTAAATTTTATCCCTTTGAAAATCATTATCACGAGGTGTTTCAAAAACAGACGCGTGGTTTGAAAATTATTGTGCCGTTTTTACGTACTGAGTTCAATAATGAGATCGAAATTGTAAAGGCTGTTTGTGATAGTTTCTTCTTGTCTATTTTAGAAGGAAAATTGCAAGTTTACATTAATGATCAGTGCTTGAATGTTCAAACAATTGGTCAATATATGTCTGATCCTATCTATTATCCAGATAATGTAGAATCTAAAGACTTGAATTTTACACCATTTTATTATCAAACGTATACAGAACATGAACCACAACGCATTACGATTAGAGATAAAAAAGAAGCCTATGAATTTAATTTATATTTTAGATACGATTTATCTATTCCAAAAGGGCGCATTGGGATTATTCGTACAATTGGAATGAAGATTGAGGATAAGAAAATTAGTGGTCATATTAATAAACCGTTTAATGGGATTTTGATTCCGGTGTCTTCGAAAGAGGATGCATATTTAAAGTCGCTAGAAAATGAATCACATACGCAGCTATCTTTTGATCATATTAAGGATCAAGAACTTCAAAAAAATGCTAAACGTTTTATTAATAATATTAACAGACAAATTAGTCAGGTAATTGAGGCGGCAATTAAACAAAACAATCCAACAGATGGGAAAATGGATACTAGTGATATTTTATATGTGGTTGAAACACAGTTTAAGAAAGAGCTATCTAAAGCTGCTTCCCCTGTAAAGTTGAAAAAAGGTAGTAAAGAAAAAACTGTGGTGAAGGTTAAGACAGATGTTCCAAAGAAGAAACCTAAAAATAAAGAATCAGAAGAGCAGAATCCAAAACCACCGCTAAAACGTAAACCTCGAGCTAAAGATGAGGCGGAAGGTAAAATTAAATATCAAGCACAACCTGATCGTGTGCAACGTGCAATCGTTGGTGATGCTGAAATTTTGCGCTTTGATTTCTCAACAAGTCCTGAGATTAAGAACGTAAGTACGTGTGATGTTTCACTTGCTGTTGTTGATGGGATGGGGAAAGAATATCCTAATGAATTAAAGCTTCATGAAGCCTATACGCAAATTACCGATTTAACAACAAGTAAGACATTAAAAGTTGAAGGTGGTATCATTAAAGATGTGGGGTTAAATAAAGGGATAGCTCAGCTCAAACTACAATCAAGTGTTAATAATCTGAACAAAAATCTGAAATTCGTGTACTATGTGGAGGTGTAGAAATGATTTATAAAAAAGAAGCCAATTTCCCATACCCTCTCTTAACCAACACCTCAGACTCATATGAACAATGTCAATTCACTTTAGATATCAATCTACAAGAAAACACAGAGCATTATCACTTCAATGTTACATCAGAAATTGAATCACCCTTTATTAAAAAGCTAATTCAATCAAAACAAGCAAAACTTATCCTCGTTATCCAGTCAAAGGACAATAAATTTTATGATGTAAAGTTAAACCAAGATCAAATTATCATTCCAAAAACACGACTTTCATTAAGTAAACGAACAACACTCCAATTGTTTATTCAGGCAGTAGAGGATGTAAACTTTGCAGCAAATGATGACTTAGCAAGTTTTTACGATGACATAAAAGAAGGTATTACAGTACCTAAACACTCAGTTCTTGGATTCTCAAATTGTGTCATCTTTGATGGAAGTACAAACAAACCATTTGATCTATTTGAAAAGAAACTAAATCCAGATTTAAAATCAGAAATTGCAATTGACCTTGGTAGCGAGACAATTATCATTAATTATAAAAGTGACGAATTACAATTTAATGATTCAAGCATGAGTGGAATTTTAAACAATCCATACGTTTATATGGGTCTTCAAAAAGCCCTTTATCGCTTTATTATTAAATATGGTGAGGATGATCAAGTTTATTTAGATGATATCGAATATCCAGAAGATGGACTTGACTTCAAATTATATAACTTGATGAAAAGTAAAATGATTACGGAGCTCAATACTGAAAATATAGATGAAGTTATTTCTAAAATCTCAGATAAAATCTTAAACAAATTTACTAGTGCGGTAAGGGGGCTGTATAAAAATGAAGATTAATTTATTAGATAAGGGCTATAAAAATAACGAAGCCTTCTACAATGCCTTTCTGACTAATAATATGGAAGATTTTTTAAGCGATGAGGTAATAGAGTTAAAATCTGCCCCAGACTTTCCAATCTATCTCAATATATCAGATGAAACTGAACGTACAAATAAATTCCTCGAGGCATTTACAGTTATTGCTCATCATTATTTACACACTGATCGTGATACGCATTTTGATGAACTCTTCTGGCACTCCTTGCTATGTACGGCAAAACGAGACTATATCTTAGAAAACTATCCTCAAGTTAAAACTAGTATAAAAGAATTTAATAATGTGGTTCTAAAGAAATTCGACTGGGAAAACTACATTTATAAATGTATTCTTGGAGCCCAATATGTCGTCGATCATGTGAATGATCAAACACGCCATGATCACTATTTCCGCCTAATCGCTGACAATTTAGATATGTTTAACTATATGTTAAAGTATCCAGTATTCCGTAACGGAGAATTTATGATTAATATTTTAGATATTATTGATGAGTATGACCTATCAGGTATCTTGAAACAAAAAATTACATGGCGTGATGATTTAGGAAAAGATGAGCGTGTTGGACGCCGTGTATTATTTGAGTTTAATAAAAGCTACCCAATTGTCTTGTTCCCAATGCTGAGTAAGGATGAATTAAAGCCATTGTTTTTTGAGTATTTGAAGATGTATGAGAAGTAAAATAGTTAGTTTCTCATAAAAATTTACTTCTACTTAAATTCATAATTTTATATAAGGAAAAACACACAAGAGCACCCTAATTTTTCACGTTGATAGGCACTTGTGTGTTTTAAATTATCAATCATGACAATGTGTTATACTATTTTCTGTTTCAGAATAAGGATTCAATTAATAAAAGATCTCTTTTAGGAATAGCAAAAGGGAAGCAGTTTGAACAGAGTGAAAGCTAGATTAGTCCGACACTAGCTGGTAATAAGACTTAGTAAAAACCACCCGTTGGACGGGTGGTTTCTTTTTATTTTGTTGATTTTAAGATGATATTTTTTTCGAAGCCTCCACGTGCTTCTTTTTTCTCTTGGAGGTTGTTCATTAACTCTTGTTCTAACTAACCTAATTTATGACCTAATCAAAATAAGACTTCCAACACATGGGCTAATTGTTCTAATTTTTTGTCAGTTGTAAATTGACTGACTTCTTCAGTTGTTTTTCTAATATGATAGTCAGAGGTATGTCTATTCACCTGATTGTTATAAGAGTTTCTAGAGATCCCAAGAATTTTACACATCACTGCTATAGGATACTTATTAAATTACCTTTACTTTCGTCTTATAATCAGCGTCACTTGCTTTACAGTCCGAGATGTTAAATTTTCATATGAAGTTGAATGAGTTTAGTTCTGCAGGTGTATGATTATCTTTACGTGGTTTTCTGGAAAGATAAAGCCGGATAATTTATTGTTTAAATTGAGCAGTAAAATGACGCTTACTAGTTTTTGATATGATAGCGACTCCTTTAGCCTAAAATTTAGAAAGAATAAGAACTTTAATTATGTGTGCAATTAACTATATCCTATTTCATTTTGAAATTGAAGGAAAGTGTGAAGGGATATTATCTAACCACTTTACGGATATTCATTCAAAAGTTTATTAACAGAGGTCCCTAACTAAACCATGATAGAAACGGAAGTCACAACAAATGTTATCAAAGGACGAAAAAACGTTAGCTGTTTAATATCATAATGAAAAAATATCATAAATGCTAAAATCACCTAGCATTTGGGATTAACTTAACTATTAGAATGTTTTTTAGTGTTGGTCCAATTAAATAATTGAAAGTATATTTATTAACAGTAATAAATATACTTTCTAATTAGAATTATCTGATCTTTTTAAGTGAAACTATGTGTGTTATAATTTGTAAAAGATTATAATACGTATGAAAAGAGGGAGTTAGTGTGAGTATTAGACATGCAGGATTTGAAACTGTTGGTACATACCTTCAAAAAGGAATATATTTCATTCCAGATTATCAAAGAGAATACTCTTGGTTAAAAGACGAACAAGTAGAAGATTTTTGGTTAGACTTGATTGGAGTAGTAGATGAAGAAATTGATGCTCATTTCTTTGGACAAATCGTTATACATGATGATAAACAACAAAATAAAAAATACATTATCGATGGTCAACAAAGGACAACAACGAGTGTAATCTTTCTTTCTGTATTAAGAGATTGGTTCTTTAAAATGTATACAGAATATAAAATAGCCTCAGCTCAAAATAAATTTGAAGATATAAGGGTGAAACTCATTGGGCGATGGTCAGAAGAAGAAAATGAACTAAGGCTAACACTTGGAAGGGTAGATAAAGAATATTTTATGTATAATATTCAAATAAACTCTCCGTCTAGTAAACCAAATGAAAAATCACATAGTAGGATTTATGAAGCATACCATTATTTATTTGGTAAAATAGCTAATACTTTAGAAGAGTATGCAGATCCTAAACAAAAATATGAATGCTTACTTAAATATTATAGAAAGTTTACTGAAGGTTTTAAATTAATGTGTGTTGAAACAGATGAAATTAATGAAGCATTTATTATCTTTGAAACGTTAAATGCTCGTGGTAAGGACTTAGAGACATCTGATTTATTAAAAAATCATTTATTTAGATCAGCAGGTCCTTTAATTGAAAGTGTTAAAGAAAGTTGGTTAAAAACTGTAGAAAATTTAGATAATATAGATATGACTAAATATTTAAGACATTATTGGAATTCACATAATAAGTTTACACGGGAAAAGGATTTATATAAGAATGTTAGAAACCATATAGATAGTCCTAAAAAAGCAGAAGATTTTATTCGTAATCTTTACCGAATGTCAGATGTATATAAATCATTGGTAAACCCTTCAGAAGAACAATATTTTAATTCAGCTTTTATAAATACTACCATTGAAAATTTAAAAATTTTAGGTGCTAGTACATTTTATCCTATTATATTAGCTATGGTTAATAATGAATTTAATGAAAATGATATATTAGAAGTATTAAGAGTATTAGAAATTTTTATTTTTAGAAATAATGTTGTTGCTAAAAAAGTTGCTAATAAATATGAGGTTATCTTTTCTCAGGTTGCTCTTAATATAACTGAAAAAAAACTACTTAATCCGAAAGATATTTATCATGAGCTAAGGTATGAAATGTTAAATGATGATGATTTCGAAGCATTATTTAAAACTTTTATTGTAAAAGATACAAATGTAGCAAAATATATTTTACGTGAGATTAATGATTATAATGAACAAGAAATACATGTTAATCGAGATAATAAAAAAGTTCATTTAGAACATATTATGCCACAAAAGATTGGAAATTGGGAAGTTGATGAAGATACCCATAAATTATTCTTAAATAGATTAGGAAATCTTACGTTATTAGGACAAGAGTATAATACTTCATTAAAAAATAAGCCATTCAATATAAAAGTTGAAACTTATAAGGATTCAAAAATTAAATTAACAAGACATCTTTGTTCTTATAAAGAGTGGAATACTTATCTAATAGAAAAGAGACAAAGTGATTTATTTGAGATAGCTAAGCTAAGATGGGCGCTACCAAAAGACTTTTATTCAACTCAATCATGTATAATTGATATTTAACTGTATTGTGTTACTAAAAAGTATTATTAGAAAAATATAAAAATCACCTTTCTCTTCTAAAATAGTAGCCTAAACAACTCTATTATAGGAAGAAAGATGATTTTTTTAGTGGTATAACCTTTATTTCTCACCCGCATAGCAGATGCTTTTATGTTTCGCACCCTTCGCGAATTCAACAGGGTAAAGCCTTTAATAAAAGAAAACACCTCTATGTAGATAATTACTATCTTGAGAGGTGTTTTCTTTTATTTTGTTGATTTTAAGATAATATTTTTTTCGAAGCCTCCACGTGCTTCTTTTTTCTCTTGGCGTTTGTTTAGTAAATCTTGTTCTGTGTATCCAAGTTTATAAGCTAATCCAAATAAGACTTCCATGACATCGGCTAGTTCTTCTACATTTTTATCTGTTTTGAATTCTGTGACTTCTTCATCTAGTTTTTTAACTAGATAATTAAAGGCAACCTCATTATTAACAATTTCAATATCTGCTGTTTTTCCCGATGCTGCGATGATTTCCGGAATTAAATCACGGACTAGTTTATCGTATTGAATCATAGATCATTCTCCTCTGTACTTTAATTAGTTCTATTATATTTCAACAGATAAATTCTGTCAAAAATTTCAAAAGAATGATAAAATATTACCAAAGTGTAAGGTAGGGTGAAAATGGTGACAACAATTAAAAGTATTACAGGGTATGATGATTATCTGTATCATCATATGAAAGAGAGTTTTAAAAAAGCTAAAAAAATCGATATTATCGTTTCTTTTTTAATGGAATCAGGGGTTAAACTATTAGAACAAGATTTAATAGAACTTAAAATGAAAAATATTCCGATTCGAATCTTAACAGGGAATTATTTGAATATTACACAGCCTTCGGCGTTGTATCGATTAAAAGATATTTTCGGTGATAGTGCTGATTTGCGATTTTTTAATGAGCCTAATCGGAGTTTTCATGCAAAATCTTATTTTTTCGAATATGAAGATGGAGCCGACATGTATATTGGATCATCTAACTTATCAAAATCAGCTTTTACAAGTGGGGTAGAATGGAATTTCAAACTTGATAAACTGACGCATCAGGTAGAGTATGAGCGGTATCATCAAGTATTTGAAGATTTATTTTATAATCATTCCATTAAAATTACCGATGCAGAACTGGATTTCTATTCAAAGAATTGGAAGAAAAATAAAATCTATCAAACAACACCGTTTCCAAATACAAACTTTACAGAAGTTGCAGCTGATGAGGCACCATCATATGTGACGGATTTATATTCACCGCGTGGTGCTCAAATAGAAGCTCTTTATCATTTAAAGAAAACAAGAGAAGAAGGGTTTGATAAAGGGCTTGTCGTTGCTGCAACTGACGCTATCTTCTGAAAACCGAAAAATAGTAGTAAAAAAATAGGTTATTGATTCCAAATTACTTGTAATCCATCGTCTTTCACCACGATTTTATGGATGAATAAATCAACCATCGCGGTTTGAGTGTCTAAGTCGCATTCAAATAAGTTAGGAATCCCATTTTTAATGAATTGCTTGATCTCTGATTCTTCCTCTTCTGCCGCTTTTGCTTGTGCTAATTGTTCTTCTTTCTGTGCGTTTAAATCCGCAAGTTTTATATCGAGTGAAGTTTTAGAGAGTCGATCATCCATATAGAGATCGAGGAGTTTATTGATTTTTTTATCCAAACGCTCGATTTGCTTTTCGTAGTGAGTCGCTGGATGTTTGAATTCAATTTCACCACTGGTTCCCAGTCGATGAAGTCGATCGAATATTTCTTTTTCAAATTCTTCACGTGTTAGTTTACGATTTAAGCACTTGCTATCGTAGCGAGCGGGCAGTCGACGACGTTTACACATCATGTCCTGACGCGTGATGCTTTCGCCAGTTGATAATGTGTATTTGACGGCATAAGGACGATATTCCTCGCCACAACAGCCACAAAAAACTTTGCCGGTAAAGACTTTATTTTTCACCGTCCCATAACTTTTAGTTTTATGTTTTTCACGAATTTCTTGGGCTTGGTGAAAGAGTTCAGGTGAGATAATCGGTTCGTGTGACCCGTTGAACCACTCACCGGCAAATGAAACTTCGCCAAGATACAGTCGATTTTGAAGGATTCGAATCAGTCGATTCAGTCTAATGTTGTTAAACCCTTCTTTTTCTAATTGAGATTGAACTTTAGCATAGGATTTTAAATCAACATACGCTTCAAACATCCGTTGAATATGCTGGCGTTCTTCTTCATTGACGACTAATTCGCCACGATTGAGTCGGGTATAACCATAAGGAACGTGGGCTGCACTTCCTGCCCAGAGGCCTTCATCACGAACCATGTTGCGGTGACAGTTCCATAAACGATCGATGATGGTTTCACGTTCTAATTGAGCGAAGACGGATAAAACCCCAATGGCCGCACGACCAAATGCGGTACTCGTATCAAGGGTTTCTGAAAGTGAGATAAATTCCACGTGGTTCGGTAAAAAGAGTTCTTCAATGAGAAAGAGGGTGTCATGTTGGCTACGGCTTAAACGGTCTAGACGATAAACAATCACGACATTCACTTTCTTGTTTTTAATATCTTTTTGTAACTGTTCAAGGGCCGGCCGATTTAAATGAGCCCCGCTATATCCCGCATCAATGTATTCGTTCACCTCGTTCCAACCTTTAGACATGCAAAAGGCTTTGATTCGTTCCTTTTGTAGCGGGATACTGTAATTTTCGATTTGTTGTTCCGTTGAAACTCTCGCATACAATGCTACTTTCATGTTTATCCCTCCGATTATTGATTCCAAATCACTTGTAATCCATCTTCTTTCACAATGATTTTATCGACAAATAAATCAATAATCGCGGTTTGCGTGTCTACATCACAGTCAAATAAGTTAGGAATTCCCTTTTTAATGAACTCTTCCATCAGTGAGCTTTCATATTCAGTTTCTTTAGACTGGGATAATAGTTTTTCTTTTTGAGTATTAAAGTCCGCTAATTTGGCATCTAGTGTGTGTTTGGGGAGTCGATCATCCATGTATAAATCGAGGAGTTTATTGATTTTATCATTAATCGCCGCAATTTTTTTCTCGTAGTCAATCGGTTTAGCTTTTTTCGTCCATTCAATTTCACCACTTGTTTCTAAGTTTTTGATTCGATTAAAGATTTCTTCCTCTAAATCAGAACGCTTGATGTTGCGATTAAAGCATTTACTCTCGTAGCGAGCGGGCATTTTGCGACGGCGACACACCATATAGTAATACGTTGGCCCGTCTTTTTTATGTTTTTTGCTATAGGAGCGGTAAGTTTCACCACAGCAACCACAGATGACTTTTTGCCTGAACACATTGTTTTTTATTTTTCCGAAATTATAACCTTTGAAGTGTTCATTGACTTTTTGAGCGGCATTAAATAAATCGACCGAGATAATCGGTTCATGTGACCCTTTGAACCATTCCCCGGCAAATGAAACCTCACCGATATACAGTCGGTTTCTTAACAATTTGGTAATCCGATAATCCTCTAACGGTTTAAACCCTTCTTTTTCTAATTTCTTTTGGACTTTAATATAAGATTTTAAGGTGACGTATTCTTCAAAGATTCTGACGATATGTTGACGTTCTTCTTCATTGACCACTAATTTTCCGCGTTTAAGTCGGGTATACCCATAGGGACTGGCATCAGAGCCACCGGCCCAAAGCCCCTCATCACGAACCATTTTAAATCGTCCACTTCGTAGACGTTCAGTAATCGTCTCACGTTCCAGTTGGGCAAAGACTGACATGACGCCAATCATCGCGCGACCAAAGGGGGTAGAGGTGTCAATCGTTTCTGAAATCGAGATAAATTCTACGTTATTCGGGAGAAACATTTCTTCGATGAGAAAAAGGGTGTCACGCTGACTTCGGCTTAAACGGTCTAATCGATAAACGATCACCGCATTAATTTTTTTAAGTTCAATATCCTTTTGTAATTGTTGTAACGCCGGGCGATTTAAATTAGACCCACTATAGCCACCATCTACGTATTCGGTGATATCCGTCCATCCTTTAGAGACACAAAACGCTTTCATTCTTTCCTTTTGTAAAGGAATACTATAATTATCGATTTGTTGTTCCGTTGAAACTCTTGCATACAATGCTACTTTCATCTTCTTTTCCTCCAATAAGGGGAGTGAAGGCCTCACCATGAGGCCTTTTTTAATTCATAAATGGGCTGACCATCCCTACCAATTTCCCCAAAATACAAACCTCGTTCACTTGCTCACCCACCATCGTCATGGGCTCACCCTTTTCAGTCGTTGGTCGTAAGACCACCACATCATCAAACTTGTAAAACTTCTTAATCATTGCCTTTTCATTAGCAATTGCAACAGCAACAACCGCTCCATTTTCCGCCACGGACTGTTTTTTAAAGATCGCATAAACCTCATGAGTTGAAAGAAGGGGAGTCATCTGCTCATCCTTCACTTCTAAGGATAACGCAAAAAATTCACCTTTTTCATGAGGATAGGGATTGTCAATGTTAGCTATCGCCTGTTCCAATTGATTTCCCACGATCGCTTGATAAACAGGGATCTTATCATCGTTTCCACTCTTAGATGGATGATTAGGGACATACTCCTCAATGCCAAGTAGGACAAGAGGAGAGATGTCTAATGCTTTAGATAGAAGCACCATTTTATCACGCTTCATATTTTCAATTTTCCCTAATTCCCATTTCCAGGCGGTTGTTTTGTCAACGCCACACATTTTTCCTAACTCGCTGTAAGAAAGCCCTAATTGTAGCCTGCGAGTCTTAATGATGTCTTTCACTTCTGTTACTGTCTGGTTCATACTAATCCTTAAATCTCCTTTTTAATATATATTTTCTTATATATATCAGCTCCTTACGTTTTATGATACTACTCGTATTGCGTTAAATCAACATCTGTTGTTGATTTAATGTTATTTTTTCCAATTTAAAGTTATTTTATGTAATGAAATACAATAATCGTTGCTTTTTATAAACGAGTAGAAATAGACGATAATAGTGGATGTAAATTCGTGTTATGGTGTATATCATGACATTTTTCGTGAAATAAAATAAAAATTTTTACAAAAATAAGCGCTTTCGTATTGAATAAAGTCATAAATTGGTATATTATGGAGTTGATTAAAAGCCACGAAATGGAAGGGGATACAATGACAATGAATGTTGCATTATTGAAATACTATATTGGATTAAGAGGGATGAATCTCACTCAATTTGCCGCACTGTTAGGGGTTAATAGAAGTTTTATCTATGCTAAACTACGAAAACCAGATAGTTTCTCGCGTTCTGACATTAAATTAATTATGCAAACATTAGATTTAACACCCGATGAGCTGTTAAATATTTTTTTCCCTGATGCGTTGACTAAAAGCAACGATAACTAAGGGGGCAATCATAGGGGGAATAGAAATGAAAGTTAATACACCGTTAGGCATCATTGAATTTCCCGATGCCCTAACGAATTATGGTTATGCATCGGTGGA
>OLVP01000804.1_pt1 | contig 23450 bp, 24 predicted proteins | sample 1673281 | NCBI WGS metagenome assembly OLVP01 (sample SAMEA3178940, study PRJEB25190) | human gut metagenome | biome: human gut; feature: human-associated habitat; material: faeces | place: Austria | collected 2013
AAGAATTTATCCGTGTGTTTGAAGAGGAAGCCAAAAAAATCGGAGCCGTGGACTATCTGGTTCAGGGAACGATTTATCCTGACGTGGTTGAAAGTGGTTTAGGTGGTGAGTCAGCGGTAATTAAGTCACATCATAATGTAGGTGGATTACCTGACTATGTTGATTTTAAGGAAATAATTGAGCCACTTCGTGACCTGTTCAAAGATGAAGTCCGTAAGGCAGGTCTGGAGCTGGGTATTCCGGAATATCTGGTATTCCGTCAGCCATTCCCTGGACCTGGACTTGGCATCAGAATAATAGGCGAAGTAACAGCTGAAAAAGTGAAAATAGTTCAGGATGCAGATGCAATTTACAGAGAAGAAATTGCGAAAGCAGGGCTTGATAAAGAAATCAATCAGTATTTTGCAGCACTGACAAATATGCGTTCAGTAGGTGTAATGGGGGATGAGAGAACATATGACTATGCAATAGCCCTCAGAGCCGTAAAAACAATAGATTTCATGACGGCAGAGTCAGCGGAAATACCTTATGAAGTGCTGAATAAGGTAATGAACAGAATAATAAATGAGGTGAAGGGGGTCAATCGAGTAATGTACGATTTGACCAGTAAGCCACCTGGAACGATAGAGTTTGAATAAATCGAGTTGCTTAAAAAAGCCAGTGTTTATGCGGGTTTCAGCGATTTCGATTAGTCTTTTGATAACAAATTGATAACAGTCATAGCAAGTGCCATTATTCTTGTTATCCAGTGGTTTATGGGTAACGGAACAATTAACAGGTGGCTTGCAGACTAAAGTTCGGAGCTTGGCTCTGAACAAATTCCATATTATAAACTAAGCCCTTAGCTGTGGTTAATAACCATAGTTAAGGGCTTTTTTGTCGTTGCCAAAGCATCTGTAGGGAGCTGCCAGTGGCAGGTCCTGTAGGTGCTTATTTATCTTTCAAGTGGTCTTTGAATGCTTCCACGAGAGCGTCACTTAATTCCTGTGATGGAACTTTTGCCCAACGCTGTGTGGTGTCGAACTCTGGATAATGGTAACGCCAGTTATCGTATTCTTCTCTGTTGATTTCTTCGGAAGATAGCTTGTCTGCCTGTTCTTTCCAAGCATACAGCATTTTGAGGAGTTCATATGCTTCTCTGCCTTTGTCCTTGTTGACCTTTAAGCATACCTCTCCGTCTGCTTCACTGACAGTAAGACCGTAAATATCTTCAAGGGTAAACAGAGTGTGCATAAGACCGATATAGCTGTCTATGTCAGGAACATCAAGAGCCTGTGGAGAAACATCAAGCACCTGTGCCAATGCATTTGTAAGGTCTGCTTTCGGTTTGCGTGTACCAGTTTCGTACTGTGCCAAACGCACATCAGCACTCTTTTCTGGAAAACCGATTGCTGTACCGAGATACTTTTGTGTCATACCACGCATTAGTCTGAAAAAATGTATTCTTTCGCTGATAGCCATAATGATACGCTCCTTTTATATTTAGTGAAATAAGTATAGCAGAAATGTTTAGTGGAAGTCAAGAAAAACCGAAACAAAAATGTTTAATATTTTCTTTGCAACCACTTGACAATAGCAAATATGTTTAGTAAAATAAATTACGAATTAAACAAATATGCTTAATGCGACAACTGAATGACCGTCCGAAAAGCCAAACCGCCAAGACCTCGTCGGAGCAAGTTCCGTATCGTTCGCTTGTGTGCAAGCACAAAAGCTCATTCGCTGCACTGCTCCTCCTCTTCCCCAAAAGTCTCCGACTTTTCGGGAACCCCTATACGAGCGAGCGCCTGATGTACTGCGGTGCATTGGGACAGCACAGCGCCTGCCGACAAGCAGGAGTGCCTGTTGGAACTTTAACACGGAGAAAGCGGCAAGCAAAAAATTATTTTAAGAAAGGAAGAAAAAGGATATGGAAAACAGATTTATCCGAGCCGAAGATGTGGCTCAGGAACTAAACGTATCAAAACCTTATGCATATAAACTCATCAGACAATTAAATGAGGAATTGAAAGCAAAGGGCTTTATTACGATTGCAGGGCGTGTAAATCGCCAGTATTTTTACGAAAGGCTCTACGGAGCAGGAAAGGGGGAAATGTAAATGCCGGTATTTAAGAATGAAGATAACGGTACTTGGTATGTGATGGCAAGGTATGTGAACTGGAAAGGGGAACGCAAGCAGAAATGCAAGCGTGGCTTTGCTACCAAACGAGAAGCACAGGAATGGGAAAGAATGTTCAAATTGCAGACTTCTTCAGACCTTGATATGAGTTTTGAAGCCTTTACGGAGCTTTATATCAATGATGTGAAGAACCGTTTGAAGGAAAACACGTGGCTTACCAAAGAGCATATCATACGCACAAAGATACTTCCGTATTTCGGGAAACTGAAAATCAGCGAGATTTCCACAAAGGAGATTATTACTTGGCAGAATGAAATGCTTGCCTATCGTGATGAGAAGAAAAAGCCTTATTCACAGACGTATCTGAAAACGCTGCACAATCAGTTGTCCGCCATTTTCAATCACGCTGTCCGCTACTATGAACTGCGTTCCAATCCTGCGGCAAAGGTGGGAAATATGGGACGTGAGGAACACAAGGAAATGCTGTTCTGGACAAAGGAAGAATACAAGAAATTCTCTTTTGAGATGATGGACAAGCCTGTTTCCTTTTATGCGTTTGAAATGCTTTACTGGTGCGGTATCCGAGAGGGCGAGCTGTTAGCTTTGACTCCGGCAGATTTCAACTTTGATAAGGAAACAGTCACAATCAATAAATCCTATCAGCGTTTGAAAGGGCAGGATGTGATTACTTCTCCGAAAACGAAAAAGAGCAACCGCACGATTAAAATGCCGAAGTTTCTGTGTGAGGAAATGAAAGAATATCTCGGTATGCTTTACGGATTGAAGAAGAAAGACCGTATCTTTACGGTGACGAAAAGCTATCTTCATCACGAGATGGACAGAGGGGCAAAGGCGGCAGGCGTGAAGCGTATCCGCATTCACGATCTCCGTCACAGCCACATTTCACTCTTGATTGATATGGGCTTTTCTGCGGTGGCGATTGCTGACCGAGTTGGTCACGAAAGTATTGATATTACTTATCAGTACGCACACCTCTTTCCGTCAAAGCAGATTGAGATGGCAGAAAAATTAGATGATTTAGGGAAAGGAGATTTTGAAAATGTCAGCTAAGAACAGAGATAACAAAAATCGTTGGAGGAATATCACAGTAGGGTTTCGAGTATCGCCCGAAGAAAACGAACTCATTAACAGAGCTGTAGCTCTATCAGGATTGCCAAAACAGGAGTATTGTTACCGCCGTTGCTTAAATCAGGATGTGGTGGTACAGGGCAATCCGAGAGTGTATAAGGCGTTGAAAACGGAATTTGCCACAGTCCTTGCGGAACTGAAAAGGATTGAAGCAGGAAAAGGTGTGGATGATGAACTGCTGAGTGTAATAGAACTGATTTCCATTATTCTCGGCGGTTTGAAAGGAGAGGATGCGAATGGAGAATAAAAAAGAAATGACTATTCCAAATGTATCTGCGGCAACAGATGCGGAACAGTCACTTTCCAAATGTACTGACAATAGTATAGTCAATCAGGATACGGATTTCAAGGGGTACGAGCAATCTTTTGAAGAAATGCAAAGGGAAATACTCAGACAGTTAGACCCTTCCTATCTGAAAACAGTATCAATGACAACGCTGTATGATACGGTGTTTGAGGTTCAGACACCACTTATCGACGGTCTGCTCCAAAGGGGAACTTACCTTTTCGTAGGTTCCCCGAAAGTGGGAAAGAGCTTTATGATGGCACAGCTTGCCTATCATATCAGCACAGGCACACCGCTTTGGGAGTATAAGGTGCGTAAGGCAACGGTGCTTTATTTTGCCCTTGAAGATGATTACCCACGTTTGCAGAAGCGATTGTTTCAGATGTTCGGTGCAAAGGAGACAGGCAATCTGTATTTCGCAACGGAATGTAAAACGGTCAATGGCGGACTGGAAGAACAGATAAGAGGGTTTATGAGGGAACACCCAGACACAGGCTTGATTATCATAGACACCTTAAAGCGTGTGCGTGAAGCAGGCGGAGCAGATTACAGCTACGCAAGTGATTATGATGTTGTGGCAAGGCTGAAAGCGTTGGCAGACAGTTACAAGGTTTCAATGCTTATTGTTCATCATACACGCAAACAAAAATCGGAAGATATATTCGATATGATTTCAGGCACGAATGGTCTGATGGGTGCGGCAGACGGTGCATTTGTTCTCAGTAAGGACAAGCGTACTTCCAACAATGCCACACTTGATGTTGCTGGCAGAGACCAGCAGGATATGAAAATCCATCTTGTAAGGGACAGCGAGCGATTGGTGTGGAACTTTGCAAAATCGGAAACGGAGATGTGGAAAGAACCGCCCGAACCTCTGCTTGAGAAGATAGCGGATACGCTCTTTTCGGAAAGTGACAGATGGGAAGGAACTGCTTCGGAACTTTGCGAAAGGCTTGCGGTGGATATAAAGCCGAATGTACTTTCTTTAAGGCTCAGTATCAACGCAAGCAGGCTGTTTCGTGATTACGGTATCCGTTATCAGAACAGCCGCACACACGACGGAAGAAAGGTTTCACTTTGGAAAGAAACCGAGCAGACGGCGTGACAAACGGTGTCAAAGGTGTCAATGTTTTTGAGAGCAGCACGCTGTGAAAAACATTGTCACCATCGTCACACTTTGACACCGGATAAAGTTTAGGGGAGTGTGCAGAGAGTGCCTTTTCAAAGGCGGCTCTTTGGTCTCGCCTGCTGGCTCGGTCGGTTCGCAGGCGTGTGTGCCACCGGCACACGCTCACCCCTCGGAGAGCCTTCGGAGAACGCAAAACCTGTTTACAGGTCGCATTTTTGATGGGTGTACCCGTCAAAAGTGCTTTTGCGTTACTTTTGACAAAAGTAACAAAACCTGAGAATGTTGAAATTTACAGATGGGAGATGAAAAAATGCAGAGAACGATAAGTGCAATGGTCGGTAAAGGCTCGGTCAATCACAATAGCCGAAAGTTCCGAGCAGAAAATGTAGACGGAACTCGTACTCATCTCAATATCGACTACTGCAATGAAAATATAAAGACAGTTTATCACGAATTGTTTGATGAAGCATTGGAAAGATACAATGCCAAGCAGATAAGGTCAGACCGAAAGATAAAAGATTATTATGAAAAAATCCGAAGTTCCAAGCAGGAAAAACCGTTCCACGAAATCATTTTACAGGTGGGCGGTAAGGGAAATATGAACGCCGATACGGAAAACGGAGAACTGGCAAAGCAGATTTTAGATGAATACTATCAGGGTTTTCAGGAGCGAAATCCACAGCTTCGGGTGTTCTCGGCTCATCTGCATATGGATGAAGCTACACCACATCTGCACATAGATTTTGTACCTTTTACCACAGGCAGCAAGCGTGGACTTGATACAAGAGTGTCACTAAAGCAGGCTCTTGCAACGCAAGGTTTTAAGGGCGGCAGTCGTGGCGATACGGAGTGGTCGCAATGGATACAGTCCGAAAAAGAACAGCTTGCGGCGGTGATGGAACGTTATGGGATTGAGTGGGAACATTTAGGCACACACGAAAAACATCTTTCTGTTTTGGATTATAAAAAGCAGGAAAGAGAAAAAGAAGTGGCGGCATTAGGTGCGAAAATCGAGCAGAAACAGATTGAATTTGATGTGTTGTCGGAACGAGTATTGAACTATGATAAGGCAAAAGACGAGCTGTCAAATCTTGAAATAGAGCTTGATACTGCACCGAAATATCAGTTGCCAGAACCAGAGAAATTTATGACTGCAAAGGCATATAAAACCAAAATGGCAGAGCCGGTTGTAAGGAAATTGAAGCAACTTGTCAAAACGGTGCTTGCCCGCTGCTTTGAGGGGTGGGACAACTATCATAGGCTGAATACAGCGAATGCACAGTTATACCGCACCAATCAGCGTTTGGAGAAAGTCAATGAAAGATTGACCGAAGAAAACAAAATCCTAAAAGCAGAAAATAAAGATTACAGCCTGCTCCGTAAGGTTTTTGGTCGCAAACAGATAGATGATTTGTTGGAGCAGGCAAGAACAGTTAAAGGTCGCAAGCGTGATAATACACGATCACGATAGACAAAAATCACAGGAGGAAAAGGAAAATGACAAAGACAATTTTTGAAGAAATGGGCGGAACTTATAGACAGGTGGGTGATTATTTATTGCCGAACATCACAGTACCAGCCGAAGAAGAAATAGAGCCGATTGGTTTATGGGGGAAACGACATGCAAGGCATTTAAAGGAACACTATAAAGTGTTATATATGAACCTGCTGACAAGCGGAAAGCTGCATAGTTATCTTGCAGAAGTCGATAAGCAAGCAGAGGATATGTTTCTTCGACTGGTAAAGGAATATGCCGACAGACAAGATGTGACGGAACAATTAAAGAAAGATAATCCCTACGAATGGATTGGAAGAATGAATAATATTCAGGCTTGTGTGAGGGAAGTTGTAGGAACGGAGTTGATTTACACATAAGCGTTTTACGGTATGGTGCTCCTGCGTTTGCTGGAGTGCTGTGGTTGTGGTTGTAAAGAGGTTGTGAAAGATTGAATTTCGTAATGGTTGGATGTATAATTAGGAAGTGAAAATTTTAATTTGCACTTCCATAAGGTGAAATGTATTGACACAAAAAATAAAGTATGATAGTATTGCCATTAGAAGAAAGAAAGGCACATTTTGTGTAAGGTGAGGAAATGATTAATAGATAATTTGATTTAAGTAAGACACATATAGTTATTGAGCCTGTAGAGAATAGGTTTGTTTTGTGTACGCTTAAGTTGGATTATCGCAAGAGGCATTTCCTTTGTTTTCCTTTTGGAAAAGAAATAAGGGTCTATTTAGCGAGTCTATTTTTGCGTATGCAAAAAAGACTCGTTTTTGTGTGTTCAAAATAATAATTGGCTCAGACTTCGAAAAGGAGAAACTTTAATGTTGCAGATAAAAAAATTAAATTTAACACATAAAAAAGACCTGAGAATAATTCTTAATGATTTCAACCTTGTGCTAAATGATGGAGATAAGGCAGTTATTATTGGAGAAGAGGGAAATGGGAAATCGACATTAATGAAGTGGATATACAATCCGTCGCTTGTAGAAAACTATATAGAAGCAGATGGGGAAAGGATAATGGGACACGAACGTCTTGGTTATCTTCCGCAGGAGATGCTCGATGAAGATAAGGAAAAAACAATATACGAATATTTTTCTGAAGAGGAAATATTCTGGGAGAAAACGCCTAAAGAATTGTCTGTTATTGCGGGAAAATTTGGAATGAAAAATGATTTTTTCTACAGTAACCAGACAATGGGTAGTCTTTCAGGAGGCGAAAAAGTCAAGACACAACTTATGAGGCTTTTCATTCGCGATGTTTCTGTGCTGTTGTTGGACGAACCTTCCAATGACATCGACATTGCGACGCTTACATTACTGGAAAAAATCATAAATGACTGGAAGCACATTGTGCTTTTTATTTCACACGATGAAACGCTGATAGAGCGTACTGCCAACATGGTGATACATATCGAGCAGATTATACGAAAAACAAAGGCGAGATATACCGTGGCAAAGCTTCCCTATAGACGCTATGTGGAAGAACGGCTTCATAAATTTGAAATCCAAAAACAGCGGGCACTGAGTGACCGTAGGGAGAAAAAGATTCGCGATGAAAAATATCAAAGAGTTATGCAGAGTGTACAAGGTGCATTAAGAAGTTGTACCAGACAAGCACCGTCTGTTGCCAAAAACTTAAAGGACAAAATGCATACGGTTAAGGCAATGGAACGAAGATTTGAAAAAGAAGATGAAAATATGACTCAGATGCCGGAACAGGAAGAAGCAATCTTTGTCAAATTAGGGGATGAAAACTCACACATTCCCGCAGGAAAAACGGTCATAGAATATGAACTTTCAAAGCTTGTGACTCCGGATGGCAAAAGAATTTTAGCAGAAGGAATTCATTTAAAAATAAAAGGTTCAGAAAAAATCTGTATGATAGGAGCCAACGGGGCAGGAAAAACGACTCTTCTAAAAAAGATAGCGGAAGAACTCCTAAATCGGAATGACATTAAAGCAGAATATATGCCTCAAACTTATGAAGACCTGCTGGATTTGGATGTTACACCGGTTGATTACCTTGATAAAACAGGAGATAAAGAAGAGCGTACAAGAATTAGAACATACCTTGGTTCACTTAAATACACACCAGATGAAATGGAGCATCCGATTCGGGAGTTATCAGGCGGACAAAAGGCGAAAGTGCTTCTCTTGAGGATGAGCTTAAGTGGTGCAAATGTTCTTATTCTGGATGAACCGACAAGAAATTTTTCACCATTGTCCGGTCCGGTAATAAGAAAAATGCTCCGAGAATTTCCGGGGGCTGTCATTAGCATTTCTCACGATAGAAAGTATATTGAAGAGGTGTGCGATAAAATATATCAGCTAAATCCTAATGGATTACAGCTAATTGGTGATTGATAACAAAAAGGATGAAAGACTGACAAATTTCAGGCTTTTAGTGAGTTGGAAAGCATACAAAGATTTGAATTTGGAGGATAGATTATGGTACGTACAGAAGATGCATGTGAAATTATAAAATATGCTTTGCAAAACGAAATTAAAGTATATTTAGATGGCGGATGGGGTGTTGATGCACTTCTTAAAAGAGAATCAAGAATACACAATGATATTGATTTGTTTGTTGAACTGAAACATTATCATGATTATATTTATGTGATTAAGCAGCATGGATTTGAGGAAGTAAATACTGATTATACAACGGATGGTCATACTGTCTGGAAAGATGATAAACAAAGAATCATTGATTTACATTGTTTTGAATTTACAGATGACGGAATTGTTTATGAGGGAGATATATTTCCATCAAAAACTTTTTCCGGTATTGGAAAAGTTGGAGATATAACTGTTTCTTGTATTGAACCATTGAGTCAGGTAATGCTTCATTTGGGATATGAACACGATAAAAATGATGTGCATGATGTGATGCTGTTGTGTGAAACATTTCAAATAGCAATACCAGATGAATATAAGGAAAAGTAAAATTTCAGTTTTGTGTTGAATCTCTAAGCAAAATAGCTTATAATTTGACATGCTACATATAGTTATTATCCACAGTTATCGAGTAGGTGTTATCAATGCCGATAACAAAATGATAACATTAGCTCGTATAGGCAGGATAATATGGATATATCAAATAATCAAAAGAACGAGAAACATTACAGAGAATAATTCCTAAACAAAAAGCGTTAGTCTTTGTAGAATTTGAATAAGTGAACGTATGTTCGAACACCCCATAAATAAAGGGAAAACACAGAATATAAGTCTCTTATGAGAACATTTTGAGAACAAAATTAAGAATAAGAAGAGTTATTTTGACTAATAAGTTGAAATAGCTCTTCTTTTTTTGCTTGAAAAGCCGATAAATAAAGGAAATTGAAGCTTTAAGCCGGATAAAAAAACAAATTATTTTAACATTGGTTACAAGAGTAAAAAGGAAGTTTATTAAAGGAAAAGGTATAGTGCCACTAACTCCTATTTGGAAAGTAAAAGGACTAAAGTAGAACTACGGTCAAACAAGAATAATTTAATCAAAAGAGAGAAAGGAGATTACAAATATGACAGACAAGATGTTTATGGAAGTTCATGATGTAACAGAGATGCTAAATGTTTCAGAAGGAAAGGCATATGAAATCATAAGAATGCTTAATGCTGAACTAAAAGAAAAAGGATATATCGTAGTTCGAGGAAAAGTAAACACAAAGTATTTTTTTAAGAAACTTATTTACAACGAGGAGTAGGAGGAAAAAATGTCAGTTTACAAAGATGAAAAAAGAAACAGTTGGTATGTAAAGTTTCGTTATGTTGATTATTACGGAGTAAAGAAACAGACAACAAAGCGCGGATTCAAAACAAAAAGAGAAGCAAGTGATTGGGAAGCAGCAGAAAAACTTAAAAGGAATTTTAATTTGGATATGACATTTTCAAAATTTTATGAAATATACGAGGCTGACTTGAGACACAGAATCAAAGAAACAACATGGGAGAACAAAAACACAATAATAACAACTAAAATAATTCCTTTTTTTGGAGAAAGAAAAATGACAGATATAACTCCAAAGGATGTAAGACATTGGCAAAAGAAAATGATTGAGCACATAGATGGAGATGGCAATACATATTCGCAGGCATACCTTGCAACATTACACGCACAGTTAAGTGCCATATTTAATCATGCGGTAAAATTTTATGATTTAAAAAATAATCCGGCAAAGATTGCCGGGGGCATGGGAAGCAAGAATGGAGGAAACATAATGTTCTGGACTCAGGATGAATATAAGGAGTTTATAAGCTGTGTAATGGATAAGCCATTATCATTTTACGGATTTGAAATTCTTTATTGGTGTGGAGTTAGAATTGGTGAATTATTGGCACTAACTCCAAAAGATTTCAATTTTGAAAGGAAAACATTATCAATTACAAAGAATTATCAGGTAGTAAGAGGTAAAAAAATGATATTAACTCCCAAAACTGCTAAAAGTGTAAGAACAATTTATATGCCGGATTTCCTTAGTGAAGAAATAGAAGAAATGATTGAAGGTATGTACGAAATAGATGAAGATGACAGAATATTTCCATTGTCAAAGAGATATTTTCAACACGAAATGGATAGAGGCTGTGAATTATCAGGAGTAAAAAGAATAAGGTTGCATGATTTAAGACACAGTCATGTTTCACTGCTCATAAATATGGGATTTTCAGCATTGGAAATTGCAGAACGAATGGGGCATGAAAGTATAAGAATTACATATCATTATGCGCATCTGTTCCCATCAAAGCAGTTGGATATGGTAAATAAATTAGATCAGATTAAAGGAGAATTAAGTGATGTCGGATAAAAAATTAGACAGAAAAGGAAGATGGCGCAACAGAGTAGTTGCTTTCAGAGTTTCAGATGAAGAAGCAGAGTTGTTGAACAGATTGGTTGATATATCAGGTCTTACGAAGCAGGAATATTTAATAAAGAAAACAACAGACAGAAGAGTTGTTGTAAAGGGTTCCATTCGAGTGTTTGGAGCCCTGAAGGTGCAGCTTACATTTGTATACGAAGAATTAAAACGCTTGAAGGAGATTACTCCGGATAATGATGATTTAATAGAATTATTAAAGGTTATATCATTAATACTTTTTAAAATTGAAGAAAACCAAAATTTAAAGGAACAACAAAATTTGGAGAGTTTTGAAAGAAATATGGCAGAGAAAAAGAGGCTTAAAAACAGCAGTATGGGGAACAGAAAATTAAAAAGTTTTAGAGAGGAAGGAGAAAATTAAAATGTGTAAAATAATCGCAGTAGCAAATCAAAAGGGAGGAGTAGGAAAGACTACTTCAACAGTGAACATTGGAATTGGATTAGCCAATGAAGGAAAGAAAGTTCTTCTAATTGACGCAGATCCACAGGGGAGCTTATCAATCAGCTTAGGAGTGGCAGAACCGGACAAATTAGATTATACATTAGCAAATATTTTAATGGATGTAGTAAATGAAGATGATTTATCTGAAAATCTTGGGATTATGAATCATAAAGAAGGAGTAGATTTTATTCCGTCAAATATCGAACTTTCCGGATTAGAGGTTTCATTGGTAAATGTAATGAGTAGAGAAGTGATTATGAGAGAATTTATTGAAAAAGTAAAGGATAAATACGATTACATTCTTATTGATTGTATGCCAAGTCTTGGAATGATTACTATTAATGCTCTAGCATGTGCAGATACAGTTATCATCCCGGTACAGGTTTCATATTTACCTGTTAAAGGCTTACAGCAGCTAATTAAGACAATTGCAAGAGTAAAGAGACAAATAAATCCTAAGCTTGAAATTGAGGGGATTTTACTTACTATGATGGATTCAAGAACTAATTATGCTAAAGATATATCAGCTGCAATATATGATACATATTCAAGTAGTATTCCAATGTTTAAAGCGGTTGTTCCAACATCTGTTAGAGCATCTGAAACATCTATCAAGGGTGTTAGTATTTTTAAGCATGATCCGAAAGGAAAGATAGCTCGTAGCTATAAAGAAGTTACAAAGGAGGTATTAAGACATGGCAACTAGAGAGAAGATTAAGCTTACAAGCTATGATGAACTGTTAGGAGTTCCAAGCGATGGAGCAAAAGAAGTTGAAATAAATCGAATACATTCATTTAAGAATCATCCGTTCAAGGTTAAGGATGATGAAAGTATGGATGAGTTAGTCGAATCAATAAAGAGCAATGGTGTGTTATCTCCGATTTTGCTTAGGGAAGATGATAATGGTGGCTATGAATTAATATCAGGCCATAGAAGAAAAAGAGCATGTGAACTGGCAGGATTAGAGAAGGTACCTGCAATTGTAAAAGAATTGTCAGATGATGAAGCAATTGTTTTAATGGTAGATTCTAATATTCAAAGGGATGAAATATTACCGAGTGAAAAAGCATATGCCTACAGAATGAAGCTTGAAGCTTTATCACATCAAGGAAAGTTAAATACTGATATGAAAACATCTGCTGAAAGTATTGGAGAAAAAGAAGGAATATCTGAAAGGCAGGTGCAAAGATATGTGAGACTTACATATTTAATTCCTGAAATACTTGATTTGGTAGATGAAAAGAAATTGTCGATGGTTATGGCAGTAGAAATATCATATTTAAATGAAGATGTTCAGCAGACTATCTACGACAAGATTGTGGAAGGGAAAAAGATTAGTCCGGGGAATTTAAAGGAATTAAAGAAAAAGGATGATATTTCTGCAGAAGATATAGAAGACCTTATTTTTACGAGTAAACAAGAAAAGGTTAGGACTGTCTGTAAGGTGACTTTAAAAGAAAATAAGCTGGCACAGTTTTTTGAGCCAACTTACACAAAACAAGAGATGGAAGAAATAATCTATTCACTATTAGAGGAATGGAAGAAAGGAAAGAATTAGAAATGGCATTCAATTATTACTATGGAACGCAAGCAGACCAGTACAACTTCATAAAGGTTCCAAAGCAATTGATTAATGATGAGGCATTTGCTGATTTATCAGTGAATGCCAAGATGCTATATGGTTTATTGTTAGACAGAATGAATTTGTCTATGAAGAATGGTTGGTTTGACGAAGAAAACAGAGTGTTCATCATATATCAGATAACAGATATTATGAATGATTTAAATATGGCACGAGCAACAGCTGTAAAATATTTAAAGGAACTAGTAGATTTTGGTTTGGTTGAAAAGAAGAAGAGAGGTTTAGGACTTCCAAATATTTTATACGTGAAAAGCTTTGTTATTGAGAGAGATTATTCTCAGGACAAAGATAAAATCAATGATATAATCCGTAGCGATAGCACTGCAAAGCCCGTAAATACACAGAAGTTCAATAATTGTACTTCAAGAAGTTCAAAAAATGAAATTCAAGGAATTCAGGATTTGAATTGCAAGAAATTCAATAATTATACTTCTGAAGGTTTAGAAAATAGACTTCAGGAAGTTCAGAGCTTGAATCCTAATAATACTAAATTAAATAATAATGACATGAGTAATAATAAAATCTTATCTAATCATATCGCAGATGAAAGTGTAGAGGCTAATTCAGGTGAGGATAACTATGCTGATGAAGAACAATACTTAAAGCTTACGGAGAAGATTTGCGATAGGATGAGAAAAGAAAAGTCAGAATATGAGCTTTATATGGAGTTTGTCAAAAAGCACATAGAGTATGACTGCTTAATAGACAGACATCCATACGACAAAGAGCAAATAAACGGAATAGTAGAACTTATTGCTGAGACTGCAGTAAGCAATAATGATTATATTGTTATTGCCAGTAACAAGTTTCCTAAGGAGGTTGTAAAATCAAAATTATTAAAGCTAACCTTTACTCACATTGAGTATGTTTTAGAGTGTCTAAGCAAGAATGCAACTGATGTTAAAAACTACAAAAAATATTTGTTAGCATCATTGTTTAATGCACCATCGACAATTCACGGTTATTATGAGTCGAGAGTAAATCATGATATGTATTCGTAAAGGAGAAAATTTATGGAAAAGATTAAATATATATTAGGTTTTATGGTAAAATCATTAGTAATAGTAGTGAAGCTTTCAGCCGCAGTTATTGTATTGGTGGCAAAGGTAATGTTAATATTAACTTTTGCAATATTTAAAATAACATTCGGATTAATACGAGTAGCAGAATACAATTAAAGATATCAAGGAGGGATGTCCTATGATTCAATGTTTTAAGAAAGCCATTGTAATGCTATTATTTGTAGCATTAATTGTTTCATTTCCAATTACTTCAAACGCCAAAGAAGTTAGTGTTGGAAAAGTAAAATCAGTAAAATCGAAGGCAGACTATAGATACTATAAAGGTTTGGTAAGTGCAAAGGATATGCGCTTTAAAAATATAAAATATAAATACGGAATTAAAGTCACTTGGAAAAAGGTAAAAGGAGCAAGTGGCTATGAGATATATACATACGGTGTTGCAACTAAAAAGTGGACAAAGAAAAAGGACACTAAGAAGACGAAGTATACATTTAATCATCTAGCTGAGAAAACAAAAGTTAAGCTTAAAATCAGAGCATATAAAAAGGTTAATGGTAAGAAAGTGTATGGAGCGTGGTCAAGTGCAAAGACGATTAAAAGTCCTAAGTTATTAATGAAAATTAAAAAGAATGCACAGCATGATGCGAAGTTCTATGAAAGATATGCTGCAGAGCAGGCATTTGTTATTCAGAATCAGTATCGAAAAGCAAAAGGAATTCCAGAGCTTAAATGGTCAGAAGACATCTATCAGGTTGCAATGATAAGAGCAAAAGCAATATCAAAGGATTTTAGTCATAATGGTTTTATGTCTACAACAAATAAATATTTTAAAGATAAATATGGAATATTGGAAACAGAGCTTCGTGTTGATAATTCTACGGAGTATAATGATTTAGGAGTAGAGACATATCTATTTATTAATGGAGAAAATATTGCAGACGGATACAGAACTGCTAAAGATGTATGTGAAGGCTGGAAGGATAGTAAAGGTCATTACTTAAATCTTCTGGGAGATAGTTATAAAAGTGGAGCAATAGCTTGTTATTATGATGGAAAGATGCTTAATTGGGTATCGCTATTTGGAGAAATTGGAGATTTGGATCATCTAGTGCAAGAGATGAGAACAAAGTAAAATAGAGATTTAGTATAAAAAAAGAGGTGAAAATGACAAAGGAAAAGTACAAAAATATATTAAATAGAATTATTAATTATGCACCGATAGAAAGTGGTATACAGACATTAGTATATATGTTTTTAGATGATTTATTTGAGAACTCCGATTATGATTTGTTGGTAATCGATAGAATGCAAAAAAAATCACAATATGAAACCTACTCAGGGGTATCAGACATTGCAGTTATTAAAGATTGTATGTCTGAAAATAATGATATTATTTGTTATATAGAAGTTAAAGCTGCAAATGAAAAATTGAATAAATATGAACTACAGCTTTTAGGTCAATTATTACCACTTAGTAAGGCAATTATTACTAATGGAAAAGAATGGATTTGTTATGATATTAATTGGTATATTAAAAACAATGCTGAAAATATAATAGATGAATGTTGGGCCAATGAGGAAATAAACTCAATTCAAGTCGAAGTTAATAATATTATTGAAAAGGAAAAAGATTTGGCGAAACAAAAAAGTTCATTAGCACATACTAGAACAAAAAATGAAAAAATAATAAAAGATAAAGTGACTAAGATTAATGAATTAGAGAATATAATAAAAAAGAAAAGAGAAAAAGTAGATTCTTTAATAGAGAATAGTGACATTATTAAGAACGTATTAGATCATCCTAGAATTAATATATCACTTGTTGAAGATAATCTTGATACGTCACAATGTTTGATAAATACGTTTAAATATACAAAACTAATAACTAAATTATATGATTTTATTAATGATATATAGTTAAAACTGTGTAATTTAATAACTAAAAGAGACAAATTAGAATTTGTAAAGGAGGGTAAAATGAAAAGATACGAACTAAATGATAAAGATAAAAGATTGATAGAAATTGGTATTGATGTGTTAAAAGAGAATTTTGACGACGGAATATATAATCATACAGTTGGATGTGCAGTTCTATGTAAAAATGGCAACATATATAAAGGTGTAAATTGTGACGGAATACATGGTTCTTGTGCAGAGTACATAACCATTGGAAGTGCTATTTCTGCAGGAGAAAGAGACTTTGAAACAATTGTTGCGGTTCATGACAAATTCTTAAATTGTGTTATACCTCCGTGTGGAAATTGTAGACAGATGTTATACGAATATTGTCCTGATATAAAAGTAATTGTTAATGACGAAAATGGAAAGTTGATTAAAGTTAAAGCAAGAGATTTATTACCTTTTGCTTGGGAGCCGGTCATATGTTAATCCGAATTTGATAAGGAGTACTAATGAGAACATTTAACGATTTGATTTAATTTATTTTAAAATATGGTTCATCAAACCTAAAATATCGAGTGTATAAAGAAATCTTAGACGAGTCATGTGATTCAGATAAGATGATACAGCTACAAGAGGATATATTGAATCTTCCTAAGGTGAAAAAGGCTTTTTCAGTTCAGAAAGAATCTGGATTTTTAGGTCGTGTTCTGCATGGTGTTTATTTTGATGGATTCGATTCAACCCTTAATTTACTTAAAAGAAATGGTGTAGAACTTTCTAATCCAAATATGCAACGGGCAAAAGATTCATTACTAAATTGGACAGATTATGAGAAGGACCATTTTTATAAAGGTGGTAACTTCATGGATGAATATGGTCGTGGTGGATTTCGAGCAATTATTGCAGACCTTTTGGTAGAGTTGGGATGTGATGAGAATGAAACTATGATTCAAACACAGATAAATTATGCATTGGACCATTTTGAAGGTGCACTATTACATACTTGTGTAGATGACTTTACACGTACTGCTCGTTTTCAAGGAAAAGATGTTAGATACTATATAAAGGATTGTAAATGGCCGGCTGCAAATCACGTTCAGATATTATCAAAAACATCTTCTTGGAGAAATGAAGAAAATATGGATATGGTTAGAAACTCTTACCAACATTGTAAAAAAATTATGCGCAGCTATGATGGCTTCATTTATATTAACTGCGGATATATGTTAGGACCGTTTAATCATAATTGGAATTCAAGTATTGTTGATGATGTGCATGTATTTGATTCAAATCCAATTGATTTCGCTTGGTGGATGAGAGGATTATCCAGTGCAACAAAAACACAGTCGATAGCCTATGAACCTATTTCAGGTATTGGACAAGGTATATTAGATTGGATATTAAGTGATGATGTTTTATCTGAATTAACAGATGAACATTTAAGACTATATAAAAAGTATGCTTCGCTCGAACCGGCATGGCGCAAGAAGGAAAGTATTCTCTGCGATATTTATTTCCCTATTGTATTAGGTATTAAACGTGCAGGTTTGGAAGATAAATGTTAAAAATTGTAATACAAAAAGTCTCTGTGTAGTGAATGGAGTAACTCAATGCATAGAGACTTTTTTATGTTGTGGAAGGATTATTTGTTTCGTTGAACAAGTTGCTATGGTAAAATAAAAATATACTTATTGTATGGAGAGCAAAAGAATATGCAAAGAATGATTAATTTTCTATTAGAAAATGCAAATCCTTCAATTGTGTATCGTGTAAAGAAAGAGATTTTGCAGGATATCAGCGAGGAAGAAGAAAAAGTATTACAAGAAAAAATTATGCAGGAGAAGATTGTTAAATCCATAGTAGAGTGCCAAAAAGAAAATGGTTGGTTAGGCAATGGTTATCATGGTGGTAACAAGAATGCTGGTCAATATACCAATATGGAAGCGGGGGTAAAATATCTTGCCGAAAAGGGTGTGCGTAAGGATTCCGATGCTTTAAAGAGAGCGATGGGCGCGTTTAAAGAACTGCCAAATACAGATCCTTGTTATAGAGGAACATGGAATATTAATGATGAATTTAAATATGCAGCCAATGGGGCTAATCTTTTTCGCTGTGCTTGTATAGCTCGTGCAGGATATGAAAATTATATAGATATTAAGCCACAGATTCAATTAGCATTAGATTCATTTAAACGAGTACTTGAAGTAGATTCTATTTTGGACATAACTCGGTTAGTGAAAAAAGGAACAAAACGAGTATTTAACAATTTTGAAAAATGGCCTTGCCGTTATCATTTAGATATTCTGGCACACACAAATTCTTGGAAAACAGAAGAAAATAGTAAGATGATTGCAAAAGCTGTACATAAGATTATGCGTACTGACAGACCGGAGTTAGTTGGAGTGCATGCAGACTCTTGGGTTGGTTACGTTTTAGGTACATGCGGTTGTTTTCCATCACAGGGATTTAAGGTGGTTGATATGGCAGATGGAATTCCGCATTACCATATGGAATACCTCGTATGGCTTGCAAGATGTGGTGCTGTTAAGTATAGTCTGGAATTACAGAAAATTGTTAAGACAATTTATGACAGTGTTAACGAAGAAGGGATTTGTGAAATTGCAGTACATGATTACATATTTAAAGATTGGGGAACTTATGCAGGATTACAGTTAGAAGTTGACTGGAAATCAAAGACAAAGAGAAATTGTGATATTACGTTTAGGGCGTTGCAGTTGTGTTACTATGCAGGAATAAATATCGATTAGCAAATAGGAAACTATTAGGAGAAACAGTATGAAACAAATACCATATTAAAAATATGATATACAGATAATTTGGTCATATGATCAAAGTTATAGCAGGAAAAATGGGGAAGATGGTATTAAGGTTAATTTTGTAAATTATTTTGTATACAACCATTGGTTTCAAGAATCTTAACAATGCGTCAATTGTGCAACATAACATTGTTTGTTATGTTTATTGTGTAAGGTACCTTAACAAAACAAAAAGGAGAACCAAAATGATTGGAAAGAATATCAAAAGATTAAGGCAAAACAAAGACATAACACAAGAACAACTTGGGGAAGTACTTGGAATCTCAAGTCAGGCAGTAAGCAAGTGGGAAAATGAATCAGCATTTCCGGATATTATGATGTTACCTATTTTAGCTGATTACTTTGGAGTTACAATAGACGAGTTGATGGAATATAAACTAAATGCGCTAACCTATAAAGAACAGTTTGTGAAATTTATGGTTGGAAACGGTATATTAGAATTTGGAGAATACAAGTTAAAGAACGGACAAATCAAAAATTACTACTTAAATTCTGAGAAGTTTACCACAAATGCACAAATTGCAAAAATCGGCGAATACTTTGCCGATTGTATAAGAGAGAATAATATAGAATTCAATGTGATAGCGGGATTGGCATATCATGGCATAGCATATTCAACAGCTACGGCAACCATATTATTCAACAAATATGGAATTACAACAGATTACTGCTTTGATAGAAAGGTAGCTGATAGTAGAGGTCGTATTATATGTGGCCATACCTTACAAGATGGAGACAAAGTAGTAATAGTAGATGATTTAATGACCACAGGATTTACAATATGTGAAAGAATAGATCGATTAAAAGAAATTGCAGACATAGATGTAGTTTCAATCGTAGTGATTGCAAACCTTACCAACGAAGAAGCAATGAAAAAGGGTTATGGACCTAGAATGCTGGAAGAAAAATACGGTGCCAAGTTATACTCGATTATTACAGAAAAAGATATAGTAAATTTTGCTGAATAATATATGAACTATAAAAGGTAATGAGATTAAATGAAGAACATATTTATATTTCATTACCTTCTTTACTATATTAAAATCATCTATATAGATATGGAGAAAAACGCAATTTATATCAACGCTTTTTTCTTTGGATGTAGTATACTTATTTTGAGGAGTATAGGTTATGAAATACAAAGAATCTCTTCAAAAAGTCTTGGACTATATTGAAGAAAATTTATATGAAGACTTAAATCTGGATAATATGTCATCCATTGCTGGATATTCAAAATATCATTTCTTAAGAGTATTTAAAGAAGAATTGTATATGACTCCGGCAGAGTATGTAAGAAAAAGAAGAATTACCGAGAGTGCTAGAGATATTGTAGATACGGAAAAATCACTTTCTGAAATTGGTTTGATGCATGGATTTAATTCTAAGGAAAATTTCACTAGGGCGTTTAAGTCAGAACATCATATATTGCCATCTGATTATAGAATAGTTGATAATAGTTTAAAACTACTTCACAAGCAAGACATTGAAGATGACCATTTTGCAGTAGTGCCAAAGATTATAGAATTGAAACCTTTTAGTGCAACTGTATACAAAAGTGATGAAACTGATCATACAAAGTTTTGGAACAGATATAATTCTGGAGGCTTTTCAAGTAAATTATCGGGTGGAGAGGCACAGTTGGATTATGGATTTCCCGAGTGGAATTTTAAGGAGCATAAGTTAGATTATTACATAGGTATTTTAACTGAACTTGCCCATGGTGATTTGTCAGGGACAGTGCATTTAGATGTAGAAGGTGGCTTGTATGCAGTGTTTGATACGCCAAAAGTGGACAAGTACAGATTCGTCAATTATATACACAAAACATGGGCTTACATATATGATGAATGGCTTCCACAAAGTGAATATATAAATGGTGGTGGTCTTGATTTTGAAACATATAAAGAAGACAGCAGAGAATTCTCTGAACGAATATTTATTCGCATTAAAAGAAAATAAATTAGTGTAGTATACTAATTTAAATAGAATTAACAAGGGAGATGAAAATATGGCAGAAATCATTAAGGTGTATAAGGAAGAAGTTCCAGCGATGAGATTTATCGGAAAGAAGTACCATGATTTTAATGGCTGGGGCGAATGGTGGGCTAATGGATGGTTTGACGTGGTTGAAAAGAGCATGGGCGGTTTAGATAACATCTTAAGCATATGGGAAAACGGCGCTGCTTACGTTGGATTGGAATGTCGTAAAGATGGTGAACTTCTTGAATATTGGATTGGAATGTTTACGCCGGTAGACACTGAGGTTCCAGAAGGTTTTGAATTTATTGATTTTGAAAAATCTAATTTGGGTACTTGTTGGATTTATGGTAAAGAAGACGAAGTACATAGTATATGTTGGAAATGTTGGGAATACATCCAGAATGAAGGAATGGAAATTAAAACTGATGAAAACGGAGTAGTAATTTCTTTTGAGAACTGCCTATGTCCCCGTTTTACAGCACCAGATGAAAAAGGCAATGTTATATTAGATTATTGTTATTTTGTTAAATAAATGAGAGTTTGCTCTTCAACTAAAAAATGAATAATAAACATCTGACATTTTTAACTTCTCGACATGATGTCGGGAAGTATTTTTATGTCCCCAAACATCATTTTCACATTCACAGTGTAAAAAATCCTACATTTTCACACTCACAGTTTTAGGAGATAATTTATCTCTATGTTAAACTAATTGTGTCAGACCTAGGACAGACAATTTAATAACAATAAACAAACGCCAAGAAGAAATCTATATGGATATGATGTAGATTTCGCTCTTGGCGTTATTTTTTTGGAGGTTAGGGAAATGATAAAGAAAGTGAAAAGAATTATCGCAGGAGCATTAGCAGTGATTACGTTAATGACTGCAATACCAATCACATATGTAAATGCTGCAAGTGATGGAGAAAAAAGAACAGCAAGTATTGAAAGCTTGGGAAAACTTGGAACTGTAAACATTGGAAACAAAAGTGAAAGTGGCACGTGGGTAAAAACGAAAGTAGGAGACAATGATGTTTTTTGTCTAGACCTTGGTAAAGCATGTCATACCGGTTACATTTATGTTGCATCTAACGCTACTATTTCAAGTGATAGCAAAAATAAGTCTGATGCTTTAAAAGCAAAGATTGGGTACTGGTATCACTCAAAAAAGAAATCAAGCAATAAAGCATGGGTTTATGCACAGTGTCTCATATGGAGCGTTGAAGAAGGAAAATCAAGTGAATCTGATTTAAAAAATGTTATAAAGCAGGTTAAAAATAATACGGGATATTATTCTAATGACGATATTTATTCAGACATTTTTGATATTTCAGCTACAGTAACATGCAACATTATTAAGTGGAAATATAGTAATAAGACAGATGAAGATGAGGTTCAGGAATTATTGGAAATTGTATCTGACAAGAAAGACATTCCATTTAAAACTACATCTGATAGTGATTACTATAGACAAAGAATTACATTACAGAAGAATGATGAAGATGGCAAGGGGCTTTCGGGAGTAACTTTTAAATTTACGGCCAAGAATGTAAAAGAACTGTATTCTTATAACTATAACGGTGAAGGAGACGCAGTGACAGGCGATGTTGAGGATGGTGCTTCCAAGTTTAGTCAGGAAGTAAAAACAGATGAAAATGGAAAGATTACTTTTAGATTTACTTACAAAATTTATGCGAAATCTTATGCTTATGTTGAAAAGAAGTTATTAGATGAAATGACATCGGATAATAAAAAGAAAATAAAAGATGAGATGGATGATCAAGGATATGATTACGCATCAGACTTAAGCAAATCAGGAGCTGAAAAGTTAATTAATAAAGACATAGAAGACCAGATGGATGACATTTCAAATAATTATATAATTGAAGAAATTTCATCAGGCAACAGCAACATCTTAAATTCATTTGTAGTGGATTCAGGTTCAAACAAGATGACAAGTCAGTCTGCTAACAAGGTAACAGTCACACTTAAAAAGTCCGACTCTTGGATTAGAAACAGTGACGGAAAGTGGCCTGAAACTGCAGAAGAATCTTATAGTAATTATAAGCTTGCATACAAGCCGGTTCTTAAGGACAAGTATAAGAAAGTGAAATTAACTGCAGTAAAGATTGATGAAGAAACAGGCAAGGGTGCTCAGGGTGATGCAACACTTGAAGGAGCAGTGTACGGTGTATATTCAGATGCAGCCTGCACAAAGTTAATTAAGTCATATAAAACAGATAATGACTATCAGTTTGAAACAGATTACATGAGATGTGGAAAGACGTATTACCTAAAGGAAATCACACCACCAAGGGGATATCTTAAGAATGACAAGGTATATGACATTGTGGCTGATGGTATCAAGTTCACTGCAGAATACAATTCAGTTGAAAAGCAGGTTCCTGAAAAGCCAATTAAGGGTGACGTGGCAATCATTAAGGGCATGGGCAATGGAACTGCAGGCATTGTTCCATTTGAAAAGAGTGCACAGTTTCAGATATATCTTGCAAGTGCAGGCTCTTATGACAAGGCAAAGGCAACTGAAAGAGACATTT
>OLVP01000805.1_pt1 | contig 23425 bp, 18 predicted proteins | sample 1673281 | NCBI WGS metagenome assembly OLVP01 (sample SAMEA3178940, study PRJEB25190) | human gut metagenome | biome: human gut; feature: human-associated habitat; material: faeces | place: Austria | collected 2013
GTCAACGAGGTGCTCGGACGTCTGGAGATGGGAACGGCGGCGCTGGTGTGCACGGTGGAGCCGCTGCCCCGCGAAAACTGGAGCGCCGCGGGCAGCGCGAGCGTCGTCTTCGAGTTCAAGCCCGGCGCCTCCATGCAGCCGCGCCCCTTGGCCCGCATCGCCTCCGGCGGCGAGATCAGCCGCGTCATGCTGGCCATCAAGGTGGCCTTGGGCGCGAAGGACGGCACCGAGACGCTTGTCTTCGACGAAGTGGATGCCGGCGTGGGCGGCAGCACCGCCAATGCGCTCGCCACCGTGCTGGCCGAGCTCGCGGGCAGCCACCAGGTCATCGCCATCACGCATCTGGCTCAAGTGGCCGTGCTCGCCGACGCCCATTACACGGTGACGAAGACCGCCGGCGATGCGCCCGAGACCATCCTCGCCCCCGTCACGGGCGATGCGCGCGTGGCCGAAGTGGCGCGCCTGCTATCGGGCACCGCCACCGAGACCTCCCTCGCCCACGCCCGCGAACTCCTCAGGCAATAACCGGGCGCTTCCGCACAGATCGGCCGCTACCCCCGGCAACGGCCATGCTCGCAGCCATCCGTCCCCCGTAGGGGCAGACCTTGGTCTGCCCTCCCGACAATGGCCATGCTCGCGACAAGGGGCGACCAAGGTCGCCCCCTACAAAGGTTGTCTGAAAAGTTTTTCGGAGAATGCTGTTATTCCGCTGACTGCTGAGAGGCCAGCTCTTGGGCGAGCGCCTTGGCATCGTCGTAGGCCAGAAGCTGATCGATGGTCACGAACTTGTAGCCCTCGGCCCTAAGCTGCGGCAGGGCGACCTTGAGCGCCTCGATCGTCTGGCTGCGATCGCCGCCGCCGTCGTGCATGAGCACGACATCCCCCGGCTTCACCGACAGCAGGCGCTCCGCTATGGCATCGGCGCCCGGTCGCCGCCAGTCCTCCGTGTCCACGTTCCAGCCGATCTCGCTCGTGATATAGGGTTGCAGATTCCAGATGATCTCGTCGTGGAAGTTGCCGCCCGGCGAGCGGAACACCTTAGACGCCTCGCTGCCCGTCGCGTCCGCGATGGCCTGCTGGCCCATTTGCACCTCTTCGATCTGCTTTTCCGGGCTCTGGCGCGTCATGTCCACGCCATTGCCGCCGCCGGTGGCCGCATGGTCGTAGGAATGGGTGCCGATCTGGTGCCCCTCGGCCGCCATGCGCTGGATCGTCTCCACGTAATCGGTCTTATCGGATATCTGCTCACCAATGGTAAAGAACGTCGCCACGGCGTCGTTCTCCTTCAGCACGTCGAGCAGCTCGCTCGTCGTGGGCCACGGGCCGTCGTCGAAGGTCAGCGCGATGACCTTCTCGCCGTTCGTGTTCGCGTTGTACTTCAGATAGACGTTGTCGGAGCCCTCCTTCACCGTCTCCTGCACGGATTTGCCCGATACCTTGCCCGTGCGCGTCTCCACCTGGGCCGGCTCGCCGGGCACGTACACGTGGATGGCCCCCTCGCCCAGCTCCACCTGGCCCGGGGGCGTCTCCTCGGTGGTGACATCATAGTCCTCGGTCGCGTCGGCGCCGTCGTCCAGCTGAACGACATCGCCCTTGTGCAGCTCGGTCGCGCCGTCGGTCACCTCGTTGCCGTTGACCGTGCCGGCAAAGGCGGCACCGCCCCCCTCTTCCAAAACCTCCCCATCGACCGCGAGCAGGTTTCCCGGCTTCGGAGAGACCACGCCCTCGGCGATCATGTCGTTCAAGGTCATGCCCCGATCCACCGTGCGCGTCATGCCGTTGACCGTCACGTTGAACTGCAGGGGGTTCAAATACAGGTACACCCCCACGCCGATGGCGGCCAGAATGACCACGGAGACGATAACGGAGACGACGCTCGCCTTCTTCTTGCCCTTCTTCTTGTAGCGCCCCATGTCGGCATAGGGAGCCACCTGGCCATCGGCCTTGGTGGCCGGGACGACCCGCGGGGGCACCTGGGCCGCATAGCCCGCGTAGCCGTGCGGCGACGATGCCTGATGCGGCTGGGGCTGGGGCTGGGGCGGCTGATAGTCATGCGGCTGATAGGGTTGCGCCTCGCGAAGGCGCGGATCCTGCGGCTGGGCGGCAGCGGCCGGCTGCTCGCGGGGCGCAACCGACTCCTGCTGGAGAGTCGGCGCCTGCGGTGCCGGCTGGACCTGATACCCCGACGGGGCGGCCGTCGACTGCGGCTGCGGCGCCGCGGCCCCATGGGCATGGGGAACCGAAGTCGGCGCAGGAGCACCCGGATGGCGGCGCGTGGGCTTCTTGTGCTGTCGCGGATTGTTGCGGGGGTTGTTCGAACCGTGGGAGGCGGGCTGATCGGGCATCGCTTTATTCCTTTGGAAGTACTTCAGGTGGTGCAGGAGCTTTCTCGCGATTATACGACGAAGCGCCAGAACGTCCACAGCAGAGCAGCTTACATTTCCGTAAAGTTCGCAATCCTCAAGAGTTCCACGAAAATTGAACGCGTCTCGTCAACCCGTCGGGGCGCCCCGCGCCGAAAAGCGCCCGCGATAGCGGCGAGGCGCCCGGGCATCGGGCCCTAATTCGCGCGCGACGATCCATAGGCGGCGTGCTTGCGGTTGCCGTAGGCGCTCCCCTTGCGCGCGCCCTTCTTCAAATCCTTCAGCACGTCTTCCTCGGACTTGTCCTCCACGGTGCTCTTCAGCTTTACCACCTGGTCGCGCAGACGGGCCGCCTCCTCGAAGTCCATGTCGCGGGACGCGGCGGCCATGTCGTCCTCCATGGACGAGATGAGCCGCAGGACCTCTTCACGGGAAAGCTCTGCCAGCTCCTTGTTCACCTGCTCGGCAGTGGTGCCCTCCACGTCTTCGGTGATGAAGCCCATGATGTCGTTGATGGCCTTGCGGATGGTCTGCGGCTTGATACCGTGCTCCTCGTTGTAGGCCATCTGGATGTCGCGGCGCCGGCGCGTCTCGTCGATAGCCCGGCGCATGGAATCGGTGATGCGGTCGGCGTACATGATGACCTGGCCGGACACATTGCGGGCCGCGCGGCCTATGGTCTGGATGAGCGAGCGGTGGTTGCGCAGAAAGCCCTCCTTGTCGGCATCCAGGATGGCCACGAGCGACACCTCGGGCAAGTCGAGTCCCTCGCGCAGAAGGTTGATGCCCACGAGCACGTCGAACTCACCGCGGCGCAGATCGCGCAGGATCTCCGTACGCTCCAGGGTGGCGATGTCCGAGTGCATGTAGCGCGCCTTCACGCCCTGATCCAGCAAATGGTCGGTCAAATCCTCAGCCATCTTCTTCGTGAGCGTCGTGATGAGCACGCGCTCGTTTCGCGCGGCCCGCTCCTTCGCCTCGTCGATGATATCGTCGATCTGGCTGGCGCTCGTGCGCACGACGATCTCCGGATCCAAAAGGCCCGTCGGGCGGATGACCTGGTCCACCTTCGCCTGGCTCACGCGCTCCTCGTAATCGCCCGGCGTGGCCGATACGTAGATGAACTGCGGAATGCGCTCCTCGAACTCGTCGAAGCGCAAAGGGCGGTTGTCCAGGCAGCTAGGCAGGCGGAAGCCGTGCTCGGCCAGGGTGATCTTGCGGGAGCGGTCGCCCTCGTGCATGCCGCGGATCTGCGGCACCGTGACGTGGGACTCGTCGATGATGCAGAGGAAGTCCTTCGGGAAGTAGTCGATGAGGGTGTAGGGCGGCTCGCCCGGCGCGCGGCCGTCCAGATGCCGCGAGTAGTTCTCGATGCCGGAGCAAAATCCCATGGTCTCCAGCATCTCCAAGTCGTAGTTCACGCGCATCTCCAGGCGCTGGGCCTCCAGGAGCTTCCCCTCTTCCTTGAACTGCATGAGGCGCTCGCGCAGCTCGTCCTGAATCGTGCCGAGAGCCTTGTCCATCTTCGGCCGCGCCGTAACGTAGTGGGACGCGGGCCAGATGGGCAGCGCCTCGTAGCTATTCAGCACCTCGCCCGTGACCTGGTCAATCTCGTCGATGGACTCGATCTCGTCCCCCCAGAACTCGATGCGGATGGGATGGTCGGCGTAGGGCGGGAACACGTCCAGCGCGTCGCCCCGCACGCGGAAGGTGCCGCGCTTCTGCTCGTAGTCGTTGCGGTCGTACTGGATATCGATGAGCTCATGGATGACCTGGTCGCGATCCATGTCCTTCTGCTTGTCCACGAACACGGCCATGCCGGCGTAGTCCATCGGCGAGCCGATGCCGTAGATGCAGCTCACCGACGCCACCACGATGACGTCCCGCCGCGAGAGCAGAGCCGAGGTGGCCGCATGGCGCAGCTTCTCCACCTCCTCGTTGATGGAGGCGTCCTTCTCGATGAAGGTGTCGGAGGAGGGCACGTAGGCCTCGGGCTGGTAGTAGTCGTAGTAGCTGACGAAGTACACCACGGCGTTGTCGGGGAAGAACTCCTTCAGCTCGGCCGCCAGCTGGGCCGCCAGCGTCTTGTTCGGCGCCATGACGAGCGTGGGCTTCTGCACCGCCTCGATGGTCTTTGCCATGGTGAAGGTCTTGCCCGAGCCGGTGACGCCCAGAAGCGTCTGGTAGCGCAGGCCCTCTTCCACCCCCTTCGCGAGCGTGGCGATGGCCTCGGGCTGGTCCCCCGAGGGCTCGAAGGGCGAGACCACCTTGAACGGGGTGTTCGCCAGCCGCACCTCCGGCAACTTCCCCGCCATTTCCATACCTTCTATATTGGAAAGATGAGTGGACACGCGCATCCCTCCTCTCACAGTAATTCGCTATAAGGAGAACAGTCTAGCACCTTCCCCAAGAAATGAACAGATGTTCGCTTAAAGTTCACGATCCGTCCAACCATGAGTGCTATACTCTGCAATCGCTGTTGACATCCCGCGACGTGAGGAGATCATCGTGGCGAACGTGAAGAACGTGGCCCCCGGCGTCGGCCTGTGCGCGGCCATCGCCCTTCCCTGCTGGTTTCTCGGCGAGGCGCTGCCCGTGGTGGGCGGCCCGGTGTTCGCCATCCTCATCGGCATGGTCATCGCCCTTTGGTGGAAGCAGCCCGCGCGCGGCACCGTGCAGGACGGCATCGCCTTCACGGCGAAGAAGGTGCTGCAGTACGCGGTCATCCTGCTGGGCTTCGGGCTGAACCTCGCCCAGATCGCGGCCGTAGGCGCCGAGAGCTTGCCTATCATCCTCACCACCATCGCCACGGCGCTCATCGTGGGCTATATCCTCTACCGCGTGCTGTCCGTGGATTCCGCCATCGCCACGCTCATCGCCGTGGGCTCGTCCATCTGCGGCGGTTCGGCGATCGCGGCAACCGCTCCGGTCATCGGCGCGGACGATGAGGAGATCGCGCAGGCGATTTCGGTTATTTTTCTGTTCAACGTTATCGCAGCGCTGACATTTCCGACACTGGGCGGTATGCTCGGCATGACTGACCACGGCTTCGGCTTGTTCGCGGGCACAGCGGTCAACGATACCTCGTCCGTGACGGCGGCGGCCTCTGCGTGGGACGGCATCCACGGCAGCAATACGCTGGAAATCGCCACTATCGTCAAGCTGACGCGCACGCTGGCGATCATCCCGATCACGCTCGTACTGGCGCTGTGGCGCACCCACAAGGCCAAGACCGAGCAGAGCAAGGGCGGCGAAGCCTTCTCGCTCAAGCGCGCGTTCCCGATGTTTATCCTGTACTTCGTGCTCGCGTCCATCATCACCACGGTGTGCACCACGGTCGGCGTACCGGCAGGCGTGTTTACGCCGCTCAAGACGCTGTCCAAGTTCTTTATCGTTATGGCGATGGCGGCTATCGGCATGAATACCAATATCATAAAGCTGGTCAAGACCGGCGGCAAGCCGATTTTCATGGGATTCTGCTGCTGGGTCGCTATCGCGTGCGTCAGCATCGCGATGCAGCACTTGCTCGGGCTCCTCTAAGCGAAAAGAAAAGCACAAAGGACTAATGTCCTTTGTGCTTTTCGCGTTTTTGCTGCTGTTTGAGTGCATAAAGCCGTTTGGCATCGGCCTGTTTGCGCGCACGGCTCCGGCGCTTGCACACCTGCTTGTTCTGCTCCTGCTGGAGCTGCAGTGCCTGCTGCGATTTGGTGCCGATGCCGACTTGCGCGGTCTGCCGTCCGGCTTCCCGCTGCGCCCGTTTGGGATTGCGGTGTGCAGGCTTTACGGCAGTCTCAACAGCCGGACTGAATTGTAATCGGTAGTAGTGCCGCAGCAGGTAAATTAGCAGCTCCGGCTCCTTCGGCTCTGCGCCGAAGGTTACCTTTGCCGCGGATAACCTGCCGTTTTCGATCCGCTCGAATACACCGACCCAGAACGGGTCCTCAAAAAATACGGTCAGTCTGCCAATTACTTTGTCCATTGTTTTTCCCTCCTGAAAAATAAATGAACAAAGAATGGACAACCCGGAGGGGCAGGTTACTTACCCTGCAAAAGCAGGACGGCCGGGCTACCTACCGGCTCTGGTGCACGGAGTGCACGTTGCGTTTTTATCTTTGCAGTTTTATTATAGCATGGAAATGCAGGATGCGGTTGAAGATTTTGATTTGCAGGTTCGATATGCCTGCCTCATAGCATAACAGAAGTCCCTGTACCATACAGCACAGGGACTTGAAAGAAAGAGAGATTTAGGCGTTTTCCATGATGGCCTTAACGGCGGTTGCGGTATCGGTCAGCGGGAACAGCTCATAGCCGACACGGCCGGTGTAGCCGCACTCCTCGAGGTGACGGATAACCTTCTTATAGTTGATCTCACCGGTGCCCGGCTCATGACGGCCCGGAGCATCGGCAACGTGAATGTGGCCGAAGGTGTCGCCGTAGTTGGAGATGGTATCGCAGATGCAGCCCTCGTTGATCTGCATATGGTATACATCATACAGCAGCTTGAGACGCGGAGAGCCGATCAGACGAACGATTTCAGCGCCCATCTGGGTGGTAGCGAGGAAGTTGCCGACGTGGTCGGTGGTGATGTTCAGCGCCTCGAGGTTGAGGTTGATCTCTTCCTTCTCGGCCAGCTCAGCGCAGGCGAGCAGCGTGTCGTACATCGAGCACAGCTTTACGGTGTGGGACAGGTTGTCGTAGTGGTTTACTACAATGCCGCCGTCACCCAGTGCGTTGGAGTGGATGGTAACGCTGGCTGCGCCAACCTTCTTAGCCGCCGCGATGGACTCCTTCAGGTAGTCCAGATACTTCTGCTTGTGGGTCGGGTCTACGAGCGAGTAGTCCGCGTCGCCGTTGAAGCCGGAAATTGCAATGCCGGCCTTATCAGCAGCCTCGCGGGTCGCATCCAGATCGCGGATGCGCCAGTCCCAGAACTCTACGGCCTCAAAGCCGTCGTTCTTTGCAGCCTGGAAACGGTCGAGCCAGTCCAGCTCGGTGTAAAGGGTGTCGATGCAAGCGCATTTTCTCAGTGCCATAATAAATTACCTCCAAACTTTCTTGTTTCGGTTGTCTTACTCTTGTAAATTGATGATACATCAAGCGCAGCGGATATGCAACGCTGTTTTCCCAAAATTATGCTCCGATGCCGAGCGGAGAGAATGCCAGATAAACCAGCAGCACGCACACGATAACGATCACGCTGACCAGCTTGCTGTACTTCCACGGGGTCAGGTCTACCGCGCCGACATCCTGCTGCACCCAAACCTCAGCGCCCTTGCTCTTGTTGCGGCGGTGCATGAGGTACATGATTAGCATCTCGAGCGGCCACAGGATAGATACGGCGTACAGGTAGTGGATGCTGCCCTCATTGCCGCCGAACAGCGAGTAGCTCGGGGACAGCAGCATGAAGCCGCCGTAGCAGATAATGTGGAACACCATAATGAAGCGCGCGCTGTACTTCGGCAGGCAGTTGAAGAAGAAGCCGCCGAATACGCCGGACAGAACCGGCAGACCAACCAGCATAACGAACGAGTCGAGGAAGGTCTTGAGACCGGCAGGGAAGAAGTAAACCATCGGACCGACGATCACGGAGAAGATGGCGAACACGATGCCGATGTTCTTGCCGACCGAAACCAGCTTGCTCTCGCTTGCATTCTTATTGATGAATTCCTTGTAGATATCCATGGTGAACATGGTGTTGACCGAGTTGAGAACCGAGTTGAACGAGGACAGGATCGCGCCGAACATAACAGCGGCGAAGAAGCCCATGACCGGCTGCGGTACAACGCGGGTGATGAGTGCCGGGTAGGCATCGTCCATCATGGAAACCTGCGTGCCCTCGATGTTGAAGATCGCGTAAGCGATAACACCCGGCAGAGCGAGGAACATAAAGCCGAGGATTTTCAGGAATGCGCAGTAGAGTGCGCCCTTCTGTGCTTCCTTGAGGTTTTCAGCGGCGAGTACGCGCTGGATGAACGACTGGTGGGTGCACCAGGACTGGAAGCCGAGGAATACCAGACCGAGGAATACGGTCGGCCACGGAACCGCCGGTGCTTCGCTCTGTGCGGGAGCGATGGAGTTGAGCATGTCTGCGTGGTTATGAATGAGGTAGCGCACACCGTCCATGATAGCAACGCTGCTTTCGCTGCCGGAGGCATGACCGAGCACGTTGAGTGCCAGGAACGGGATCATCAGACCGCCGATCAGCAGGCCCACGCCGTTGATGGTATCCGATACTGCAACAGCCTTCAGACCGCCGAAGATAGCGTAAATCGAGCCGATGATAGTGATAAGGATACACAGGATAACGATGGACTGGAACTTGGTAATGCCAAGGATTCCGGACAGGTTGAAAATGTTTTCAAACACCAGCGAACCAGAGTACAGGATTACCGGAATCTGCACGAACAGGTACAGAATGATGTATGCGATGGAGAACCACAGCTTAGTGGGTCTGTCATAGCGCTCACCGAGCAGCTGCGGGATGGTGGTGATGCCGCTTTTCAGGTAGCGCGGTGCGGCGAACAGCGCCAGCACGATGAGTGCGGTGGCCGCCATGACTTCGAATGCCATCGGACTCATGCCAATCGCCCAGGTCTGGCCGTTTGTGCCGACAAGCTGCTCTGCAGAAAGGTTGGTCAGCAGCAGCGAGCCTGCGATAACGACACCCGGCAAACCGCGGCCTGCCAGAAAGTAGCCGTCAGCGGTGGTCTGGTCATCGCCCTTGGTCTTAACATAGGAGATGACCGCAACTAAAATCGTAAAAATACAAAGGTTACGCAAGTGAATAACATTTTCTCTGTTCTAACTCCCTCAAATTTGCATAGAAAAACCGTTGGTGCATAGCGCACCAACGGTTTTAGCACATTGCTTAGACTGTGTGCGTGGTGTGAAAATTAAGTTGTGATTAAGCCTCGATCTCGGAGATCTTGACCGGACGGCCCTCATGCAGAGACTTGGTAGCAGCAGCTGCCATCAGTACCGGATACAGACCGTCCTCGCCGGTAACCGGAGTCTCCTTGTCATTGATAACGGCATCTGCGAACGCCTGCATCTCAGCAACGAATGCGCCGGTGTAGCGGTCCCACATTACCTTGTAGGCTACGCCGTGTACAGCGCCGTCTGCGGTGGACAGAACAGCGGTGTTCGGGGTGTCGTTCTGGTCCTCGGCACAGCCTTCGGAGCCGAATACCTCAACGCGCTGGTCGTAACCGTAAACTGCCTTGCGGCTGTTGTCGATCACGCCGATAGCGCCGTTTGCGAACTTGAGGGTAACGAGTGCGGTATCAACGTCGCCGGCCTCACCGATGCCCGGATCGACCAGAACGGAACCAACTGCATTTACCTCGGTAACTTCGCTGCCTGCGAGGAAGCGGGCCATATCGAAGTCGTGGATCATCATATCGTAGAAGATACCGCCGGAAACCTTAACATAGGATACCGGAGGCGGCTCCGGATCGCGGGAGGAAATCTTGATGATGTTGACCTTGCCGACCTTGCCGTCACGAACCATGTCGTAAACTGCGCGGTGGTTGTGGTCGAAGCGGCGGCAGAAACCAATCTGCAGCTTAACGCCGGCTTCCTTGGCTGCGTTGATGGCAGCGTGAACCTTCTCCAGATCATAATCGATCGGCTTCTCGCAGAAGATGTTCTTGCCTGCGTGAGCAGCCTCGATGATGTACTTGGAATGGGTGTCGGTAGAGGAGCAAATCAGAACTGCATCGATCTCGGGATCGTTCAGAATGTCGTTTGCGTCCTTGGTGGTGTTCGGAATGCCGCAGGACTTGGCAAAAGCCTCGGTCTGCTCATTCATAAACGGGTCAGCGATGGTCTTGATCTCCATCTCCGGTACGAACATGGAAATATTCTTCGCATGTACCTTACCGATACGACCCGCACCGATAATACCTACTTTCATGGGTGTTCCTCCTTAAATGAACATTTGGAATAAAAAGAGAGGTTTGTATGAAGCGTTGGAGCGCGTTTCCATACATAGGTTCCGCCGCAGGCGGTATTAAATCGTGAAGGCGTTGCCTTCACAAAAAAACGCGGAGCATGTATCTGCGTTTTTTTACAAGTAAGAAAATCGGTGTGCCGCTGTGCGACGCGCTGATTTTCGCCCGGGAATCATCCGCGGCAAAGCCGCGGTGTTTCCCATTTTCTTGAAATGCGTGCATTTCAAGAAATTATTTCAGCCAGTTTGCGAAGTTATCCAGACGAGCCTGTGCGTTGTCCTTGGTGATGATCTCGGTGCCGGTGTCTACGTCGCCGTACTCCTCGCCGTTCAGGATCTTCACGATGGTCTCAACTGCCTTGTAGCCGATGTCGAAGTTGTTCTGTGCAGCGGTCATGGTCAGCTCACCGTTCAGAACGGCTTCTACTGCGGACTTCTGGCCGTCAAAGCCGAGGAAGATGGTTTTTGCATAGTTCGGATTGCCCTTTGCGGTACGGGCAGCTGCCAGCGCCATATCATCGTTGTTGGAGCAGATGATGGCAACGCCTTCCGGATACTTGCTCATGATGCCTTCCATCGCGGTTACAGCGAGGTCAGCGGTTGCGTTAGCGTACTGGGTCTCTGCATCAAGGAACTCGCCGCCGGCTTCGTTTACGCCTTCGCGGTAGCCTTCCATGCGGGCGGTGTTGGTTGCGTCACCCTGAACGCCTGCGATCTCGATGCACTTGATATCGGTCCAGCCGGCTGCCTTTGCAGCTTCAACAGCGGCCTTGCCGCCCTCCTTGGCTGCTTCCTTGTTGCCGGTGCCGACGAATGCGAGGCACTTGTCGGAATCAATGCGGGTATCGTATGCTACGACCGGCTTGTCGGTGTTTGCGATAGCGGTTGCAACAGCCTCGGACTGCAGCGGAGCGATCAGGTAGCCATCGTAGGACTCAACCGCAAGGTCGGTCTGGATGGTGTTGAGCTGTTCCTCGTAGTAGGTCTCAGCCGGAGGACCCTTGATGTCCAGGCTGACCTGATCCGGGTGCTCATCCTCATATGCCTCAGCGCCTGCCTGAACAATGTTCCAGAACTCGGCAGCGTTGGTCTTGAGCACCATGCTGATCTTGTACGGGCCGTCATGGGTGGAGGCGGTGTCGCCGCCGTCGGTTGCGGAAGAATCGGTGCCGCCGCCGCAAGCGGTCAGGCTGAGTGCGAGGGCGCTGGTGAGCAGGGCTGCTAACAGTCTCTTTTTCATAGTGTGTCTCCCTTTCTTTTCTCGTTTTTCTTATCTTGCATCTCTTTCAGCACTGTGCGATTGTGTGCTCTGTGCTATTTATGTGCTTATTATAGCGAGTGGGTACGAAAGTGTCAACAGATAATTTGCCGGCGTGGAAATTGTTCAAATGGAAAAACGTCAAAATAAGCGGATAAAATGCGCGTAAAATGCGTATAAACCGAGAAATGCAAAACAAATATGCGGGAAACAAGGGCGGTCACAAGGTTTGATGTGTGTAATTGTATATGTCGTACAAAGCACACATTCTGTGAAAAACACAGAATATCGCACATAGGTTTGGAAAAAATGAAAAATAGAGCATAAAACACCGGATATATCGGAAAACTTGTGCCAAAAGCGGTGTGTGCAAACGCACAGAAAGAAGGAAAGCACAGATTTTGTATTCACAAAGCACAGAAATATGGTATAATAAGCACAGAGAAAAGAAACATCGCAAAGATGCAGGATAATATAAAGAGCAATTATGAAAAGGTGAAGGACTATGAACAAAAGACCAACTATTCAAACGGTTGCTGAGCTTGCGGGTGTTTCCCGCGGCACGGTAGACCGTGTATTAAATAATCGTTCGTATGTGCGCGCGGATGTGCGTGCGCGTGTGCTGAATGCCATTCAGGAGACCGGTTATCTTTCTCCGAAGGAGGCGCATCGGCAGGCCGCAGAGGCAAAGCTGCCGCTCAAACCTGTGCGTTTGGGTGTGCTTTTGCCAAACTGGAGCGGTCCGTTCCACGAGGATGTCCCGAGAGGCATTCAGGCTGCGCGTTCTGAGCTGGAAAAGCGCGATGTTGAGGTGCGTGTGTGCACTTGTGAAACAGATATTCCGCGCGAGACGATCGAGCTGCTGGACGAGCTGGTAAACTGGGGCGCGCAGGGCATCGCACTGTGTGCATTAAATGATATTTCGATCGAAGCACGCATCGGAGAATTGGCCGAACAGGGCATTCCGTGCATCACGTTCAACTCGGATCTGCCGAACAGCCGCCGTCTGTGCTTTGTAGGTCAAAATTACACACAAAGCGGCCGTATTGCCGCCGAGCTGCTCAGCAAGTGCGTGCCGAAAAACGCGCGTGTGTTGGCGATGGCGGGTAATCTGGAGTACGATGGCCACCGCACCCGTTTAGACGGCTTCTGCGAGCATCTAAAGAAAAAGGGCTTCTCTTCCTCGCAGATCGAGATTGAGGAGACCTATAACGACTACCGTTTGACCTATAACCGCGTCACGGCGGCGCTGCAGTCAGACAATCCGCCGGCGGCCATCTATATGGCAAACCGCAGCGTTACCGGCTGCGTGGACGCACTCAAAGCTGCAGGCATGGATCAGCAGGTGCGTGTGATCGCACATGATATGTCGCTGAGACGCAAGCAAATGCTGCTTGACGGCTCGCTTGACCTGACCATCACGCAGGACATGTTCCGGCAAGGCAACCAGCCGCTGCGCCTGCTCGCAGACCTGCTGCAGAAGAATATTCAGCCGGAAAACAGCAATAAGGGTTCGAAAATTTCCATTATCTGCGCACAGAATATCGAATAAATAAGCGAAACGGCACAGCGTTGGCTGTGCCGTTTTTCTGTCTCTTTTTGCACCGAATAGATGGGGGACACGAACTGAGTAGGCGTGTTTGGCCCTAACGGGCGGGGAGTTTTTCACTGAGCTTCAGCGAGGGAGGCGCCGTACCCACGGCGGTGGGGCAAGAGGATAGAAACCGTAGGTGTCTATCCTTTTGCTCTTAACGAGAAGTGTTCATCTGCCATGCGAAATGGTCGCAATGCAGCAATTCCTCCGCTCTGTGCGAGCACGGCTCATCCAGATACTCACGGTACAGCGCCTGAACCGCCAGATTTTCATGCGAAAAACGCAGCGGTGCATTCTGATCGAGTCGGAACAGAACCTTGCCGCGGTCGGCGGCCTTTTCGCGGTCGGTGCCGTCCACCGGCTGACCGCCGCCGCCTGCACAGCCGCCCGGACATGCCATGATCTCCACAAACTCGTAGTGTACCTCACGGCGCTGCAGCGAGTGCAGAAGCTGACGTGCGTTGCCCAGTCCGCTTGCTACCGCGCAGCGCACAGTCCGGCCTGCCAGCTCGAACGTTGCTTCGCGCCACGGCAGCGGAGAAATCGTGCCGTCGTCACGCACCTCGCGGAATGCATCCGGCGACGGATTTTCGCCGGTGGTGAGGAAGTACGCCGAACGCAGCGCGGCCTCCATAACGCCGCCGGTCGCGCCGAAAATAACGCCTGCGCCGGTGCCGTCGCCCAGCGGAGAATCAAACGCGGATTCCGCGATGTTTTCCACATCGAGGTGCTCGGCACGCGCCATGCGCGCCAGCTCTCGGGTGGTGATGACCAGATCGACATCGCTGCCGTGGCCGGCCGAATCCATGCTCGGCAGCTCGCGCTCGGCCTTTTTTGCGATGCACGGCATGATGGAGATGCTGTAAATTTTGTCCGCATCCACGCCGAGGTTGTGTGCCAGCCAGGTCTTGCCGACCGCGCCGAACATCTGCTGCGGCGACTTGGCGGTGGACAGACGGCCGGTCATTTCCGGGAACTGCGACTTCAAAAAGCGCACCCAGCCCGGGCAGCACGAGGTAAACATCGGCTGGTTGTCCAGATCGCCCGCCTGAAGACGCTGGAGCAGCTCGGTGCCCTCCTCCATGATGGTCAGATCGGCGGAAAACGTGGTGTCGAACACATAATCTGCGCCCAGCTTGCGCAGAACGGACACCAGCTGACCGACGGTTGCCTTGCCGGTCGGCATGCCGAAGGCTTCGCCCCATGCAGCACGCACGGCCGGAGCAATCTGCACAATGGTCACGCGGTCCGGATCACCGAGCGCAGCATATGCCTTCTGCGTGTCATCGCGTTCGCGCAGAGCGCCGGTCGGGCAGTGCGTGATGCACTGACCGCACAGCGAGCAGTCCGCCTGTTTGATCACGCGGTTTTCCGAAACATCAATGGTGGTGCGCGCCCCCGAGCCGCTGATATCCCAGACGGACAGCGACTGCACCTTGTCGCATACCTGAATGCAGCGCATGCACTTGATGCACTTGTTTACATCGCGGTAGAGCGGGAACGTGGTCGTCCAGTCGGCCTTTTTGCCGCGTGCAAGGTCGGTGGGGTAGGAAACACCCAGAATGCCCATATCGTTTGCAATCTTCTGCAGCTGGCAGGTGCCCGAGCGGATACAGGTCGCGCACTTGTTGTCGTGCTGCGAGAGGATAAGCTCCATATTGACACGGCGCGCCTCGAGTGCACGCGGAGAATTGGTGCGGATGACCATGCCTTCACGCACAACGTTGTTGCACGAGGGAACCAGCTTGCCTTCGCCCTCTACTTCGACACAGCAGACGCGGCAGGCGGAGATTTCGTTTAGCTCTTTTAGGTAGCACAGGCTGGGGATTTCGATATCGACAGAGGCGGCGGCATCCAGAATGGTGGTGCCTTCCGGTACAGTCACCGGGATAGAATTGATCGTCAGATTTACCATTTAGAAGAACGTCCTCCCTTGAAAATACCGTAGCCGAAGTGGTCGCAGCGCAGACAGCGGGAGGTCTCCTGATGAACCTCCTGCTCGGTCATGCCGCACTTTACCAGATCAAAGTTGCCGACGCACTCCTCGGCGGGTCTGCTGCGCAGCTCGATGCGGCCGCAGGCCGGCATGTTGGTCAGATGCGGTGCCGGAATCTCAACATCGCTCTTGATAACGTGACGGAAGCCGAGGTGTGCGTCAATGTTGGCCGCAGCCACCTTGCCGGCGGCTACCGCGCGGATAACGGTCGCCGGACCGGTAACGGCATCGCCGCCCGCGAATACATGCGGGGTGTTCGGCACAAATGCGTCGGATTCAGCCTGAATCTTGCCGCGTACGACCGGAGCGATCTGCTCGAACGGCTTTGCGTCGATGGACTGGCCGATGGCTACGATAACGACATCGCACGGTGTGCGGAGCAGCGGCTGATCGGCATCGTAGGGACGCGGACGACCGTCCTTGCCGTAGGCACCGATGACCTGCGGACGCGTCCACAGAGCGGTAACGCGGCCCGTTTCATCGGTCTCAATGTGATCGGGCGCCTGCAGCGAGAGAATCTGGCAGCCTTCGCTCTGTGCTTCCTCGATCTCCTCTGCGAGTGCGGTCATATCGGTCACGCGCCGGCGGTAGACGCACGTTACTGCGGAGGCACCGAGACGGATTGCGGTTCGGGTTGCATCCATCGACACGTTGCCGCCGCCGATGACGCAGACGCGCTTGCCCTTGAAGTCCGGCACGCGGCCCTCGCCGATGTCGCGGAGCAGCTGCACCGCGGAGTGTACGCCGACTGCGTCCTCGCCGGGAATGCCGATCTTCTTGTCGTTATGCGCACCGATGGAGATGTAAACCGCATCGTACTGGTTCTCAATCTCGGCGAACGAAATATCGCGGCCGATGGAAACGCCGGTATGCACCTCAATGCCGGTGGACAGGATGAAGTCGATGTCCGCATCCAGCTTGTCCTGAGGCAGACGATAATCCGGAATGCCGTAGCGCAGCATGCCGCCGAGCTTGGGACGCTGGTCATAGACTACGACCTGGTGACCCATCAGCGACAGGAAATACGCTGCCGACAGACCGCCCGGTCCGCCGCCGATGATACCGATGCGCTTGCCGGTCGAGGGTGCGGAATCCGGCGGCGTGGTGTTGTCCGCGTGGTCGCACGCGAAACGCTTGATGCCGCAGATGTTGACCGCATCGTCCACCATGCTGCGGCGGCAGTGTGCCTCGCACGGGTGCTCGCAGACATAGCCGCATACGGTCGGGAACGGGTTGTCCTTGCGGATGAGCCGCACGGCATCGTTGTAGCGGCCTGCACGCACGAGCGCGATATAGCCCGGAATATCCACACCGGCCGGGCACAGCGCCACGCACGGCACCGGATGGTCCCAGCCGAACAGACAACGGCCGCTCTCTACATGGGAGAGGTAGTCGTCGCGGAAGCCCTGCACGCCCTGGAGCACCATGCGGGCAGCCTCGTAGCCGATGGCGCAGTCTGCCGTATCCTGAATAACACGGGCGGTCTTTTCGATCAGGTCGATGGTCTCCGGTGTTGCGGTGGAATCCAGCACCTGCTCGAGCAGAGTGGTCAGCTGCCCCAGACCGATGCGGCACGGAACACATTTGCCGCAGGTCTGTGCATGGCACAGACGCAGGAACGACAGCGACATATCCACCGGACACAGACCCGGAGGACTGGCGCTGATGCGCCGCTCGATATCGCGGTACAAGCCGGCAATGACGGTCTCAGCCTTGCCCGGCGTTTCAATGGATAAACGACTCAAAAAAGTCCCCTCCCTTTCTTGTAGAAACATATTAAAATAATAGAACTTTTTGGCAGATAAGTCAATTGTAACTCAGCGATTTTGGAGAAAATACCAATAAAAAGCTGCTTGTAGTGGCGACTGGAGGACGGATATGCTATACTGACAGAAAAAGAGAAGGAGAGCGAAGCTATGCGCATCATCAATTTCGGTTCGCTGAATATAGATAAGGTATATCAGGTGGAGCAGTTTGTACGGCCGGGACAGACCATCACCGCGAAGGACTATGCCGTGGCTGCGGGCGGCAAGGGGCTCAACCAGTCACTGGCGGCGGCTCGAGCGGGCGCAGAGGTGCTGCACGCGGGCGCGATCGGCGCGGAAGGCCGCTTTATGGCCGATCTGCTGCGGGAATCCGGTGCGGATACCTCGCTGCTGCGCGAGGTGGACGGGCCGTCCGGACATGCCGTTATCGAGATAAACGCCGCCGGTCAGAACCGGATTATCGTGTTCGGCGGCGCAAACCGCAGCATGACGAGCGAGTATATCGAGCGGGTGCTCGACACCGCGCAGCCGGACGACTGGGTGCTGCTGCAGAATGAGGTCAACCTCGTGCCGGAGATCATCTGCCGTGCGCATGAAAAGGGACTGCGGGTGGTATTCAATCCATCTCCCGTGCCAGAGAATACCGAAAAGCTGCCGCTTGCGCGCGTCAGCCTGCTTATGGTGAATGAAATCGAAGCGGCACAGCTTGCGGGAACGGATGCAAATGCAGATTTCGAGGATACGCTGACGGCTTTGCGGGCAAAATACCCGAATGCGTCGGTCGTTATGACCGTCGGCGCGGACGGTGTGCTGTATGATGGAGAGGAGGGTCGGTTTCAGCTTCCTGCATTTAAGGTAAAGGCCGTGGACACCACCGCTGCCGGAGATACCTTCTGCGGATACTTTCTTGCGGCGGTCAGCGCAGGGAAATCGGTGCAGACCGCGCTGCAGGAGGCTTCGGCGGCATCCGCTCTCGCAGTCTCGCACACAGGCGCGGCTCCCTCGGTGCCGACAGCAGACGAAGTACGGGAATTTCTGCGCAGGCACGCATAAATCATCGGAAACGGGGCAAACTGAATCTCCGAAAGGAGTGTATCGGTATGCACATTACAATCGAACGAGACGGCTGTATTTCCTGCGGCCTGTGTGAAGGAACCTGTCCTTCCGTGTTCCGCATTGCGGAGGATGGCCTTGCCGAAGTCCATCATCAGCCGGAGACCGCAGAGGAGCAGGCGGGTGCGCAGGAGGCCGCAGGCGGCTGTCCGGTGGCCGTCATTCATGTCAGCTGAGAACGTAAGCGTAAAGGCAGACCGTCGGGTCTGCCTTTTTGCATCGACCGCAAGAATTTGAAAGTTTGCCCGAGAGCCCCGCTCATATCCCGCAAATAGGGGCGTTCTTTTCGCAAGAATGCTCTGTTTTTTCAGCCCCCGAAACGCTACAATAGAATCATCAAATGGAGAGCGGCAAAACCGCCGCGTAAGAGAGAGAGAGTTACATATAAAAGGAGAGAATATACCATGAAAACTGTTAAGGTTGGTTCGGTAGGTCTGGGTCGTCTGGGTTATGAGCACGCAAAGAACCTTGCAACGCAGGTTCCGGGCTGCGAACTGGCAGCCATCTGCGACGTAGATGCAAACCGCGTAAAGGAAGTTGCGGCAGAGCTCGGCGTGCCGAATACTTACACCGATTTTGAGGAAATGTGCAAGAATCCGGAGCTGGACGCGATCGTTATCGTTTCCCCGTCCTTCCTGCACTGCCAGCAGATTGAAATTGCCATGAACCACGGTAAGCACGTGTTCTGCGAGAAGCCGCTCGGCACGGATGTTGCACAGTGCAAGGCTGCCGAGAAGGTCATCGAGGCACATCCTGACCTGATTTTCCAGCTTGGCTTCATGCGCCGCTTTGACAAGTCCTACGCCGAGGCAAAGCGCAAGATTGACAACGGCGATATCGGCAAGGTTGTTCTGGTTCGCTCCTACACGCAGGACCCGCGTTCCACCATCGAGTCTACCCTCAAGTTTGCACCGCACTCCGGCGGTCAGTACCTTGATATGTGCGTACATGATATCGACCTCATCCGCTGGTTCACCGGCTCGGATGTCAAGAATGTATGGGCAATCGGCGGCGTATTCGAGTTCGACCTGTACAAGGAGCTGAACGATGCGGACAACGCAGCTGCTACCATCCAGATGGAGAACGGCGCAATGGGCTTCATGTTCACCAACCGCACCCATGCCGCAGGCTGCAATGTCGAGACCGAGATTATCGGCACCCAAGGCACGCTGCGCATTGCAAACGTCGGCGCAAAGAACCTGCTGAATATCGTGGATGAGCACGGCTCCCGCGAGGAGTATTATCCGGACTTCATGAGCCGCTGGCACGAGGCTTTCGTAGCCGAGATGGTTGCCTTCACCGGCCATGTCCGCGACAACACCAAGCCGGCTGACCTCACCGTTTATGACGGCACCGCCGTTTCCGAGGCTGCTTACCGCTGCAAGGAATCCTTCGAGACCGGCAAGATGCTGCCGATTCGATAAAATCAGCATAGAGAAAGCCTGTCACCATAGGTGGCAGGCTTTCTGCTATCCGCAGCCCTGCCGGACCGCAGCGGGCGAAGCGCTGCATTGAGTTTTCATCGGAGGAGCGCTATAATAAGTTTATCTGATTATATGTACCGCGATCTGACAAAAGGCAGTATCGCTAAAGGTTTGATCTGGTTTGCGCTGGCAGGGCCGGTCGGTGAGGTTGGTATCCGGATTGCTATCCCGACCGGCTGGTTTTTCGCGGATACTATCTCCGCCGCAGAAAGGCGCTTTTGCCGCGGAATTGAGGGAAAAGGAGCGTTTTTATGATTCAATGCTTTGTGAAAAAGGAATATGAAGCGCCATTCGGCCTGACGCAGATGCCGCGTCTGTTTTCGGTCAGCCGCACAGATGAGAAGGCGTCGGCGCATCCGCGTGTTATGCACGCGCATGATGATTTAGTGGAAATTGTACTCGTGCGAGGCGGCGAGAGCCGCTATTTTGTCGGCGGCACGCCGTATGAGGCACGCCGCGGCGATCTGTTCATCTTCAACAGCCGCGTCGTGCACGATGAGCCGTCCGGACCGGATCTGCCGGTGGCAACCTCGAGTCTGGCGCTTGGCGGACTGGCTGTGCCCGGACTGCGTGAAAATACGCTGATCGCGGAGGATTCATGTCCGGTGTGCCGCCTGACCGAGCCGCAGACCGTGCGGCTGGAGCATCTGTACGACGTGCTTTACAATGAGCTGACCGAGGGCAACGACGACGGTGCACATCATCTTCTGCTTGCGATCCTGACGCTCGTGCAGCAGTTCCGCGCGACCGCAGCCGAGGGCAGCACGCACAGCGGCAATGCCTTTGCACAGCGCATCAAAGATTACATCGACAAGCATTTTGCGGACGAATTTTCTCTGCAGCAGATGGCGGATGCGCTGCATGTCAGTCCGTACTATCTGGCACATATCTGCAAGGAAGTGACCGGATATTCGCCGCTGCAGTATGTTCTGCGCCGCAGGATTGGCGAAGCGCAGACGCTGCTCATCACAACTGATTTGCCGGTAACGCGGATTGCATCGCAGGTGGGGTATGACAACCCGAGCCATTTCAATGCGCAGTTTTCCAAGGCGGTTGGTATGGCGCCGAGGACTTTCAGAAAAGAGTATGTTTTCCATAAGTAACCGCCATACCCACGGCGGTGGGCAAGAGGATAGACAACTGCGGTTTCTACCCTCTTGTGCGCACCGCCACGCAGGCGAGTTCTATTTGCCTCTCAGGTGAAAACCCTGCGTATCAGCACAGACTATATGGCATACAAAAGGCTCCCATTCCAACCGGAACGGAAGCCTTTCTATATAAGAGGTGCAAAGAGTATGTGTTATTCGGTCTTCATATACAGCATGCGGATCGAATTGAGCACGCACAGCATAGCCACGCCGGTATCGGCGAATACGGCCAGCCACATGGATGCGATACCGAACAGACCGAGGATCATAACGAGGATCTTGACCGCGAGTGCAAACACAATGTTCTCCTTGGAGACGATATTCGCCTTGCGGGCGATCTTGACCGAGATCGGGATGGAAGTCAGGTCGGCCTTCATGAACACCACATCTGCGGCCTCGATTGCCGCATCTGCGCCGCTGCCCATTGCCGCGCCGACGTCTGCACCGGCGAGTACGGGGGCATCGTTGATGCCGTCACCGACGAACATAACCGCACCGCGCTTCTCGCGGATATCGGTCAGCGCCGACAGCTTATCCTGCGGGAGCAGGCGGGCACGCACTTCGTCAATGCCGACTTCCTGCGCAACCGCGTCCGCACTGGCCTGACCGTCACCGGTCAGCATGGCGGTGGTGAGTCCCTGAGCCTTCATGCGGCTGATTGCGGAGTTGGCATCTGCCTTGATGGTATCGGAAATGTCAACATGACCGAGGAAGTGACCGTCCATCGCCAGCAGCACTTCCGTGCTGCCCGGGGTGCCGTGGTAGCCGGAAAGGTCGATATTATTGCGCTCCATCAGCTTTACGTTGCCGCAGAGTATAGTTTTGCCTTCAAGCTCGGCGAAAACGCCTTCGCCGGCCTGCTCGCGGATGTTCTCAACCGTTGCACCAACGGCAACAAGAGAAAAGTCGCCGGCCTTTGCCGCGGACGCTTTGCGCTCCTCGTAGGAGTTGATGATGGACTTGGCGATCGGGTGGGTGGAAGCGCCTTCACAGGCGGCAGCCAGCCACAGAAGCTCATTCTCATCGAGCGGAACGCCCTGCGCCGGAACGACCTTCTGTACCACAAAGTTGCCCTTGGTGATGGTGCCGGTCTTATCCATAACGATGGTCTTAACGTTATTCAGTGCTTCCAGAGAAGCGCCGCCCTTGAACAGGATACCGCGTCTGGAGCCTGCGCCGATGCCGGAGAAGTAGGTCAGCGGTACGCTGAGCACCAGTGCGCACGGGCAGGAGATTACAAGGAAGGTCATCGCGATGTAGACCCACTTGTGCCACTCGCCGGTAACAAGGCTCGGGATAATGGCGGTCAGCAGGGCAATCGCAACAACAGCCGGGGTGTAAACGCGAGAGAAACGGGTGATAAAGCGGTCGATCTTCGGCTTGCGGGCCGCTGCATTCTCCACGCTGTCGAGAATGCGCTGTACCATGCTCTCAGCGAGAATGTGGGTAACACGCAGTTTGATCGCGCCGTCGGTGTTGACACAGCCGGAGGTTGCCTTGTCGCCGGCTGCGATACGAACCGGAACCGGCTCACCGGTAACAGCCGAGGTATCCAGACGGCTTTCGCCTTCGACAACCTCGCCGTCCAGCGGAACGCGGTCGCCCGGGCGCACCAGAACAATGTCGCCCTCCTGTGCGTCCTCGGCCGGAATAACCTCGATTTCGCCGTTGTCCTTGACCAGATTTACCGTCTCGGGACGCAGGTCGATCGCGTCCATGATCTGCTTGCGCGAACGGTCAACCGCACGATCCTCAAAGTATTCGCCGACACGGTAGAACAGCATAACGCCGACAGCCTCGTCGAACGAGCCGACCGCCCATGCACCGATGGTTGCAACGGCCATCAGGAAGTTTTCGTCAAATACCTGACCGCGGCCGATGTTCTTGACAGCCGTCAGCAGGACATGGCGGCCGAGCAGCAGGTAAGCCGCGATGAGCAGCACCAGCTTGACAGCCATGGCCGGAATGAGCAGACCGGCAACGAACAGCGCTGCACCGATGAGCATTTCGGCAAGCGGATGGCTGCTGCTCTCTTCCTTTTCCTCCTCGGGAGCGATTACCTTGACTTCGCTCTCGATATTTGAGCAGATTTTACGGATTTCGGGAAGCAGTGCATCAGGATTGTCGCCCTTGACGCGCAGCTGCTTGGTCTCGTAGACCAGCACGCAATCGTCGATGCCGTCCAGCTGGCTGATCTGGTGCTGCATTTTCGCAGCGCAGTGTGCGCAGCCGAGGTTTTCGAGCGTGTAAACGCGCTGACCGTCCTTGCCGTAGTGCTTGGGACTGGGTGCAATGACCTTGGCTTCACTCTCAATGCCGGAGCAGATTTTGCGGATTTCAGGCAGGAGCGCATCCGGATTTTCGCCGGTTACGCGCAGCTGCTTGGTCTCAAATACGAGAACGCAGTCCTCCACGCCCTCGAGTTCGCTGATGCGCTGCTCCATTTTTGCCGCGCAGTGTGCACAGCCGACATTCTGCAGCGTGTAAACGCGCTTGACGCTGTGCGCGCCTGCAGAAGGTTCGTGATGGTGGTGCTCGTGCTCCTCGTCCTCATCGTGGTGGTGATGGTATCCGCAGCCGCAGTCGCAGTCATCGTCATGATGATGGTGGTGCTCGTGTTCATCCTCATCGTGGTGGTGATGGTATCCGCAGCCGCAGTCGCAGTCATCGTCATGATGATGGTGGTGCTCGTGTTCATCCTCATCGTGGTGGTGATGGTATCCGCAGCCGCAGTCGCAGTCATCGTCATGAT
>OLVP01000807.1_pt1 | contig 23414 bp, 22 predicted proteins | sample 1673281 | NCBI WGS metagenome assembly OLVP01 (sample SAMEA3178940, study PRJEB25190) | human gut metagenome | biome: human gut; feature: human-associated habitat; material: faeces | place: Austria | collected 2013
TGATCAAGTACAGAAAGATAAGAGCCGTCAGCTTTTCGAAGATGAAAGTGAATATAATCATTTTCGTTGCCACTGTCAATTTGTTCCCAAATGCTTGATTCTATCTTTTGCTGTTCATCTTCCCTAATCAGGTTGCGAAAGCTTTTTTTGGCAAGCCTAAATAGTTCATCCATATTTTTATAGCCTGTCATGCGAAGAAACTCGTGGTTTGCATAAAATAGCTCGTCATCAGTTTTGTCAGCTCTGTATATAATAAAAGCGCCCGGAAGATGTTCGGAGATATCCTTGAGGGCAAATCCAAGTTGTTTGCGAGCACCTAACTGAAGACCATTTTTGTAAGCCATGCATCCATTTTTTCCATGAAGTTTTATCTCATAAAGAGCAGCATCTGCACAGCGCATGAGCTGAGAACGGTTTGAAGCAAAGGTTGGATATTCAGCATATCCGAGCGAAATATAAAATTGATATTCCTTTCCATTGCATGAAAATACCTTTGGAATTTTTACAAATTGCTGCAATTGTTCTTTTACATCGTCATATGTGCAATTAGGCAGAAAAATACAGAACTCATCACCACCGTTTCTTCCTAGTAATGCATTAGATGGAAAAAAGTTTTTCATACTATCAGCAAGATTTTTTAAAGCTTTGTCACCGTAGGCATGTCCATAGATATCATTGATAAATTTAAAGTCATCTATGTCAAAGAGTGCGACTACAAAATGTGACTTTGGATTTTTTGCAATCATTTTTTCTGCTAATTCATCAAATCCATAACGATTGTAAATATTGGTAAGAGAATCCATGTGTGCCAGAGCTTGAAATTTGTTTTTATTTTCTTTCATACCCAGGTAAGACATGACATAATCAATACGATAGAAGTAAAAAATCCAATGATAGCACGAAAATTGATGGTGTCAAGAGTTTTAGTTATGGTTCACGCGTCTTGCTAGATCTGGACAAATTTCATGTTTACATGAAAATTTGTTTTTCTTAAATAAAGGTTGTCAAATATTTTTGTATTAGGTATAATGAAATAGTTAAATGGCATCGGAAAAATCAGTAAGTCCAAAATTAAGGAAAAGAATAAGGAGGAGTTTAATATGAATGTTAATAAAATAAGACGTCCAGCTGACATGGAGAGAATTACAACGCCAAAGCTTGCCAAGGCTTTTATTGAGGAGCAGGTTGCGCTGATTAAAGAGCAGGTGGGAGATAAGAAGGTTCTTCTTGCACTTTCTGGTGGAGTTGATTCATCTGTTGTTGCAGCACTTTTAATTAAAGCAATTGGTCAGCAGCTTGTATGTGTTCATGTTAATCATGGTCTGCTTCGCAAGGGTGAGCCAGAGCAGGTAATTGAAGTGTTCCGTAATCAGATGAATGCAAATCTGGTTTATGTTGATGCAACAGATCGTTTCCTTGATAAATTAGCAGGAGTTGATGATCCTGAGAAGAAGAGAAAAATTATTGGCGGAGAATTTATTGAAGTATTTGCTGAAGAGGCAAGAAAGCTTGACGGAATTGAATTCTTAGCACAGGGTACAATTTGGCCGGATATTCTTGAGTCAGAAGAAGGCATTAAGGCACACCACAATGCAGGCGGACTTCCGGAAGATATGGATTTTGAGCTTGTAGAGCCAGTCAGAATCCTTTTCAAAGATGAGGTTCGTGTTGTTGGTGACGAACTTGGTCTGCCTCATGATATGGTTTATCGTCAGCCATTCCCAGGACCGGGACTTGGTGTTCGTTGTCCAGGAGCTATTACACGTGATCGTCTTGAAGCAGTGCGCGAGTCTGATGCAATTCTTCGTGAGGAGTTTGACAAGAACGGACTTGCAGGAAAAATCTGGCAGTATTTCACCGTTGTTCCGGAATTTAGATCAACAGGAATTAAAAACGGAAAGCGTGCTTTCGAGTGGTGCTGTATTGTACGTGCAGTATGTACAACTGACGTTATGACAGCAACAGCTGCTGAGATTCCACATGAAGTGATGGTTCATATTACAGATCGTATCACACATGAAGTTGCAGGAATCAATCGTGTTCTGTATGATTTTACACCAAAGCCTACAGGAACAGTTGAGTTTGAATAAATTGAAATGCTCTAAGAATCCAGTGGTTTTAGGGTTAGAGAATGATTGACAGGTGCAACAAATAAATCCATATTTATCTAAAAAGCCCTTAGCTGTGGGTATAAAACGCATGGCTAAGGGCTTTTTGTCGTCTTTATGCTGCTTGTTCAAAAATTTGTTTTTGCATATTCAAATAATATTTCAAATCATCAGAGGTTTTCTTTTTAAAATATTTTGGTCGGTTTATGGAATTTGTATTAAAGTTATTAGCTTCAGCTAAGCGTTTAGTGAAATCAAATATGCAGCTTATTAAATCACTAAATTGAGCTGCTGAAATATTGAGGTTGATAGATTTTTTTTGAGTGTTGTTTTCGATTGCTTCGATGGAACTAATGAGACTGTTCAATATGTCAAGGTTCAAAGTGCCATTACGAGCAGCGTCTAAATACTCCTGTAAAGCTAATCCAAATTGCTTATCGAGTTTTTTCTGCTTACGATGTGCAATATAGCCAACTGTACCAGCAATAGTACCTCCAGCAATGAGGACACCGCTTATTATGAAGGTTCCTTTTTGATGTGCTCGAACAAAATCAATAGCTTTTGATGCACTTTCTTTAGTTGCATCAGCCACTGTAGGAATATGTTTAGCCACTCTTTTTGTGTTGGCATTTTTAGCTAAGCCGTATAACTCTAAGGTACCTGCTTTAATACCTTGATACGTTTTATCATCTATATTGAGGTAAATAGGAACAACAGGCATTTTATTTTCCCCCTTTATTTATCTGGTTTGAGTCGGTCTTGGAACATTTCGACCAGAGCATCGCTAAGCGCCTGCGAAGGAACTTTTGCCCATGTTTGCGTAGTATCAAACTCCGGGTAGTGGTAACGCCACTGATCGTATTTGTCCTTGCTGATTTCTTCAGAAGATAGCTTGTCAGCCTGCTCTTTCCAGGCATACAGCATTTTCCAGAGTTCGTGAGCGTCCTTGTCTTTGGAAGTATCGACTTTCAGGCAGATATCTTCGTCTGATTCACTGACTGTTAGACCGTACAAATCTTCAAGGGTAAATAAAGTGTGCATCAGTCCGATATAGCTGTCAATGTCAGGCACATCGAGGGCATGAGGGGAAACATCAAGAGCCTGTGCCAGTGTAGCAGTAAGTTCCGCTTTCGGTTTTCTTGTTCCTGTTTCGTATTGTGCTAAACGTACATCGGCACTTCGCTCAGGAAAGCCGACAATCGTACCAAGATATTTTTGTGTCATTCCACGCAGAATGCGGAAAAAATGTATTCTTTCTCCAATCGCCATAACGTGTCCACTCCTTGTATGTATTTTACAATGAGTATAGCAGATATGTTTAGGAGAAGTCAAGATAATACAAAACAAAAAAGCTTAATATTTTCCGGAAAGCCACTTGACACAAACAAATATGCTTAGTATAATGGACTTGAAATTAAACAAATAAGTTTAATAAAAACAAAATGACCGTCCGAACAGTATAAACCGCCAAGACCTTGCCAGACAGCAAGCGAGCGCCTGACATATTATGATATATCGGGACAGCACAGTGCCGAACAGGGAATACCTGCTGGAACTTCATTCGGATAGAACGGCGATAAAAAATGAAAGAAAGGACTGATTATATGAAAAACAGATTTATTTGTGCCGAAGAAGTGGCACAGGAACTAAGCGTATCAAAGCCGTATGCCTACAAGCTCATCCGTCAGTTGAATGAGGAACTGAAAGCAAAAGGCTTTATTACGATTTCAGGGCGGGTAAACCGCCAGTATTTCTATGAAAGACTCTACGGAGCAGGAAATCCCCAAGGGGATACCACTATGTCCTACAAGGCAGGACAGGAATAAGGAAAGGAGGATGAATAATGCCGGTATTCAAGAACGAGAGTAATGGAACATGGTATGTGATGGCGAGATATGTCAACTGGAAAGGCGAACGCAAGCAGAAATGTAAGCGTGGATTTGCTACCAAGAAAGAAGCACAGGAATGGGAGCGAATGTTCCAGTTACAGAACTCCTCTGATATGGATATGAGTTTTGAAGCCTTTACCGAATTGTATATCCGGGATATGAAAAGCCGTCTGAAAGAGAACACATGGCTGACAAAGGAGCATATCATCCGCACGAAGATTTTGCCTTATTTCGGCAAGCTGAAAATCAGTGAGATTTCCACAAAAGAGGTTATCGCATGGCAGAATGAGATGCTTGCCTATCGGGATGAAAAGAAAAAGCCATACTCACAGACCTATCTGAAAACGCTGCACAATCAGTTGTCTGCTATCTTTAATCATGCGGTGCGGTATTATGAGCTGCGTTCCAATCCAGCCGCTAAAGCGGGAAATATGGGAAGTGAGGAACACAAGGAAATGCTGTTCTGGACGAAAGAAGAATACAAGAAATTCTCATTTGAGATGATGGACAAGCCTGTTTCCTTTTACGCTTTTGAAATGCTCTACTGGTGTGGTATCCGGGAGGGCGAACTGTTGGCACTGACCGCCGCTGACTTTGATTTTGAAAAAGAAACGGTCAGAATCAACAAGTCCTATCAACGATTACACGGAGAAGATGTGATTACCACACCGAAAACAAAGAAAAGTAACCGTATTATCAAAATGCCGAAGTTCCTCTGTGAAGAAATGCAGGAGTATTTGCAGATGCTTTACGGACTGAAGAAGAAAGAACGAATCTTCACAGTCACAAAAAGTTATCTTCATCACGAGATGGACAGAGGTGCGAAAGCTGCAGGAGTAAAGCGAATCCGTATTCATGATTTACGACATAGCCACATCAGCCTGCTGATTGATATGGGATTTTCAGCGGTGGCGATTGCAGACCGTGTAGGGCATGAAAGCATTGACATCACTTACCAGTACGCTCATCTGTTCCCGTCAAAGCAGACGGAAATGGCAGATAGATTAGACGATTTAGGGAAAGGAGAGTTTGAAAATGTCAGCTAAGAACAGAGATAACAAAAACCGTTGGAGAAACATCACAGTAGGGTTTCGGGTATCGCCCGAAGAAAATGAACTCATCAACAAGGCAGTTGCCTTATCGGGACTGCCAAAGCAGGAATACTGCTACCGCCGTTGCCTGAATCAGGATGTAGTGGTACAGGGCAATCCGAGAGTATTCAAGGCACTCAAAACGGAACTTGCCGCTGTCATCGCAGAACTAAAGCGGATTGAAGCAGGAAACCGTGTGGATGAAGAACTGCTGAATGTCATTGAACTAATCGCTGTTATTCTGGTCGGTCTGAAAGGAGAGGACGAGGATGGAAAATAAAAAAGAAAAGACTGCCCCGGATGTATCTGTTGGCGCAGATACGGAGCAGCCGACTTCTAAAAACACTACAAGTAGTATATCCGAGAATGGTGGAAATATCAAGAGTTTTGAGGAATTGCAGAGAGAAATGCAGTTGCGATCAGACCCGTCATATCTCCACACAATCTCCATGAATGAACTGTTTGACACACAGTATCGGAGTAAGCAGCCGTTGATTGACGGTCTGCTCTACCCCGGCACTTATATCTTTGCAGGTTCGCCCAAACTGGGAAAGAGCTTTCTGATGGCACAGCTTGCCTACCATGTCAGCACAGGGACACCGCTTTGGAATTATACCACCCGAAAAGGAACGGTGCTGTATCTGGCACTTGAGGATGATTACCGCCGCTTGCAGGAGCGTCTGTACCGGATGTTTGGAACAGAAAGCACCGATAATCTTTACTTCTCTGTTTCCGCCAGTCAGCTTGGAAATGGACTGGATGAACAGCTTGCAAGATTTGTGGCAGAACATAAGGACACGAAGCTGATTATCATTGACACGCTTCAGAAAGTGCGTGAGGTTGGTGGCGATAATTACAGTTACGCAAATGACTATCAGATTATGGCAAGACTGAAAAGTTTTGCAGATGCTCACGGACTTTGTCTACTGCTTGTACACCACACAAGAAAGCAGAATGCGGATGATAAGTTTGACATGATTTCCGGGACAAGCGGACTGCTTGGGGCGGCAGACGGAGCGTTTCTTCTTCAGAAAGAAAAACGGACAGGCAATGCCGCAACACTGGAAGTATCGGGCAGAGATCAGCAAGACCAGAAGCTGTATCTTATCCGCAATACAGAAACCTTGTTGTGGGATTTGCAAAAGGCAGAAACGGAATTATGGAAAGAACCACCAGAGCCATTGCTGGATGAGATTGCGGAGCTTGTTATGAAGGACAATCCTTACTGGGAAGGCTCTCCAACAGCACTTGTCGCTTTGATAAATGTGGACATTCAACCGCACGTTATCACAAGAAAACTGAACGTTCTTGCAGGACGGTTGTATACAGAACATGGGATTTTCTTTCGGAGTGAACGTGACCACGAAGGACGGAAACTAAGGTTCTGGAAAGGCAATACAGAAAATGCGTGACAGTACGTGACGGTTGTGACGGTATTTTTGACAGCGGGGGCGGTATCAAAATAACCGTCACGACTGTCACATACCGTCACGTACTGTCACGGAAAGGATGGATGAGATGGGAAATGTGCAAATATCACAAGAATTATTTATGCAGTTGCTCCGCTTTCATTTAGTTGAAGATGAGAGCTGTGAGAAAGAAATCAAGCAGGGGTTAGAGAAGAAACTGGATAAGATGGTCATGCGTGACCTGTACGGAAAATTTAAAACTGCCCCGACGGAGAAAGAACGGGAACGGGCGAGAAAAGAGTATCTGGACAGACGAGGAGTGCCGGAGAGTTTCCGATGGTAATGCTTCCTTGATGATAAGAACAGGAGCGTGGCACGCCCCTGTGGATAGCAGACAAGGAGAAATCTGGAAAGGGGAATCATGCAATGAGAGAAGGAAGATTAGGTTATAACTGTGAAAATGGCAGATATGGATTGCTGTCAATGGACTTATGGATTGATACGGAATTTCACTGCGGAGAGTGTATGGAAGTTTTAGTGGATGACCAGTGGGTAAAGACCAGAATGGAAATGAATCTGGCGAGAGAATGGTATCTGGTGGGAACACCTTATTGCGGCGATCTGGAGTATGTACGGGCAAGGATACCAGAATAAATCAGACAGGATAATCCCTGATACGGGCAAATAAAAAGGGCGGATACGCCCAAGATGAAAAGCACAAGCCGAAACATGGTACAGAAAGGTAGCACCTTATAAAGCCCTCGGCGTTTGAGAGCGAAATACACCCATCGCACAAACTTCGTTTATGTTCTGTGTATTTCGCCCTTGCAGGGGGCAACCGCCGACAGGCGGATAAGTTCGTAAACAGGTGCCTATGCACCTACTCACAGCAAAGCCAGCGCAAGCCGAGAAAGGAGGAGGCTTATAGGCAGACATTCATTTATCAGACAAAGTAAGCTGTCCGACGTGGCAGGAAGGATTGATTATATCTCCAATCCGAAAAGACAGGAATATCTCTATGCGACCTATCAGACAGAAGGGGCAACGCCTGAATTTTGGAAAAATCTTGCAAGAGAAAATCAGTTGGATTTTAAGGCAAGCGGATCGGCAGGGAAATGTATCGAAGGGCGTGAGTTCATCATAGCACTTCCCGAAAGTTTTGTTCAGTACAGGGCAGGTGATGTGGTAAGACTTTTTACAGAGACTTTTCATAAAAGATATGGTGTAGAGTGCAGCGCAGCCCTTCATCACAACAAGACAAAGACGAATTATCATATTCATTTGGTATTCAGCGAACGGAAAATGTTGGAACAGCCCGAAGTGAAGATTGCCACCCGAAATATGTTTTATGATGAGCAGGGAAAGCATAGACGCACGAAAAAAGAGATTTTAGACGAGCAGGGAAATATCAAAGCCGGATGCAGTATTATCCCTAAAGGGGAAGTATATGAAAGGCATATTTTCACAAAAAAAGAGGAATGGTTTAAGAACAAAGCCTTTACCAAAGAAGTGAAAGAACTGTTTACAGATACAATTAACTGCTATGTAAAAGAAGAATCAGAAAAACTATCGGTATTCAAACAGGGCGGTGTTTATCTGGCAACGAAGAAAATCGGAAAGAACAATCCGAAAGCAGAGGAGATAAAGGCAGACAATGCGGCAAGGCAGGAATGGAATCGGACAGTTGATGTGGCATTAGTCGAGGGTGTTCCTGAAGAAGATGTTTTGAAAATCAAGCAGGAAAAAATCACAGATGAAACGCTACAATCTATCAAGACACACGGTTGGCTGCCGGATATGTTTCCACAGATTATCCGAGGGGCAAAAGACTTTTTACAGGAAGTGATTTTCAAATTTAAACTGCCGCCTAAACCGATACCAAAGATTGATTTGCAAGAGTGGAAAGATATGCAGAAGGTCATGTATGACTTGCAGGGACAGTCAAGGGAGATAAAACGCACACAGCAGGATATTTCTTCTTTGAAAAAGCAACTGTCAGAACTGCGAGGATTCTTTAAAGGCAAAGAACGAAAATCTCTGGAAGGGAAAATTGAACTGTTAGAGGATTTGGAAAAGCGTCTGCACAAGAGTATGGAGCAGATCGTAAAGCGAGAAGGGTATCCCAATGTGCAAGCCTTTCAGAAGGTTTATAACAAGGCAGAAGCACTAATTATGGAATACAATGAAGAACTGCGGGCATGGAAAAATCAGACGGAGCAGAAGAAAGAAAATCTATTGGAACAGCCGAAAAAAGCAAGCGTACTGGAAAAACTGCACCGCTATCAGCAGGAAGGCAGACAGCAGCCGAAACGGTCAGTTAAGAAAAAATCTATGGATAGAGAACGATAAGAAAGGTGGAAACGATTATGAAGAAAACAATTTTTGAAGAAATAGGCGGCACTTATATCAGACAGGGGGATTATCTTATCCCCTGTCTTACCTTGCCGGAGGAAGAAGGAGGGGGGATTTATCAATAAGAAAGGGGTAATTTGTAACTAAAGAGATATGATCCCTTGGGGAGAAGATAAGATTGTAATTTAGTGAGAGTTTATCTTTAGTATTTGCAAAAATCGCAATTTCTTGCGAATTTTGCTTTATATAATGGGGAAAGTTATTGCTGAAATTGTCAAAAAAATGTATAATAAATTATATTATCGAATTGGAGGCGCAGTATGAGGATAAATTATAAAAAGTTGTGGATATTACTTGCTGAACGTGAAATAGCTCCTGCTACGCTAAGGAAAGATTTGAATATTGCAACAGGAACGATGACAAAGTTGCGACGCAATGAAGAAGTTGCAATTTCAATACTTCTACGTATATGTGAATATTTAGATTGTAATATTGGTGATATATGTGATGCGATAAAAAATAATGTGGAATCAATATAAATATTATATTTAATTGGAGGGGCAGACATATGGTAGGTTTACAAATAGGAAATGATGAAGAAATTCTCATAGAATCATCGGGAGTTTGGTGGATTTCTAAATTAAGAAATTTAAATCAACATTTTAATGTGCTTGTGCTTACTAATAAAAGAATATATGGAGTTTATCAAAAAAGTAATGGGATTCTTAAAAAAGCTAGTGAAGAATTAGTGGAATTAGATTTGGCTGATATAAAAATAAGTAATAATCAGCCAATGGTATCAAAAAAATGGGATTTTAATAGTTTCAGTTGGTCTCTGGAAATACGGTCAATTCAGGGATTACATACATTTATGTTTCAAGAATCGGGTAAAAAGAATGTAGCATTATGGGAGACAGAGATTTTCAGAGTTTTTGGGTTAGAAAAGGAGAACGATTACGAATCTAATGCAAAGGCAAGTAGTTTTTCGGGAATTGCAGCAAGGTTAAAAGGCGCTGCGGGAGCGGTTTTGAATAAAACAACTAATCAAGGTAAACTGAATAATGCCAAGTCGGTACTAGGTGCTGAAGAAAATAAAAATACTGACGAATTCTCGGAAATTCCTCCTATTCCGAATGATCAACCAGCAAAAGGATCATATTGTTCGAATTGTGGGACAAAACTTAATGTAGGAGCCAAATTCTGCCATAGCTGCGGTGCAACAGTTACTGGAGGTACTTCGCCAACACCACCGACTCCACCTAAGCATAGTAGCACAGGAAATTACTCTTCTCGTGTTCATGAATTTGCAGGTACGGTCTTAAAATGCCCAAATTGTGGTAATATGATTAGTGCTATTGATGCTGTTTGTCCAGCTTGTGGGATGCATATTACAGGGAAATCTGCGAGTGGAACTGTTCAAAAGTTCTCTGATGCGTTGATGAAAATAGAGAAAGTTAAAGTGGTAGAGAACAAAGGAGGGCTTTTTGCACAAGTAGGATATGAAGAACGAGTTAGAAATGCGTATGCTACATATTACAGTCAAAAACTTACGTTGATTCGTACATTTCCGATTCCTAATACAGTAGATGAAATTTATGAGCTAATGTTATTGGCAACAACTAATATTGATGTGAAATTATCAAAGAATACGTTATGGAGCAAAATTGATAATTCTGGTGGCTCTGGAAAAGAAGTTTCAGATGCTTGGATACAAAAAATGCGTCAGGCATATCAAAAAGCTGTTATTTCATTTCCGAATGATCCAGTTTTTACTCACATACAAAAAATATATTATGATAAAATGAATGAATTGAGAATAGAACCTTAAAAATAGATGTTTTCAGCAGGAAAGGGAGAGAGATTATGGCATTGTTTGGAAAGCCTAGAGCAGGCGGATTTATGGATGAAATAAGATGTGATGAACCTTCGTATTTGATTTGGAAATGGCATCCACAAGGCTCTCGAGTTGGATACAATAATAGAGAAAATGCGATTCGTTGGGGATCTTCGTTAAGAGTTAAAGACGGAGAGGTTGCAGTTTTTGTTTACAAACAGAGAAATGGTATGATGCAGGATTTTATAGAAGGACCGTTTGACCAACCTATAAAAACTGCGAATTTTCCCGTACTTGCAAGTATTATGGGATTAGCTTATGAAGGTGGCACGCCATTTCAGGCAGAGGTTTACTTTATTAACCTTTCACGTATTATACAGGTTAAGTTTGGTGTTCCATTTTTTGATATTTATGATCCGAGATTTATGGATTTTGGTGTTCCGGTAGCAGTACGCGGGACTATAAGTTTTAGTATTGCTGATTATCGAGAGTTCGTCAAATTACATAGATTGAATAGTTTTAGTTTGGATGATTTTCAAAGACAAATTAGAGATGCTGTTAGTAGATATGTGAAAGATGTTGTCGCAAATGCTCCTGCACAGAACAATATTCCGCTTATCCAAATTGAGACAAAGACTGCACAAATTAATGATGTAATTGAAATGGATATTAGAGAAAGGTTGAAGGATAGTTTTGGTGTTAATGTTTCAGGTGTTGATATTGGAGCAATAGAACTTGATAAAACAAGTGAAGGTTATAGACAATTGATGGCTGTAACTAAGGATATGGCGACAATTAAGACACAGGCCGAGATGGAAGACTATGTTGAAAGATTACGCATTCAACGAGAAGAAGGGCAGTACGCACAACATAAAGCTACGCAAACTGTTAATATAGGGGCTTTTCAAGTTGAAAAACAAGCAGAGGTTGGTGTTGCTGGTGCAGAAGCTCTTGGACAGATGGGGGGAAATGGTGCAGGAAATATTAATTTAGGCGGAAACGGTAGTGGAGAAGGTTTCAATATGGCGGCTATGATGGCAAGTATGGCTGTAGGTGGAGCTGTTGGGCAAAATATTGCAGATTCTATGAATAATATGATGTCAGGTATGAACCAGCCAACTCAAAGCGGAATGACACCACCGCCAGTACCTAATGTAATGTATCACGTTGCAGCAAATGGACAAGCAACAGGTCCATTTGATCTTAATGCTTTAAAACAGATGGCGGCTACAGGACAGTTTACATCAGAAAGTTTAGTGTGGAAAGTGGGTATGGCTGAATGGGAGAAAGCGGGAATAATCGATGAATTGAAGTCAATGTTTGTGACTATTCCGCCGATACCACCGATGTAATAATTATATTTACGTGAAAAAAAGAGGAATGAGATGAAAACGGGAAAAGCTTTTGAGATATTTGTAAAGAGAGTTCTTATAAGTATCGGATTTTCAGAAGTTAAATCAGATGGTTTGTATGTATTTGAGGCTTCGCCGGGACAAATGATACAAGGGCTAGGCGAAGCTCATAATGCAGACGTTTTATTAGAACCACCAGTACAAACTCCATTTTTTTATAAAACAAGATTATTGATTGAATGCAAGGATTACAGTAAAAAAATAGGATTAAACACTATTCGTAGTGTATTGGGATTGCGAGAAGATATTAACAATTTTGAGATGGTAGATGTTAATAAACTTGAGTTGAGGAGAGGGCAACGTCGCAAAGGGATTATAGATACTTATGACAGATGTACATATCAGGTTGCTATAGCTTCGTTAAACGGGTATACTAAACCGGCACAACAATTTGCTTCAACACATCGAATTCCGCTGATTGAATTTAATAAACTAACTTTTTGGAATGATTTAGAGGAAATATTACATGAAATAACGGATAATGACCAATTAAATGATGAAGAAAAGGAAATGAGAATACATGAATTTGTAGATAATGTAGGAGAAAGAATGGCAGTTGCAATAACGAATTGTGGATAGATGTTATTTCTTCATAGAGAGGTGGGGCATAAAAATGTTTTTTCTGATGAATATGAATTGTTTTGGGTTTCGCCTAGGTTATCATGGAAATTAGTTTCGGGAGAAACTCAATATTCATTCCAACTTCCAGAGTGCATTTTGGAACAGTGGTTAAACAATGTGGAAAATGAATTCGAATTAAAGAAAGAGGCGATTAATTGTAAAGAAAAACTTTTATCCAATATGATTGTTTATTATAGGGATAATGGTCATCCAACGATTAAAATGATTTCAATTGACAGAAATAGGTTGAATGAATTTAAAAGGCGGTTGAAATATTTTTAATTGAGGCCGGGTGATTGACTTGTTTCAGGCAGACAATTTTCGTATTATGATAAATTTGGATAAAGTGGAGAGGTGGAATTTAAAATCCACTTTTGGTTGGATAAAGTTTTGGAACATGGCAGGACTTTTAGAAAATTTGATGGTATAATATAGATAAGATTAGAAGCGTGCTTAGATTGAGAAAATGTGGAAGGGAGGATTTTATGGATAAATTATATGACTATTTAATAAATAAAGTATTTACCGTTCCATATATTGATAAAATGATTAGTGGCACAAATAATAGAGAAACATTTGTAAAGTGTGTTAGTAGGTATGTTAAGACAGATAAAGAAATAACATATGGGGATGCGATAAGTAAAATATATCATTATATGAACGAATCATATAGAAATGAATATTTTTTTAAAAATACAATCTTAAATCAGTTGTTGATTAAAAAACATGATTTGTATAATACGGTTGCATTGACAGAATTACCAATTGCGGATTCTAAGGCGGATTTTATAATGATTAATGGCAGAGGAATTGTTTATGAGATTAAAACTGATTTAGATAACTTTAATAGGTTAGAAAGCCAGATTTCCGATTATTATAAGGCGTTCAAATATGTAAATGTAGTTGTTGGATATAAACAATATGAGAAAGTTAAAGAGTTACTAGTTGATTCAAAAGTGGGAATTTTTGTGATGAGTAAAAGCGGAAATCTTCGTTGTAAAAAAATCGCTAAATGTAATGAAGAAAAACTATCTTACGAAACGATGTTTAGAATTTTACGAAAAAAGGAATTTGAAAGTATTCTCTTAAAGCATTATGGAAAATTACCACAGGTTAATAGTTTTCAATATTATCGAGAGTGCTTTAGTTGGATTACGAAGTTAAATATTAAAACATTTCAAAAAGATATGCTTCATTGTTTGAAGGATAGAATGCATTTAGCTGTTGAGGATATATTTGAAGAAAAGACTCCGTATGAACTACGATTTTATGCATATTTTTCTAAAAAAAATAGTAATCAATATCAAATTATAAATGATTTTTGGAATGATAAAATGGAGGTGTAATATGTATTATCCATATTTTAGGGGGAGACAAAATGAATTATTATGTTTAAGGGAGTTACTAGAAGCGAATAGGTTAAGTGACTGCATCATGCCAGTTCTTGAACCTGTAAAATTCAGTAGTACTTTTTTCACAACTCTTAAAAAATTTATTGAAAAAGACAGAGAAGTTATTGTAATTATAAATCCTAGCGTCGGGAAATTTGTTAAGGAATATACAAAGGCATTAAAAGACGTAGAGGTGGATGAAAAGAATGAAAAATTACAAAAAACAATGAAAGAATATAAAGAGATTTTGAAAGATGAACATATTCGAAAAGCATATATTGTAAATTCAAGAGTGATAAATAATGTGTTAGAATTAACAGAGGAAAAACGAAAAAAAATATATTTGATAAATTCAAATAAGGGGGATGAGGATTTTTATGTAGAGCATGGAGAGGAATTATTTGTTGCAGCTTCGTTCATTCCAAAAGATGAGGATTTTAAAGATGAAGTACTAGGAAATGCAATCATTTTAGAAGATTGCTATGATAAAGCGAAAAGAAATGTTGACTATATGGATAATCCAGATGTTTTGTTTAGTAAAAACCATTTGATATTTAAAAGAAGAGGTTATCAGGGATTTTCAGATTATTCAATTGTTGGAAATGAATATGAAGAAAGTGGTTTTGCTCCATTAGCAATTGCGATTCATATTGTTTATTTGGGTGATCGAAATGAATTACGAGTACATCATTTTGTGTCTGATTCAAATGAAAATATTTCTGACCCAGCAAGAAAATTTGAAGAAGCAATGGAAAAACTTGTTCAATGGGAGAAAATAGAACGGGTAAAATATACAAAAGGGTTAATGGGACTGATTAATTATTATGAAAATGGTCGATTTCCAGGGTTAGGAGTGATTAAGAAGTTTTCACTGATGCATCATGTGGAACTAATGGGAAGATTCTTGGAGGATAAAGAATGATTTGTTGTGCGGAATGCTTTAAAGATTTAGAAATAAAAGCGTCCATAGAATCTCTTGGTCATAAAGGAGCATGTCCGCTTTGTGGTGCAGAAGAAGTTTGGGTTTACGATAGTGATTTAGATATGGGGGATTCGGACTTTGAAGAATTATTAACTTCTATAATTGAGATATATAAGCCGGAAGATGACCTAGCAAATGGTTTTCCTGATAATGAAAAACAAGATATTGAGCAACATATAAAAAATGATTGGGATATATTTAATCTTGATTTGCGTGGAATAAGAGTTATTATAGAAAATATTATTGAGACATCAATGGATTTGGATGAACGGCTTTTAGTACAAAAAGTGGGGATTCCTAATTTACATGATGAAGCTTATTTAGAGCAGAATTCTATTTTAGGAAAATATCAGTGGGATGATTTTAGAAAATATTTGCGAAATGAAAATCGCTTTCATACCAAGTATATTAATTTGGAAATTTTGGCAGAAGTTTTGCAAGATACGGTTACAACAGTTTCAAAGGGAACGAGATTATATAGGGCAAGAGTGGCAAAAGATGAAAAAGGATATCACTCTAAAGAGATGGGTGCGCCACCAGATGATATAGCATCTGCTGGAAGAGCAAATTCTAAAGGGATTAGTTGTTTATATTTGGCGAATAAAAGAAAAACAACCATAAAAGAAATTCGAGCAGGGGCTTTCGATTTTGTGACTATAGCTACATTTAAAGTTAAAAAGGACATAAAGGTAGTTGACTTGAGTGTTATTACGCATAATTCTCCTTTTTATGCAGCGACAGATAAAACAAAGTTTCTAATTAATGAAAATCACCTTCGTAATATAGAGAAAGATCTTGCGAAACCGGTAAGTAAGAGAGATAGTGATTTGGATTATTTGCCAACTCAATATATAAGTGATTTTGCAAAATATTTAGGATATGATGGTGTGAAGTATATAAGTACTTTTGATAGAGACTCATATAACATAGCATTGTTTGATTCTGAAATATGTGCATGTACCTATAAAAGAACCTATTTAATAGGTGACTTAGATTATAAAATAAATGCATTATAACATATAACTTTTATTTCTTAAAAGTCATGTGTTATTCGATAAAAATATAGATATAATATTAAGAAAATAACAACCTTTTGGAGGTGTTCTGAGGAGCAATGAGAAGTTCTGCGTTTGTAACGTGTTTGCAACACCACATTCCAAGAATCCAGTAAAATCAAGCGTTCCCAGTTACCCAAACGTTAATCATACGTCTCAGGACAATTCTATACGATTTACAACTCCTCAGGACTTCTGTCTTGGGGAGTTTTTTTGTTGTGTATTTTTAAGAATAGATATGGTAGAATAAATATTATATGAAGTATTGGAGGGAAAGTCATGGAACAAACTTTTTTGACTAGCATTAATATAGAAAAGGTACGCCATTTAACAAATATTTTTATTCCCTTAGATAAAGATGTTAGAAAACATTTGATATTAACAGGTAAAAATGGAAGTGGAAAAACAAGCGTATTGGAAGCTGTGGTAAAATATATTCAAAGCTTTTTGGGTGAACATGACACACCGTTAGACCATGTTAAAATGATGTATGAGCGTTCTTTAAATGAGATCAACAAATTTAATTTATTAGAAGATTCAGAAGAGAATAGAAAAAAACTTTTTGATTCTAAGGAAAGTTTCAATTTTTGGGAAAGCAAGTTGAAAAAACTAGATTCTGGAGTGGCTTTAAACAGTACATCTAATGCTTTGCTAAAAGAAAAATATGAGCAGGGGAATTTTATTTTTGCATATTATAAAGCTGAAAGAGAGTTTCAAGTAGAAGAGTATAAGAATATCGAAAAAGTAGAATTGCAGAACAAGTATAATGTTATGGAAAATCCAGGCGCAAAACTTACAAAATATCTTGTAGATTTAAAAGCTATTCAGGCTTTTACAAAGGATAGAGAGAAATCCGAAAAGATAGATAAATGGTTTCAGGGATTTGAAGATATTTTAAAGAAAATTTTTGAAGATAAAAATCTTCAATTAAAATTTGATGATGAAACATTTCAGTTTTCTATTTGTGAGACAGATAGAGAACCATTTGATTTTAATACAATGTCTAGTGGCTATGCTGCAGTATTTGATATTATTAATGATTTAATTATAAGAATGGAAGCACAGTCTGGATTACGAACGGAATTCGATATGGAAGGTATTGTTTTAGTGGATGAAATTGAAACACATTTGCATCTTGAACTGCAGAAAGAAATATTGCCTATTTTGATAAAACTTTTTCCGAATATACAGTTTGTAATTACGACACATTCGCCATTTATTTTGAGTTCTATAGATAATGCGGTTATTTATGATCTTGAAAATAAGACATTGGTAGAAAATGGATTAAATAATTTGCCATATGAAGGGATTGTAGAAGGATATTTTAAAGCCGACACATTATCAGAGGAATTAAGAGAAAAATTTGAAAGATATAAAAATTTGATTTTAAAGGATGAGCTATCAGACGAAGAATATGAAGAAATAGATAAACTAGAGTTCTATTTGGATGAAATTCCGGATTATCTTGCAAAAGAATTGACATCAGAATATAGTCGATTGAAATTAGAATTTTTAAATAGGGGGTAAGGGCAGTGATTAAGATAGAGAGAAATCCTGTTCCGCCTCAGTCACTGGCTGTGGAAGCGAAAAAGGCAAAAGGGGCTTATAATAAGCCAGATGTAATACAGAAATTAAAAGAAGATTCGCATGATAAGTGCTATATTTGTGAATTGGGAGGTTTATCCGATCCAGAAGTGGAACATTTAAAACCCCATCATGGGCGTACAATACCAGAGAGAGTTTTTGATTGGAATAATTTATTTTATGTATGTCCTCATTGTAACAATATAAAGAAAGAGTCAAAATATGATGACAAAATTATAGATTGTTGCGAAGAAGATCCGGAAAAAATGTTAGAGCAGTGTTATGAAGAGGGGCATGTAAATGTACATAGTATTGTAAATAAAGAACGGGCGGTCATGACTGCTGATCTTATACAGGAATGTTTTGAAAAGCGAAATACCGGGATTCGAGAAGCGGCATGTCAACACAGAATTGAACGTTTGGCAGAGGAAATGAATTTCTTATATAAAATGTTGGAAAAGCATAAAAAAGATCCAGAAATGCAACGTTGTAAGAGAACCCTAAAGGTAACATTAAGTAGAAATAGCGTGTTTTCAGCATTTAAAAGAAACTATGTAAGAAAACATATTAAGGATTATCCAGATTTAGAAGAATTTCTAGTATAATTTGAGGTGTTCTGAGGAGTAATGAGAAGTCCTGTGTTTGTAACGTATTTGCAACATCATGTTCTAAGAACCCAGTAAAATCAAACTTTCCAAGTTACCCAAACGTTAATATTCAGATTGTTTATCCCGGGAGTTTCGGCTCCCGGGATTTTTGAAATTTGGAATCTTTATCCTATAGTCTTTATTCGTATGGACGGTGGTCCGATACGGTCACAATATTTAGTTTCTCATTTTTGACCTTACTATTTCAGGGCGGCATACCATCAAATTTCCAAAAGACAAATTTTAATCGTATCCGAAGAGGGGTTGTACGGTTAGATTCTCAAAAATAACATTTATACACGTGCTAAAGGGAGAACAGGTACGGCCAAATGTCAGAAAGTCAATTTATAACCGTAAAGAATAGAAAAAGGTACGGTTTAATTGCTTCAAAATCAATTCTTAATCGTAAACTCATGAAAGATCAATAAGCAAAGGAGAAAGGCGAACGAGTACGATCCTAATCCGAAAAAAATTCTGGCAGATTACTTTTATAGAAATGCGATACCGTATCAATACGAGAAGCCTTTGTACTTGAAAGGTGTTGGAATTGTGTATCCGGATTTTACGTTCATTTCCAGAAAAACAAAACAGGAAATATACTGGGAACATGATGGAAGGATGGATGATCCGTCATACGTTCGGAATGCTGTCAGAAAAATGCATGCGAATGAGAAGAATGGCATATATCCGGGAGAAAGATTGATTCTAACATTTGAGACAGAAAAAAGTGTTTTGGATACTGCGATTGTGCAAAGAATTTTGGAGAAGTATTTACGGTAATCATATAATTTTCAATGATTATCATTAAAAATAGTTGGGATACACACAAAATGCGATTAGAATAGATGTAAAGATGCATTTCAGAGATGACGAAGTGTAGCGTGAAAAGAAAGGAATATTACCAGACGGATGATGTGAGGATGCGAACACAACGTTAGATAAACAGGCAGCGCAGGATTATTCATCCGATTGTTGTGATCCTTGGGAGGTTTTCTTTCTTTTGTTAGAGAATTGTGGTAGAATTTAGCTATATTGATATGTGGTATGATTGAAATTAAACGGAGAATATTATGAGCCGGAGTTCCTGCTGCCGATTTGTAATTCTCCCAGAATGGGTGTATGTGGATATGAAGGTAGCAATACATATTCAGACTAATTTGAGACTGATAGAGAATAATTGAAAAAAGATGATCCGCTTCAGCGGTGAAGTTCGGGTTGGCGGTGTTTGCAAAAGGAAGGTACATAAAACTATTTGAGATTTATAAGAAGAGGGAATTGAGGTGAAAGGAATGAGGAAAGAAGCCAGCAAGGAAGAATGGAAAAAGTTGTATGATGTGGCGACTCGAATCAAGGAATTAAAGCCATGGGAGGATTTCTGGGATCTGGACCTGATCTGTTTACGCGAGGGCGAGCGGGAAGATGCAGCCTTTGTCAGTGTCCTTGGAAGGGGCGGCGAGTGTTATGGGATTGTTGTGTATGAAGGATACGAGGAACTCAACACCTTTATGATGATGCTGAATCGGGAGCGGCTCAATCTGACACCGGAGTTTGCGATGGGAAACCAGAGTAATCTGACTTGCTACTGGGGGAACCGTGAAGAGCTGACGGAGGCAGAACGGGAAATCATTAAGGAGACGGGATATAAATACAGAGGGAGAAACCAGTGGCTGTATTTCCGTTCCTGTAAAGAAGGATATTTTCCATACCGTATGAATCAGGATGAGGTACATCGGATGTGCTATTATTTGGAACTTCTGGAGGAAGCGGTTTTGAAATATCGGAGTGAAGAAGTCAAGGTCGATTTCCAGGGCGGTGAAATGTATGTCTATTCTATTGATCCGGAGACAGAAAACCACTACTGGGGCGCGGAGGACCTTCCGTTTATTTCCTTCAATTACAGGACGTTGAAGCTGGATGATCCAGAGATGCGGGAGGCGTTAAGAGAAGTACCGGGAAACCGCTATGTGATTGAGATGGATATCGTCTATCAGGCGGTGAAAATGAACGACAAAAGTTACGACAGACCGGGGAATATGAGAATGGTAGTTATCGCCGAGTCCAGAACGGAGATCATTATGAAAGCACAGCTTTTGAAGCCTGAGGAAGACCAGATTGCGGTACTGGCTGACAGCCTGATCGAGTTTATTGGACAGTTTGGCGCTCCAAAGGAAATCCGTGTCAGTAATTTGATCGTGGAGGCTGCGCTGGAAGATATCTGCACGCTAACCGAAACGAAGTTGAGACGTTTGAGAAGACTTCAGTCCATTGATGATTTTATCAATGGGATTGGAGAGCGGATGAAATAGTGCCGGGGCAAGGGAACTTGTCAGATTTAACCGATTTTAGGTATTTGTGTCATGTCTATAATTGGCTGAAAATTCAGATAATTATAGACATGGAAAGAAAATAACAAATTAATAAAGAAAAAAGGAATAAATCTATTGACAAAAGAAATCAAGAGTGCTATAGTAAAACTATAAAATAACAGATCAGATTTGTAGGACGGACGCGAGCCGTAAACAGTCGGTTGTTATTTCTTTCAACACAGGTGTTGAAGGTTCCGGAAAAAGAAAGGCGCTATGTATCGGAACATCAAGTTTAGGAAAGAGAGGTACGGACCACCAAAAACGTAAACTTTATTACCAAAATCCGGGAGAAAGAGGTAAAAGAATGATTGAAGAATCAAAGTAGAGGCGGGTGCTGATATATAGATATCGGTATCCGTCTTTACACATTGTATAGAAGGAACGGTCATTCCGTTTCTTTTTTTATTCCAATCTTTTTTTTTCTGTCTGGGCGGAATCTCTTGAAGTGAAGAAAATGATAAAGTATAATGATTGCATGGATCCGTTTCAGAGACGGAAGAAAGGAAGAAACATGAGGAATTACTTCGATTGGGACAGATTTGGAGAGGACATCAGGCGTACGGTTCAGGATGCGGTGGATTCGATGGATTTCCGAAGCCTGAATCAGACGATTACCGATACAATCAACAGTGCGGCAGGTAGTTTTAAGAAAAGTAAGAAAGACTACCGTCGCCGGACTGCTGGAAACGGGTGTGGCACAGCAGGTAATGACTGGGCAAAAGTAGATTTGAGTAAATTGAAACAACCGATGCTCTATGCAGGGACAGGTAGTAAGAAAGCCGCAGCAATGGCGTTGTCGATAATAGGGCTTGGAATTGGAGGAGCTTTTCTTGTAGGGGTGATTTTAACAGGTCTTACTATGCTGTTAATAGAATCCAGCACGGGAGTGATGTTTGGGTTCCTTTCTCTTGTAATGTTCACTGTGATTTTTGGCGGTGTCGGAATAGTAGGGATGAAAAAGCTTGGACGGGTACGGAGGTTTCAGGGCTATCTTTCTGAGTTACAGGGGAAAGAATACTGCAACATCAGTGAGCTGGCAAAGAGGACAAGAAAGAAGGACAAGGCAGTATTAAAAGACCTGGAGTGGATGATTGACAAGCGTTGGTTTATAGAGGGGCATTTGGATGATAATAATACCTGCCTCATTACCAGTCACGATGCATATGAAGCATATCGTGAACTGATGCGGAAGCAGGATGAAGTTAGAAGAAACGAGGAAGAAGCTACAAAAAAGAAAGCTTGGGAAAAGAAGACCATGGAAGAGGAGAGGGCAAAGAAAAGGCAGCAGATGGATCCACAGATCCGGTCGATGATGGAAGCAGGACAGGCATACATTCAAAAGCTCCGGGCATGTAATGATGCAATTCCGGGAGAACTTGTTTCTGAGAAGATATCCCGTATGGAGGAATTGACAAAGCGGATTTTTGACCGTGTCGAGCAGGATCCCGATTCGGTGGATGATATCGAAAAGCTGATGGAATATTATCTTCCGACAGCAGTGAAGCTTCTGGAGGCATATGAGGAGCTGGATCACCAGCCGGTACAGGGAGAAAATATTTTGAATTCCAAGAAAGAAATTGAAGATACGCTGGATACACTGAATATCGCATTTGAAAAGCTTCTGGATGATCTGTTTCAGGAAACGGCATGGGATGTCTCCTCGGACATTACCGTGCTGAAAATGATGCTGGCGCAGGAGGGGCTTACGGAAGACGACTTTAAGACAGGAGGAAAATAATGAGTCAGGATTTAAAAGATCTACAGACCGGGCCGGTACTGACGCTGGATCCGTTTCTGGGAGAAAAAAAAGAAGAGTTACAGCCGGAGAAGCAGGAAGAGAATGTAATGGATGAAAATGTGCTGACGGAAGAAGAGCGCAAAATGGCAGAGCAGTTTGCACGGCAGATTGACCTAACAAATTCCACTATGATTTTGCAGTATGGAGCTGGTACCCAGAAAAAGATGGCTGATTTTTCCGAGACAGCGCTTGATAATGTACGAACAAAAGACCTTGGAGAAGTGGGGAATCTGTTGGGCAGCGTTGTTCAGGAGTTAAAAGACTTTGATGAAGAGGAAGAGAGAGGATTTTTTGGAATCTTCAAAAAACAGGCAAATAAGCTTCAGAGTTTGAAAACGAAATATGCTAGTGCGGAGGCTAATGTCAATCAGATCTGCAAGGTTCTTGAGGGACATCAGGTACAGCTAATGAAGGATATTGCGGTATTGGACAAAATGTATGAGCTCAATCTGACTTATTTTAAGGAGCTTACGATGTACATTTTGGCAGGAAAAAAGAAGCTTCGAGAGGTTCAGGAGACAGAGCTTGCTGATATGAGAATGAAAGCGCAGAGAAGCGGGCTGGCAGAAGACGCACAGGCGGCAAGAGACCTGGAGGCCATGTGTCAAAGATTTGAAAAGAAGATTCATGATCTGGAGTTGACAAGAATGGTTTCCATTCAGACAGCCCCGCAGATTCGTCTTGTACAGAATAATGACACGATCATGGCAGAAAAAATTCAGTCTACCATTGTCAATACGATACCGCTTTGGAAGAGCCAGATGGTACTTGCTCTTGGTGTCGCTCATTCTAGGCAGGCGGCAGAAGCGCAGCGAGAAGTGACGGATATGACAAATGAACTTCTGAAAAAGAATGCGGAGACGCTCAAGATGGCG
>OLVP01000811.1_pt1 | contig 23237 bp, 15 predicted proteins | sample 1673281 | NCBI WGS metagenome assembly OLVP01 (sample SAMEA3178940, study PRJEB25190) | human gut metagenome | biome: human gut; feature: human-associated habitat; material: faeces | place: Austria | collected 2013
TTGCTTTCAAACAAAACTGCACGTCCATCTCCCTTGTTATCACAGTTTACCATCACACAGCGATAGCTTCCGTCTGCTGCCTTCCATACCTTCGGATCTCTAAAATCAAATCTGTTCGAATCACTCGGCAGCTGTTTTGCTGTCATAACAGGATTATTTTCGCACTTTTCATAATTTACGCCATCACCAACTGCCACGCACTGCTGCTGTACATCGTGCATTGTTCCATCTGGCTGTTTTTCAGATAATACACCAGTATACACAAGAAGCTGACGTCCATCAGAAAGATCAATTGCACTTCCTGAGAAGCAGCCGCCGCCGTTTTCATACGGTTCATCTGGTGCAAGTGCTGCAGGAAGATAATTCCAGTGCAGAAGATCCTTACTCACTGCATGACCCCAATGCATCTGTCCCCAGAATGGACGATATGGATAATACTGATAGAACATATGATATGCCCCATTATAATAAGAAAAACCATTTGGATCATTCATCCAGCCAACTCGTGGTGTCAGGTGAAACACCGGTCTCATCTGTGGTGTGATCTTTTTCTCGTTCTCTGCTTCATAAGCTCTTGCCTTTTCTAATTTTTCGCTGATCATATTTCCTCCCTTTTGTTTGCTGTCTTTATTATTTATAAATTTGTTTGCGTACCTATCTTACACTGTAAGTATATACTCGAAATGCCATTTATGTCAACCGCTTAACACTTTGGCAAAACAGCAAATTTTTATATTGTTTTTTGTGCTATTTTACTAGGTTTATATATCTTATCAAGACTTTTTTAGTCATAAGCACTTTTCATATTCCAAAGCTGTATAGAACTAACTCTTGCATTGGTACTACTTGAGCTTACACTGATTTTTCGTTCTCCGTCTGCCACGTAATTTCGAAGTGTCATTGCTTTTCTCTGATTTAAATAAACCTCAATCATCGAATGATCAAGAAAATACTCTATTGTAATCTCTCCCTCAACTTCAACCAGATCACACGAATCACGAAATCTAGAAATCTCCTTACCTTCTGCGTTTCGTGCAAAAAAGCGTTTTGTATTGCGGTCATACACTACTTGAACAGACTTTGACGCATCCAATACACTTTCTGTATTGATTACTATTTCATCAGCATCTGTAGTCAGCTTTACATACATACGATTTGAATTAATCTTTTCCAAATCGTGATTTAGTTCTTCTATACCACAGTTTGTTCTTTCAAGAAGCATTTTCTCTTCACATGACAAGATCTCACGAATAGGCTGCATTTTTAGCCCATTATCCCACCAAAGCTGCAATGGCAGTCCACCATTATGTGCCCATCCTGCATGATACTCATCTGAAAATGGCCGTTTTCCCTGCGCGATTGTAAATACAACACTTCGTTTATCAGGCGTAACAAATCCACTAGGGCCAGTAAAAGTACCATATCCAAGATCAAGAAGCATTGCATGGTCATTCCATTTTGTGAATGTTTTCTTTGACGCATCCCAGTTTCCAAGAAAATAATATGTCTCTACAATATCATGTTCTATCTGGCAAGCACAAAACATCATAATATGACATACAATCTTTCCAGAATCATCTCGAAGCGGAAGCAACACAGGAAGCTCCCACACATGACCACATTTTTGATTAATTTCATAATCATAATCCACAAGCATTCCGCAAGATTCCCAATTTAAGCCATCTGCTGACACATACAATGCTGCATTTCCGCCTCCATTATGCTCATCTCCTGTACCAACCAGCATAAAATAATTATCCTGCTCTATCCAGACAAATGGATCCCTAAATTCTCCCAACCAGCCTATATCCTGTTCTTTTATTAATGAAGGATATTTTTTCCATTTCTTTAAAAGCGGATCTTCTTCTGTATCTTCCGGCTGTGCCAATGCAACTGCCTGATTCGGAAAACGATTGTTATTTCCAGCCGTGTAATAAATGCGCGGCACACCATCTTTGTCAACCAGTCCACTTCCTGACCAGCATCCAAGCTCATCATAAAAACCATTTTCTGACTGCAGTGCTAACGGCAGATCCTGCCAATGAACCATATCTTTGCTTGCCAGATGTCCCCACTGAATGGAATCCCAGATAGGTGCATGCAGATTAGCCTGATAAAAGATATGATAATAGCCATTATAGAAAAATGGTGCATGCGGCTCATTCATCCATTTTTCTGGTTCAATCAAATGATATTGCGGGCGGTTTGCATCATTCAAAAATCTTGTTCTGTTTGGCGTGTATAATACTTTCTCTAAAGAATTTTCTCTTTTTGAATCTTTTATGGCTTGTTCAACTGAAACTGCTTCTGATAAAAATTGTATATTTTTCATCCATCCCCAGAAAACACCCATCTGAGGTGTCAAACAATCCTTATCGGCATCTTTTCCGATGAAAATCTGATGTCTTGGCCATTTTATCTTCTGAAAACGGCCAAACTGTAAACGATTTGATAACACGCCGTTGACCACAAGATCACACCAGCCTTCGCGAAAACGGTAAATAACAAATATATGATTCCATTTTTCAAGATCAACGTTCTCACGAATGGAGTAAAATACCATTTGTCGTCCACCAAAGCCGAGAATCACCTCAACTTTTCCATCTGATGTCAGTCTGACTGCCATTCCTTCACTTGTTTTTCGATCCATACAGGAAAATATAGCATCACCTTCACTTGAAATGCCAAATGGAGCAATTTCAAATTCAAGCGTAAATGCATTTGCCTGCTGCAAATCTCCCTGTTCCTTATAAAACCATACTGAATATCCATCAAAAAAAGAAGCATTATCTCTCTCAGGAAGTAACCTGTTTTGATACGCTGGATCCGGATTCATCTTAAACTGTGATAACATTTTCATCCTCCTTTGATATTGACCCTTTGTTGTACTTCTTTGCTATATTCTATTCATCTATTCCCTGCCCCTGCTCTGTCTATGAGCTTTTTATCATCGTTCACGGATACAGCAAGGGCAGGCATTTTCATGCCTGCCCCATTTTCTCAGGTCTTTTTTACTGAGCCTCTACATAACGGTCATATGCAGCCTGCCATGCTGCAACAACGTCTTGCAGTCCCATGCTGTCCATTGCAGAAACATAATCGTCCCACTCATCTTCGATGCCGCCATCTGTAAGCCAGTGAGCAGTCTTTTCTTCTGTCAATGCCTTTAAATCACTTAAATAGTCATTAATTGTATTTGTTTCTTCTTCTGTAAACACAACAGAAGGATAATACTCTGTAGAATCTACATACTGGAACCAGAAATCACGTATGTCATCAATTCTTTGCTGAGCACGATCCTCAAGATAATAGTAAGTACCATAACCCTCTGTCAGCTGCTCTGTAGGTCCTAACAACTCATTCTTTGACTTCAGCTCACCTGCTGTCTCACCATCCTTTAAATCTCTCATCGTGTAGCAGCCCTTCTCATCTGGCTCCTCGTTCCAATAGGAACCAATTGCACCATAAATTGCCTGCATACTGTTAATCGGATCATACATCTGATCTACCCACTTTAATAACAGTTCTGGATTCTTACATGCGCTTGTAACAGAGAAATTCTTATGGTTAGTTGTTCCACACTCATTTAAGTTTACATGATGAGTTCCGTCCGGGCCATCAAGAATCGGGAGATACTCATAACTTTCTGCTCTCTCATTTCCAACAACTTCCGGAATTTCCCACCAGGTAAATACACCCAGTCTTGCATCCTCGCCATTGCCCTTTGCAATATACTGGCTGGAATCCTGAGAGAATACTTCAATATCAATCAGACCTTCCTCAAACCACTTATGGAAGTAAGCGATTGCATTCTTATAGTTTTCGCTAGTTGCCTGATAATATACCTTTCCATTATCAATAGCTCTGTGATCCTCGTTATAATCGGTAAAACCAAATCCTGCAAACAGTGTTGTCATTCCAGCACACCAATTGTTTGCCATAAAGGACATCGGAATCTCATCAGTTGCATCACCATTTCCATTGCAGTCATTTTCCTTAAATGCAACAAGTACATCGTGGAGTTCATCGAGTGTTGTCGGCATTTCCATTCCAACCTTCTCCAGCCAATCCTTATTGATAGAAGTAAACTGCGGGATAGCACCAATTCCAATATAAGTTCCATCATCATCAATGTAACCCATCTCAGAAATACCTGGAAGTCCATAGATATGACCGTCTGGCATAGTTGCTGTAGCAAGAAGCTCTGGTCTCTTCTCTGCCAATGCAGTCAGATTTGGCATTGTCTCCTCATTGATATAATCCTCAAGCGGAATCAGAACACCATAGCTACCATAATTAATCAGCTCATAGTCTGTTAATTCTGCTGCCATAAATGCATCTGGCATATCAACACCTGCATTTAAAATCAGGTTCTTCTTCTCAGTCAGCGTATCTCCTGATACACAGTTCCAATCAATAGTTACGCCCATTGCTTCATTCATCTGCTGTACAAGCGGCTTCTCACTATTGTCTGGTGATAATGCGCTGACACCTGCAAAGATGTTGAATGTTGTCTGTTCAGATTCACCTGCAAATGCCATCTGAGGAACCAGCATTGCTGCTGCCATGGTAAGTGCCATCATTTTGTTTGCCTTTTTCATTACAAAGTCCTCCTTAAAAAATATATATTGTTTATTTTATTGTAACCTTTTTATTATAACCTTTTATTATATTGGCATTTGGACAAATCAGCCCTTTACAGCTCCTGCCATAAAGCCTTTTTCAAAATATTTCTGTACAAACGGATATGCAATCAGCATCGGAACAGAGCCTACTACAATTGATGCAAACTTAATTAACTCTGTCAGCTTATTTGCTTCCGCATAACCACCATCCATATTTCCCATCATGCTGGCCATCGCCTGACTTTGAATCAAAATCTGACGAAGAACAAGCTGCAGTGGATATCTGCTTTTTTCCTGCATGTAAATAAGTGCTGTAAACCAGTCATTCCAATAAGCAACCATTGTAAAGAACCATTACTGCGATAATAGGCTTTGCAAGCGGAAGTGCAATCTTTACAAAAGTACGGATATTTCCACTTCCATCAATAGATGCAGCCTCATATAACTCCTGCGGAATGCTTGTCTCAAAGAATGTTCTTGTTACAATAACATTGTAAACAGATACACCGCCAGGAAGAATAAGTGCCCAAACACTATTAAGCATATGCATCTTTGATACAACCAGGTAAGTCGGAATCAATCCACCGCCAACATACATTGTAATAACATAGAAGATCATGATTGCGCGTCGAAATGGAAGCGTCTTTTTTGACATACAATAGCCTGTTGTCAATACAAGTGCAACAGATACAACTGTTCCAAGAACAGTATAATAAATACTATTCAGATAGCCGCCTGCAATTGAGTTTTCTTTAAATACTCTCTTGTAACCCTCAAATGTGATCTTCGAAGGCAATAAGAATGTTTTTCCCGCATAAACCTCATATGGATCAGAGATTGACGCAATTAATACATAATACAGCGGATACGCTACTAAAATAACAAGAATCAATAAAAACGCACCATTGATAATGTCAAATGTCTTCTCGGAAGATTTCTTTTTTATTTTCATATTGCTTGCCATATCTTATTCCCCCTTTTAAATAAAGCTCACATCTGACAGGCGTTTACATACTGTATTCACCACAACCAGCAACACTATATTAACAACAGTATTAAACAATCCAACTGCTGTTGAAAAGCTGTACATTGCCTTCAAAAGACCCTGCTCATATACATAAGTTGCGATAATTTCTGATGTTGCCTTGTTTAAGCTTGTCTGAAGCAGATATGCCTTTTCAAATCCGACATTCATCAAGTTTCCAAACGACATAATCAGCTGAATTACAATAACAGGTATAAGTTCAGGAATGTCAATATAGAAGATTCTCTGAAGCGGTGTCGCACCATCCACTCTTGCAGCTTCATGCAGTGACGCATCTACGCTTGATAATGTTGCAATGTAAATGATTGTTCCCCAACCTGCGTCCTGCCATACACTAGATGAAATGTAGATGGTACGAAATGCAGTTGCAGAGTCAATTAAGTTAGTTGCTTTTCCGCCGAATGCCTGAATGATTGTACTGATCAGTCCTCCATATGGAGAAAGGAAAATACGAAGCATACCACACAGGATCATTGTTGAAATAAAATGAGGTGCATAGAGTATCGTCTGCGAAACACGCTGGAACTTTTTCCACTTCACCTGATTGATTAAAAGTGCCAGTATGATCGGAATTGGAAATGTCCACAAAATACTGTAAAGACTCAGCAATACCGTATTTTTGATCATTCGTATGCTGTTATAATTGTTAAAGAAACGCTCAAACCATTTCAATCCTACCCATGGACTTCCAAAAAAGCCTCCAACTGGATTGTAATCACGGAAAGCAATCTGTACACCATACATTGGAACATATTTAAAAATAATTGTCAAAATGATGCCTGGAAGCAGCAGCACATAAAACTCCCAATGTTTTGCGATTTGCTTCCACAGATTTTTCTTCGGAACAGGCACTGCTCCTTGTTTTGCCTTCTTCATGCTCTTCCCTTCTTTCTTTTACTTGAAACGTTTCATGTTTGTATTTTCATTATAGTTATGTTTTTTCATATTGTCAACTATTTTCCTTGTATTTTTCTCATTTATGTGCAGTATATTCAATTTTATTATCTTGCTTTTGTGCATATGCAACAATATAACGTTTCATATTTTTGTGGTATACTATTTATAAATAAATTATGATATACTATTCATTAATATAACGTTTCAGGAGGATCTTTATGGCAAAAACAAACGCGCCCACTATGAAAGACGTCGCAAAGGAGGCTGGAGTTTCACTTGGCACCGTTTCTAAAGTTATTAACGGAATTACTGTGCGCGAGGAATATAAAAAGAAAGTGGAAGCTGCCATTGCCAGCCTCCACTATGAAATAAATACCTATGCACGAGGATTAAAAACAAAAAAAACAGGACTAGTTGCCGTGATTATTCCCAACATGCTGAATCCTTTTTTTGCTGCCTTTACCGATTACATTGAGGATGCCTTATATAAAAAAGGCTTAAAAACAATGCTTTGCTGCTCAGATGGTATTCCTGAAAAGGAGATTACTTATTTAAATCTGGCAACGCAAAACAAAGTTGACGGAATTGTTGCACTGACCTACTCAGATATTGGAAATTTTATCAATCCTGATATTCCGATTGTTGTCTTCGACCGCTTCTTTGAAAATCGCAACATTCCTCGAGTTGGGTCAGATAATTATAATGGCAGCATGATGGCTATTGAAAAGCTGCTTGAGCTTGGCTGTCGCCATCCAGTATACATTCGTTTTCATTCTATCTTTCCTGGAGAATCTGACAAGCGAAAAGATGGCTATTTGGCTGCCTGCAAAAAATTTCATATAATTCCCGACTTTCTTGACATGGAAGATTGTGATAATTTCATTGATATGATGAAGCAATTTATTGATAAGCATAAAAAATCAGATGGCTCTCTTTCCTTTGACGGAGTTTTCTGTCATACAGATTATCACGGTTATCTATTCAAGAAGCTTTTGCAAAAGGAAGGATACCGTGTCCCAGAAGATGTACAGCTTATTGGTTTTGACGGTATCCGCAAATTTGGTGGGTTAAAAGAAGATCTTTTTGTCTCCTCAATGTGCCAACCACTGCCGCAGCTTGCCGCAAAATGTGTAGAAATTATCACAACAAAGGATCGTTCTATGATCCCTAGCCTGACACTTCTTCCAGTGACTTTCGAGGATGGCGGCACAACACGATCACTCAAAAAAGGTTAAGGTAACGCCTATGCTGAAATGGTTCATGCTAACTGTCTATATAACCCTCTGCTGCTACGTTATGTGGTCATTTTGCAGATGGACAAAAAAAATATATCTTCCAAAGCGCCGCGCCTTTAACATTATTGTGTGCGGACTAATATTAATCTTTGCTGCCAGCATTTTTTTAGGGAAATTTCTTCCTGAAAATGATTATCAGCTCTTGATTTTACGATTCAGCAATTATTGGATTGGCTTCTTAATTTATCTGATTTTCTTTACTCTCACAGCTGATCTTTTTTTGCTGCTTCTAAATCTTGCTTCACGTCATATAAAATCAAGCAAGCATCTTTTGTCTTCTGTATTTCTTCGCACTATACTTGGCTTTCTTGTCATTTTACTTAGTATCAGCTTTACCGTATATGGATGCTTTCACGCAAAGATGCTGACTACCGCCCACTATAAAGCCACTATTCAAAAAAGTGCCGGCAATCTTACAGATTTACGAATGATTTTACTTGGAGATTTTCATCTTGGCTACAGTGTTGGCTGCTCCCAGATTGAGGACATGGTTGCTGCAATTAATTCCGAGAATGCTGATATTGTTGTTATTGCAGGAGATATTTTTGATAATAACTTCGATGCTCTTGATAATCCAGAGCGCCTCGAAATGCTCCTGTCACAGATAAACAGCACTTACGGAACATATGCCGTATTTGGAAACCATGATGTGACAGAGACATTGATTGCCGGTTTTCCAATTTCTTCAAAAAATGCACCGCGCGATCCGCGCATGTATGAATTTCTTAAAAAAAGTAATATTAGCGTGCTTGAGGATGAGACAGCAATAATAGACAACAGCTTTTATCTTACTGGACGTCTTGATGAAAAACGCACCGGAAATGGAACAAAAAAACGTGCTTCTCTTGATAAACTCACAAAGAATCTTGATCCATCTATGCCGCTTTTTGTGATAAGCCATGAACCTGATCATCTGTCTGATTACAATGCACACGGTGTTGATATAGTTCTTTCTGGTCACACACATGCCGGCCAGTTTTTCCCACTGACGATTGTTCAACCGTTTGTGTGGGAAAATTACTGGGGCATGAAAATGATTGACAGCATGTACAGCTTTGTCACTTCCGGCATTGGTGTCTACGGACCCGACATGCGTGTTGGAACAAATAGCGAAGTCATGGTAATTGATGTTCATTTTGAATAAAAAATCATTTGCTATTTCCTCCTATGTATACTATGATGGATGTTAAGTATACACAGGAGGATTTTTTTATGTCGGCAGAATTTCTTGATTTTATTCTTGAAGTGGTCATTTCATATCTTGTTCCCATCCTAGAACTGATCGGCGTCTTTATTGTCGCCTATGGAACGATAAAATCATTTATCAAATTTATACGTTCTGGTCTCAATTCCGATGATACAAGAGTAAAGATTGATCTGGCTGAAACACTGGCGCTGTCTCTGGAATTTAAAATGGCAGGCGAGATTTTAAAAACAGTTGTCTCCCATACAATTGAGGAACTTAGTATTCTTGGAGCCGTAATTGTACTGCGTGCGCTTTTAACATTCCTAATCCATTGGGAACTGAAAATGGAACGCCAGACAGAGCATGCCGAGCGCGAACATGCCAAAATTCAGGAAAAGACAAAGTAAAATTAGAAAAAGCTCTCCTAGCTTATTTTGAAGCTAGGAGAGCTTTTTCTAATTTATTCGCTGATTATTTCTACATCAATCTGTCCATAATATGGGCTGTCCTCATCCTGCAGTACAACTGCTGTCTCCACATGATCAAGCTGCATCAACTGCAGTTTATTTTGTTCTGCATCTGTGTATCCATCTGGCACTTCCTTTGGAACTGTCAGTGTAAACTGATATTGTGTGCTTCCGTCTGTAAGAACAGTGGATGTTATCGTAAGTACAGCTTTTACCTCAAATAAAAACGATTTTAAGCTTGGTGCTGCTGCGCGCAAAATGACATTCTTTCGCTCAATCTTTGCCTCTTGTACTGGCGCTGGTGATTCCTCCTCCATCGTCTGCTGTATCTCTGGCAGTGATGTTTCTGATGATGGCAAAAGTGTTGTCGCTTCTGGTGTTTGCAGTGGTGTTGTACTTTCCTGCTCTTGTGTCTGCGTTGTTTCTTTTGAGGATATGCTTTCTTTAGAAGTCGCCTCTATAGTTGTGGAAGGCTCACTAGACACACTTTCTGTTGTTGCCTTCTCACTTGAAGTTTCCTCGATAGAACTCTCTTCGGTAGAGCTTTCTTCGATAGATTTTTCTTCTGTCGATTTTTCTTCAGTAGTTTCTTCCTCTTTTGCTTCACAAACTGTCAGTTTTTCCAGCAAACTGCTTCCATATGATGCTTCCCATGCAGCAGGATCCTTTATCCAATCCTCTGCCCTCCAATAAAAGGTAATCTCTTTTGTCTCACCATCTTGACAATTAAAGAAAAGTGTCGCATCAAAACCTGCTGCCTTTTCCCAGTCGCTGTTTAAGCTCCAGGAAATTTCATTTGTCTTTGCCAATATCTCTGACACAGGCTGATTAGTTTGATCTAAAAGCGTATACGATTTCTCTTTCTCACCTGCCAAACCAGTAAACTTTGGCGCTGTCAAATGACCAAGGCTTGTATTTTTTGAAAGTACAAATGTCTTATTATCACCGTCATGTGCGCTTGCACTAATCTTTGACCAATCACTTATGCCAATCTCATCCATCGATGCAAAGCAAATGGAAAGATCGTATAAAAGATATGGCTCGTTTCCATTGACTTGCTCAGTATAAGGCACTGCATAACCGTCTTCTGGTAAATAGACACTGTATTTCTTTTGAACACCATCTGCATCATATTTCCAATAAACAGGAAGCAAACGATATGTGCATGTTTGTTTTCCTTCCCTTGTAACACGCTGCTGCATAGTCTGAACAAGATATTCACTAATTCCAGTTCCTTGTGCAAAACAATATGCAAAACCTGTATTGTCACATTGCTCTACATTGGCATCAGAAAAAGTATCCTCCATCTTTTCTTTTTCTTTCTGTGTCTTTTTAAATTCATCTGTACCTTTATCTCGATAAAGGCTTGTCACATCTGAATCTAACCACTGCTTTTGTTCCCCCTCTGCAGTCGTTGTCTCTGCAAGTGCCTGCACACTCATTACAGCACAATCTGAGTCTGCTATGTAAGCCTCTCCAAGCGGTGCTGCTCCATCTGTCACAAACACTTCAAACCTGGCAGAAAGAATATCTCCATTTTCATCTGTCGTGTTTGTCTGCTTTAGCCATGCATATACAAGGACCTTTTCCTGCTTACTTTCACATGAAACATAATATGGAATAAGATATGTATAGATACCATTTGAACGGTCTGTATACATCTCATATACACCAATAAGACCACCCTGTGTATCATTTTGCTCCATCGTGTAGCCGCCTGACTTTGTTGAAAGCATACTACGAACATAAAAACCTGCCTGACTGTCATCCTTTATAATTTCAAAGGAAAAGGCATCGCGATAAAAAAGTGTATCTCTTGTCATTTGCCTTGATTTAAGCAGTGACAGCACATTGATCTTATAGCCTGCACATCCTTCTTCATTCGCATCCACATCAAAATAAATACTTCCCTGCCATGCAGATACCTTTCTTCCAGAATCTTTCCAGTTTCCATTTTCATCCAGATCAAAAATCGGGTACAAAAATTCCTGCTTTTTATCTGAAATAAAAAGCTCTGGTGCTGCAAGAGGTTCTGGCTCTGGCGGTGTATCTGACTCAGATTCGCTTTCTGATTCAGATTCGCTTTCTGACTCAGACTCACTTTCCGACTCTGACTCGCTTTCTGTCTCAGTCTCTGATGGCTTTTCTGATTCACTTTCTGTTTCAGTCTCTGGCTCTGATTCGTCTTCTTTAATACGCACAGAAAGTGTACTTGTTGATGGTCTGCTTATTGTAAATCCATTTTTGTCTGTAATGCCTTCTCTTTTTACCTGCACAGTCAGGCTTACACAGTCTTCTGGCACACTGACATGACACGAATATGAAGTTTCTTCATCTGAAGCTATTTCTTCTTTTGATAGTAAAAGCGCCTCCTCGTTTGTCTTCGATAAAGCTGTAACGTTAACTTCATATGATGTACCCTCATACTTTTGTTTCTCACTTTCAGCATCCCACATGACAAGCGCGCCATTTGAAGCATCAATCTCGTCATCATCTGTTGTCTTTTTATTTACGCTAATCAATACAGGAAGTGTAATTTCACATTCTTCTTGAGTAAGTTCATAGCGCCAAACACCGTACAGACTCTGATCAGATGATGAGTGCTGCATTAATGCGCTATTTTTCAAAAGAGGTGAATAATAAAGTCTGTAGCCATCATCTTCTGCTAAAATCGCATAGCCATCCATAACTTTTCCTGACTGAATCAGACTGTCACCTGATGAGAACGCAGAATCTTCTGGCGCAGCCAAAACTCCATCGTTTGTCACTCGCGCTGCAAGAAGCTCTGACGCACTCCAACTTTCGCTTCCATTTGCCTGACACACAATATGACCCAGCTCAACCTGACCTGACATTAAGGTAACAGGATATGCAACAACTGTCATTTCAGTACAGTCAGCTGTATCAAAATGCATCTGCTCCATCTTGTCTGTGCTGCATTTCTTTATTGATGCCTGATACTGAACCGGTACCTGAAGCTCTTCATCAACAGCCTCTAACGCTGTTTGAATCTCCATTTCCTTCTTTTGTGCATGACCTGCCAAAATCTGATACAAAGATGCATCCTTGTTTTTAAAACCAGAATACATTCTGTCTGGCTTTAATGAAGTATCAAATACCGCTTCGTTTTCACATACAGTATTTGCACTCAGCACATCAAATGTTTTTTCTGAATAGGTAGAGTTCTTATAACCTTGACACGACACACGACAATTAATAGTAATCGCCTCTTCACTTGTAACTGCAATATGTCCTGTCTCTTCCCATCCAAACTTTACAGATGATGATTGACTTTTTTCTTCATCTGAATCGGCTGATGAATACACAGCTGTCACTGTTAACTCTCTGTCGCCAGCAGTAATTGGCGTAAAATCATCCTTGTTGTCAATTACAATCTCATACAAAGCTGTCTTATCTTTATCATCTAACACACTAGTGTTTTCGCTGCAAAGCCTCAGATGATATGACAAAGCTGGCAGCTGTATTCTTTCGTCTGCCGCCTGCGCAGTACTCCACTCAGACGTTCCCTCTTTATTGACGGCTCTTACATGAAATACAACAGCGTCAACCTTTTGTCCTTCTAATTCATCTGGCAGTTCTAAGAAATTATCTGTTATCTCTCCATTCTTACTTCCAATTTTAATCCGCTTTAAAAGACCGTTTTCTAGAACAAGCTGATTATTACTGTCTCTTTCATATGTTTCATACTCAGCTTCATACTCATAGTATTCGGCAAAAAGACCTGGCCAAAAACGAATCATCCATGATCCGTTCTCCTTTGTAAATGTGATTCCGCCTGAAATACCAGGCTTTGGCTCTGACTTATCGAATACTGTAAGATCTGTCAACTCACTGCTTAGCTTTTCCCATACACGTATACGTATATTTTCGCTGTCCTCATCTGTCTTTGCTTCTTCTGTATTTAAAAGAAGAGGTGAGACAGACAAGCTTCCCGCAAAAGCTGTCCACTTTGTGTAAATTTCTGCCTGATCTTCTTCTGTAAGTTCATCTTCTTTATAAACATACAGCTCAGTTCCGATACCTAGTGTTTTTTGCTCCTTTTCTGACTTATTATCATCTGTATTTTCTTTTTGATTTTCTTTTTGGTCTTCCTGGTCTTCGTTATTGTTTGAATCATCTGATTCGCAGGCAACCTTTACGCCTTCCGTGTTCCAGCTTCCTGCTGCCTCGATACTTCCTAGTGCCACGTCACATCCATCTGTCGCACCTGTCACTATGATTTTGAGCGCACTTGCCTCTACTGCGTCAGGTGCTTTCACAGAAACTGTACCACCATCATCAGCATCCTTGCCTGCTGCCTGCAAACCTGCGGCAAGTTCCTTCCAGACACCGTCCTCTGCATCTGCGTACAGCACATCAAACTTATATGTACCTTCATTAAGCCATGTAAGCGTCACATCGGACAGCTTGCATGTGCCATTCAAAAAAGCCGTATAGATAGGACAGCGCTGCTCTTTTATATCAAATGAGGATGATGGAAAAACAGGAACATCTACCGACTGATGTTTAATCAGATTTTGAAGCTGTTCTTCTGATGCTTCCACAAATGGATACTCTCTGTAAGAGCCATTTGCATCTGTCTCGCCTATTGTAAGTGAAATATCACATATATCAGCTAGCAACGCATCTTCAAGTTTTTCTCCTCCTGATATGAAATACAGACAGTTTTCACTTTCTTTTGCATCTGCTGCAATTGGATAAACGTTTTCACTCACGCCGACACAATCAGTCAAATTTGCTGTTAAATTACTCGTAATGCCATATGACTCGTTGTCAGAGGAAATTATCGGTGCATAATTCTGACAGCGCATCAGAACCAGATTTTCGCATTCTGCTGTTGTGATTCCTGCTGCCACAGCTGCCTCTATTACTCCTGTGTTAACACAATCTTCCAATAAAACTTTTTCTTTTGTCTGTGCCACAATTCCTGCGGCTGTCCCGTCTGCTGTAACCTTTGCATGATTGACAAGCTTTGAAAGTGTCTCATCTTCCTCCTTCATTGGAAGTGATGCTGCAAAAATACCAGCTGCAAAATCTTTTGCTTCAATGCTTCCTGCAACTGTCAGATTTTCCAGCGTTCCGCCATTGTAGGCACAAACTGCTGCCGTATTCTGATCACCAGTAACTGACACATGATCAAGGCAAAGATCATGAATCATACCTAAATTTTCCAGTACAAATGCTGTACCATCGCCCTGCGGATACCAGCGGCTTGAACTTCCTGTTCCCATATTTGCTTTATCTGACAATGTAAGGTAGTCAATCGTGTAAACTTCATCGCCGTCCTTAGAGCCAAGACTGCTTCCCTCTCTAAGCTGTGTAATCATAGGAAATGCTGTGTCTGCCTCTTTTACCGGAAGTCCGTTTTGATAGACCATTCCCTTCGCCAAAATTGAATCTGACTCTTGCAATGTCTCATCACTCTCGTCATCTTCTTTTTCATAGCTCCAGGCAAAGTCTCTTGAAACGATATATGTATTTTCGCTTTTTTCATCTTCCTCTGCTGCATAGACAGCTGCATCCGTAATCATTTCTGCAAAACGGATGTTATAAAGATGTCTTGCGTTTTGAATTTCATACGATGTACCAATGTCCTCATCAGTATCTTCGCCATCCTCACGCGCAAAATACATAAGCTCAGAATTACTTTGTCTGCGCCCTGTAATTTGATAACCTGATCCGCCGCCCTGCACAATACAGCTGATTTCATCAACACCATATTGTTCTAGTCCAAAACGATGCAGACTAAGCGTATTCATAAGCTCACCTGGCTCGCCTGTTCTTCTGTATGTCTCATAGGCAGCCTGTGTTGCACTTAAATCAACTGCATCAAGCACGAGCGTGACGTTTAGCTCTTCATCTATATATGCAAGAAATGGATATGTACCAAGCTTTTCTTCTTTTTTTCCTGCAAAGCTCGTCACTTCTGCCGCAACCACCTTTAACTCATCTTCTGCCGACTCAGATGGTATACTGTAATAATAACCTTCTTCTGTTTTTTGTCCGCTTAAAGATGCGTTATTAAAAGAAATCTCAAGAAGCTCCTCATTCGTCTTTGCATCACATATCATTACCTGATAATTCATCAGGGAAACTGCCGTCTCTCCCTCTGAAAGCTTCCATGTCAGATTTAAAGTCTCTTCATTATGTAAAGATGCATTTAAAACCTTAACTTTAGTCGCTGTATCAGCTGCCTTTGACAAGGAATCTGCTCCATAATAGCCAAAGCAAAGACCTGTAGAATTGTCACTTCCGCTTCCCTTTCTGTTTTCTTTGGAACGGTTTACAATATTTGCCACCGTGCTTGTACAGCCCGTGTAGGAAAGTGCTTCCACGCGATCACTATACAAAACAGAGTAGACAAGTCCGTCTCGTGCATCAAACTCCACACTCACACAGCCATTTGCCAGCAATGTTTTGTCATAAAGGTAAGCATCAAAAATATCATACAAAAGCGTATGTGAAGCATCAGCACTGCCATTTTTGTAGGCTTTATAATCAGCTGGCGTTCCTGTCACATAGTACAAGTTCGAAGTGGTCTGTCCATCATCGTTTTTCCAGATCATTTACCACTTGTCCGTTTTCATCAGTAATTGGAACCAAAAGCTTGTTTTGTCTTACAATTGCCTGTGCAGAGGTTTGTGCTTCCTTATCAAACGCCTCAAGATGCTTATCAGTGCTATACTGTGTCATGCCTGACTGCGCCGCTAAAAACAGCGTACGGGCATAGTGTTCCTGACGCTGCCATACCGACCACTTCTGGTAATAAAAAATGCCTGCTGCCGATGCGCCAAGCAATATGCCAACAAGCACCATCGTCACCATAAGCTCTACCAGTGTAAAGCCTCCCTTGCTTTCTTTGATTCGCTGTAAGATATTTCTGATCAAAATCAAACCTCCCAAGCTGTCTTATCGTTTAAATTTGCTGCTTAAAATATACACTGCTCCAGCTCTCTTTTATCCTGTGCGTATTTTAGCGCTGTTTTTTTCTCAATCAGCCCACGTGAAACAAGCTTTGCCAGATCATAGTCAAGCGTATGCATACCTGCTGCTGCGCCTGACTGCATTACGCTTCCAAGCTGATGCGTTTTTCCTTCACGTATCTGACTTAGCACTGCATCTGTTCCTGTTAGAACTTCTGTTGCCGCTATTCGGCCGCCGTCTATAAGCGGAACTAGGCACTGCGTCACAACACCCTTTAATACGCCTGCCAGCTGAATACGAATCTGATTTTGTGCCTGTACCGGACACACATCTATAATACGGTCTACTGTCTTAGCTGCCCCTGTCGTATGAAGTGTTGACAGCACAAGATGACCAGTCTCTGCCGCCGTAACAGCTGCTGAAATCGTCTCGTAATCACGCATCTCTCCGACAAGAATAACATCTGGATCCTCTCGAAGTGCAGAGCGAAGTGCTCCCGCAAAAGAACAAACATCCTTTCCCACCTCTCTTTGATGAATCACAGCTTGATCCTGTTCGTACACATATTCAATCGGATCTTCAATCGTTAAAATATGATCTGCACGTGTATGATTGATATAATCAACCATTGCCGCAAGCGTTGTTGACTTTCCTGAACCAGTAGGTCCTGTCACTAAAATTAATCCTCTAGGCTCATTTGCGAGATTTTGAAGCACTGGCGGCAGATGAAGCTGAGATAGTGTAGGCACTTTTGCATTAAGCAGACGAATTGCTGCCGCGAGGCGTCCTTGCTGACAAAATACATTGACTCTCTGACGGTTTCCATCTGATGTTTCAAGTGCAAAATCTGCATCCTCTCCACGCCAGATGCTTTCCTGTCTTTCTTTTGTAAGAAGAGACAAAATAAGCTTTCGCGTCATCTCATCTGACAGCTCTAAGTCACTCTTTATGAGCTTTCCATCAATGCGAAGATACACTGCCTGTCCTTCGCTTATATGAATATCAGAGGCACGCTGGCTTCTGGCCTCACGTATCATTTTTTCTATCATATACAGCTCCTTTAAATATAGTATGCCACCTTCTTAAGCTCCTCGACAGTAGTTGTACCATCCGCTACAAGCTTAAGAGCCTCATCAGTCAGCGACTCCATGCCAAGATAATGCGTCGCATAGCTTCTAAGCTCCTCCATAGGAGTTCTCTGTGTAATCATTCTTCGCATCTGATTGTCCACGCAGAGAATCTCATGGATTGCACGTCTTCCGACATATCCAGTATGGCTGCAGCTGTTACATCCCTGTGCGCGGCGCACGCGCGTAATCTTTGGCCCTATAAAAGCTTTTTCCTGCTCTGTCAGATCATCCCAGTAACCACACTCAGGACAGACAACACGCACAAGACGCTGTGCCACTAGACCGACTAGTGAGTTTGCAACCATATATGGCTCAACTCCCATATCAATCAGACGAATAATGGACGACACTGCATCATTTGTATGAAGTGTTGAAAATACAAGATGACCCGTAATTGCAGCACGTACTGAAATGGCTGCCGTCTCCTCGTCTCTTGTCTCTCCGACCATAATAATATCCGGGTCTTGACGAAGAAGAGAACGCAGTCCGCGCTCAAATGTCAGCCCCGCAACAGTATTTACCTGGCACTGATTCACACGCGGAATATTCCACTCTACCGGATCCTCAATTGTTGCGATATTCACCTTGCGGTTACTAAGCTTTTGAAGTGCCATATAAAGTGTTGTTGTTTTTCCGGAACCTGTCGGACCTGTAATGTAGATCATGCCATTTGGTGCCTCAAGCATTTTGCTAAACTGTTCAAAATGTGCCTGATTCATGCCAAACGTCTCGGCATCTGCCACCATATTTCCAGAAGCTAAAAGACGAAGTACGGCCTTTTCTCCAAATACAGTCGGAATCACTGATGTACGAATATTTACATCACGGTTTGCGATTCTTGTCCGAAAATGACCGTCCTGCGGAAGTCTTTTCTCTGCAATATCCATCTGTCCTAAAATCTTTACGCGGGCAATCAGATTTTGATGAAGACTCTTTTGCAGCACGACATAATCAAGAAGCTGACCATCTACACGTATTCTGACAGATGTTTTCTCCTCAAATGGCTCAATATGAATATCAGACGCATTCATGCTAAATGCGCGTGCAATCAAGTTGTCAAGAAGCTTAATAACCGGTGCATCAGAATCTCCCTCATCAGCATTAACCTCAAGTGCCTGCTCACGTTCTCTTGCCATCTCATTTGCTGAGCTGGCGGCCTTTTTTGCCTCGATTTCTGAATAATAGTATTCAATTGCCTGATTTAAAGGCAAAAGCTCTGTCAGCCAAATTTCAAGGTTCATGCCAGTAGTCTGGCGAATATCCTCAATTCCATAATAATCAAGAGGATCATTCAATACAATTGTAAGATTATTATCCTGGTACTGCACAGCAAGCATATGATATTTCTTTGCAAGCTGGACTGGTATCATTGCTACCGCCTCTGTCTGTACCATAATTCTATCAATCTTTACATAGCGCTGTCCAAGACGCGCTGAAAGTGCTTCTAACTGCTGGTGCTCTGTGATAAAGCCAAGCTTAATCAATGCCTCACCAAGACGAATGCCTTTATTATTTTTCTGATACTCTAGTGCCTCATCAAGCTCGTTCTGATTGATATAGCCGGCCTGAAGTAACACATCACCAATTCGTATATTTTTTTCATTTGCCATCGCTGCTGCCTCGTGTCATATAAATCATCATGCTGACCTCCAGACGCTTTCCTGCCTGAAGAACATCCTGTCCATTATTTGTTGTCTTAACTGCTGCATCACTTATTGAAAAAGATACTATTCTGACCCCTTCCTTTTCTGAAAGCTTATCTAAAACAGCAAGTGCCTGATTTTTTGTACCTATCGCCGTATAATCTGCCTGAGCACTGTAGACATACTCTGTCTGTGTATCTATCTCATCCTTCTTTGAGTCTGCAGATGCATTAATACCTGTCTGTGTCTGTTTAGCCTGTTCATTTTTCTTCAAAAGCGCCATACGTTCACTTAAGCTGTAAGGTGTAATCTCATCAAGCTGTCCGGCGCGAAGCGTCGAATCCTGCATAATCATCCCCTCACTCACAAACACATCTGTCAGATAACGATTAAGTTCTTCATTAGTCTGATATGGAAAGAAATGACTTTCTAATTCTGCCAGCTGCTTTTTTTGCTCCTCATCACGTTTTTCATCCACCGGAAGAGCCGCTATATGTACCTGCATCTGAAGCTGCTGCATTTCTAACGCCTCCTGCTGCACTTCCAGCTTATCAAGGCAATCCATCTGCGGCTTCACACCAAACCAGTAAAAGCAAAAAACTGCTGCACAGACTGCCAGACCTGCTAATAAATTTTTATCTCGTTTTGTCACTGTAAAATCAATTTTCATCTGCGGCCTGCCTTCCTGCATGTTCACTTAAAATACAGACAACCTTCACGGTATAACCATCCTGTGCCTGATTCTGCGTATATCCTGTAAAATAGACGCCCTGGAAAATATCAAGTGTCTTCCATATCTCAATAACTTCTGAAACATCGGTAACTTCTGGTGCTACTGCGTCAAACTGCAGCTCTCCTGTTGCACAATTGTATCCTGTTATTGTAATTAATACTTTATCCGGACAGCAATCCTCAAGCGTTTTGAACACATCACTTGTCACAAGAGGATAAGAATATATATTGGCTTTTGCATTTTCCATATCAGAAATCATGTTGTCCTGCTTTTCCACCTGATCTCCAAGCTTTTGTGCACTCTTATCAGCTGCCTGATTCGTTTCATCCTCTAAAAACGCTTCCAGCTTAGCAATTGTTTTTTGATATTCTTTTTCACTATGCTTTAAAACACCAATCACATGTCCGGCTGCCAGAAATGCTGCTATCACAAGTGCCGCTGTTATTCTTTGCTTCTTTCTTCTTTTTAACTGCTCTGGACCATTTAACAGCCGATAGTAAAAATCAATCCTTCGATCCGGAATCGCTTTTATCTTTCTTATCTTTTCTGTCTGATGCTTCTCCATTTTCTCCACCTTTCGCAGCTTTTACAAAAGCAGATTTCCGATTCCATAAATGTAAGATGCCGGCTCTGCATTAATTTCTCCGTGATCACTTACTGCTGTTTTTACAAACGAAATTCCTTGAATCATACCTGGTGCCTTCGCCCTGATGCCATACTCCTGCATATATGTATCAAGCTCTTTTACCACGTCATCACTGCCTCCTGCTATACCAGCCAGATATATACTGTCTAGTGTATAGCTGCTGTGACGCTGTCTGTAAAACTGACGTATTCCGTCTGCGATCTGTCCCAATTCCTCGATCCATTCAGCACTTCCCTGATCATTTAACATACGGTTTCTGCGGCTGTAAATATAATTTCCATTTTCAAATAATACACTGATCGTAGTGCTTCCCTGTACCAGCATAAACACGCATGTCTCATAGGCAAACATTCCTGTTGCCGTCACTGCTCTTAAAAGACATCCAAGACCAATGCTGATTCGTTTTACCTTCAGCTTAAGATCAGAAAACAAGGATAAATAGCTTTCAATTACACTTTTTTCCAATGCTGCGCAAAAAATATGATTCATCTCATATGGACTATTCTTTGGGAACGGGAAATAATCAGTTACAAGATCAGTCTTCTCTCCGTCTGCAAACTCCTTATTAATGCAGGAAATCAGCTCCTTATCCTTCATATAAGGAACTTCAAGCATTTTTGTCATAATCTTTCCTGAATCAATTACAAGGCAAATTCCTTTTCTTGGAAGTGAATAACGATTCCAAATCTGTTCAAGTCTCTCCTGTAATCGCTGCTCTCCTGTAATGATACCATTCATAATCGTCCCCTCTGGGACTGCCAGACTATATACTTTTTTAATCTTTGCCTTTGATTTTGACCCTGTTCCGGCCACGATTTCTATTCGTTCATTTGAAATATATACTGAAAGCTCCATCCTCTTTTCTCCTTACATCGTTCCACTTGCCTCAATCTCTGCATACATATTTAACAGCGGAAGCATCACAGCAATCATAATCATTCCGACAATTACTGCCATCACAATAATCATTGCCGGTTCCAAAAAGCTAATCAGACGTGATATTGCCTGCTCAGATTCATACTCAAAATTGTCAGCCGCTGAGATAAGCATGGTATCAAGACTTCCTGTCTCCTCACCAATCGCTACATTTCCTGCCAGCTTTTTATGAAAGCCATCAATATGTGCCAGAGCATCTGACAAGGACTCTCCACGCCTCACCATAGCAATTGTTTCATCAAATTGCGATTCCAGATAACGATTTCCAATCGTATCTTTGCTCACCTGAAGCGCTGTCACAATAGGCAGACCGCTTGTGTAAAGAGAACAAAGTGTTCTTGCAAAACGCGCTGTATAAATCGTCTGAATCAAAATGCCAATTTTAGGAATCTTTAACTTAATTCGATCCACCTCTAAACGAATCTTTGGAAGCTCCAACACTGCTTTTGCAATCACATATAAAACAGCAATGCCAAACAATACCCACAGCCAGTTTCTCTTCATAAAACCAGATGCAACCATCAGTGCCACTGTCACAGCTGGCAGCTCCAAATTAGCAAACACATCCATAAATTTTGGCATAATATAGCAAAATAAAATCATGACAACCACAACAATTACTCCGCACAAAATCTTTGGATACAGCGTAGCGCTCTTAATCTTTGCACTTAAACGATACTCCTTTTGATAATGCTCTGCCATTCTAAGTGCTGTCTGATCCATACGGCCTGACTCCTGTGCTGCGCGAAACATATTTATGAGCAGCTCTGGAAAAGCATCTCCCTGATCCTTCATCGTATCAGCAAATGAATTTCCACGGCGGACACTTCGAATCATGTTTTCATATATTGCCTTTTGTTTTGGCTTAATCGTCTCCTCTGCCTGCATCAGATTAAGAGCCCTCACAAGCGGAACACCTGCGCCAAGCAAAGTTCCAAGCTGCCTACAGAACTCAGAAAGCTGCCTTGGAGTAAGACGATATGTATTTTTTTTCTCCTTTTGTGCCAGACGGCAGGAAATCAAAAACAGATTTTCTCCCCTTAAAAGCTCGTAAAGTGCAGCCTCATCAGCTGCCATAAGCTGCCCTTTTTTCTTCTTTCCTGCGACATCCTTCGCCGTATATTGATACTTTGGCATAATTCCCCCCTTTTAAAAAATTATGGATAGATACCAGGAAAGCAGCCATTCTCCCACAAATAAAGTCAGCGCTGTCCCTGCGCACAAAAACGGGCCAAATGCAAAATGCTCTTTTGCACCCTTTTTCTTTGACAAGAGAAGTCCGATTCCATAAATACCTCCTGAAAATACAGCAAGCATAAACGCAGTCAGACTCATTTTCCAGCCAAGAAAAAATCCGATCACCGCCATAAGCTTAATATCTCCGCCGCCAAATGCTCCAGGCACAGCAAGCGTTATTGCAAATAGTGGCAGACTGACTGAAAAAAATCCAATCAGCCGTTCTGTTAATGTGACATCTGAAAATGCAAATACAGCCATCGCCGCTGGCACTATACAGGCAATAACAAGACCATTTGGAATCTCCATTGTCTGCTGATCAATCTGCGCAATGATTAATAAAAGTGTCAATAAAGAAAAGACAGTTACAACACAAAGGTTGATCTCATGCCAGTAGCCATTCCAACCTCCAAAACATAATAAACTAATCTCTGCGGCTGCCATTCCCATTGC
>OLVP01000822.1_pt1 | contig 22994 bp, 22 predicted proteins | sample 1673281 | NCBI WGS metagenome assembly OLVP01 (sample SAMEA3178940, study PRJEB25190) | human gut metagenome | biome: human gut; feature: human-associated habitat; material: faeces | place: Austria | collected 2013
TGATCTGGTGGAGTGGGTGCTATTTGATACTCATACTGAATCGGTGTATGAATCTAATGCAAAGGAGTTACAATCAAATGGATAACAATGAAGTAGTAACAGAAGAAGTGGCAGCAGTTGTTGAAAATAATACAGGTATTGAAATAGAGCCTTTATTTGAGGAGCAGGTTGATTTTGACACATTTTCAAAGTCAGACTTCCGTGTTGTAAAGGTAAAAAATTGTGAGGCAGTACCTAAGAGTAAGAAACTAAACTAGACTTCTTTAGCTATTTTCAGTTATCAAAGTACGGGTTTATTTTTTTAATCTAAGATAAAAAAATCAAAGTAAAATCACATCTAAAAATATTGAAAAAATATTAAAAATCATTCTTGAAATTCTAACAATCAAATAGAAAAAAGTCTTGTATAATAGTATATTTACTAGAAGGAAAAGTGATAAATATATTCTAACTGCATAAAAAAAACATAAAAACAGTCTCACGATTGTACAATGTGCATAAAAAAAGGACGAAAAATTAGCTAAAAGGCTGAATTGTGAAGAAATGGTGAAAATAGTATTGTAAACGTTTCCAAAAAGTGCTACCATCAGTACATAGGAAACGTTTCCAAACAGATTGTAAGTACAAACAATTATTTGGAAATGACGGAGAACCTAAATAGAAACTTTTAAGAAAAGGAGAAATGAATATGCGTAAGAAATTATTAGGTGTAGTATTGTGTGCAACAATGGTAGCAGGATTATTAGCAGGTTGTGGTAGCAGTTCAAAGAGCGAAAAAACAGGCTCAGATTCAAAGGGATCAGTTTACTGGTTAAACTTTAAACCTGAAGCAGATGAAGCTTTACAGGGAATTGCAAAGACATATGAGAAAGAAAAAGGAGTAAAGGTAAAAGTAGTTACAGCAGCTTCAGGAAACTACAATTCAACATTGACATCTGAGATGGGTAAGTCAGCAGCTCCAACATTATTTGTTGTTGGTAACCAGGCAGCAGTTAAGACTTGGAATGATTATTGCTTAGATCTTAAAGGTACAGATGTTTACAATGAATTAAATACAGATGCATTTAACTTAACAGATGAAAACGGTAAGGTTGCATCAATTGGTTATTGTTATGAAAGTTACGGAATTATTGTAAATAAGAAATTACTTAAGAAAGCAGGACATGAAATTACAGACATTAAGGATTTCGCTTCATTAAAGTCAGTTGCAGAAGATATTCACAAGAGAGCAGACAAGCTTGGATTTGATGCATTTACATCATCAGGTATGGATGATGCTTCATCTTGGAGATTTACGGGTCACTTAGCTAACATGCCTTTATTCTATGAAGGAAGAGATGACGGATGGAAGGAAGCCCCTGCAGAAATTAAGGGAACATATTTAGAGAACTTTAAGAATGTTTGGGATTTATACATCAACAACAGCAAATATAAAAAGAATACTTTAGCAACAGGTGGTTACGATGCTGAAGCCGAATTCAAGAAGGGCGAAGCAGTATTCTACCAGAATGGTACATGGGAATATGATGCTTTGAAAAAGTCAATTTCAGACGATGATATGCAGATGATTCCAATTTACTGTGGAGTTGAAGGTGAAGAAAAAGCAGGTCTTTGTTCAGGAACAGAAAACTGTTGGGCAGTTAATGCTAAGGCTTCAGAAGCAGATCAGAAGGCAACACTTGACTTTATGAAATGGTTAGTAACATCAGAAGAAGGAACAAAAGTTATGGCAGAACAGTTTGGTGCAATTCCTTATAAGAAGGCAGCAGACAGTGGTAACGTATTCTTAAAGAATGCTAACGATTTACTTGAAGCAGGAAACTACAATGTAGACTGGACATTCAACTACACACCTAACGTAGATGAATGGAGAGCAAGTCTTGTGGCAGCAATGAATAAATATGACGCAGGCGGATCATGGGATGATGTTAAGACAGCATTCGTTCAGGGCTGGGCTGCTCAGTACAAAGCTGCTAACAAATAATAAGATTTTAAATAAGAATAAAATTCATAATTAAACTATTAACACATTGTGGGGCAGGCAGTGCCTGCCCCTTTATTAAAAAATAGAAAATTTTTAGAGTTTCTATTTTGAATAATGATTAGGAGGAGATTGAAGTGAAAGAAAAAAAGAAAAAACATAATGGTGGAACATCTGTTAATTCTAAACTTCTTCGTAAACCTATTCAAAGATGCTTTCTTTTATTTTTGGCACCTACATTTTTAGCATTTTGCATTGGATTTATATATCCTTTCCTTAGGGGTATTTATTTATCATTTTGCAAATTTGTTACAATAGGTGATGCTTCTTTTGTAGGTTTTAGAAATTATATGGATGCATTTCAGGATGCATCGTTTGTACATGCATTTTGGTATACAGCTTTGTATGCAATAGTATCCCTATTTATAATAAATGTGTTAGCTTTCTTAATAGCATATTTATTAACATTGGGGATTAAGGGAGCAAACTTATTCAGAACAGCATTTTTTATGCCTAACCTTATAGGTGGTATTGTTCTTGGTTATATTTGGAGTATGATTTTCAATGGCGTTTTAGGAAAAATTAATACTTCAATTCTTATGGAAACAAGATATGGCTTCTGGGGATTAATTATTCTTATGTGCTGGCAACAGGTAGGATATATGATGATTATCTATATTGCAGGTTTGCAGGCAGTTCCGGGAGAACTAATTGAAGCAGCAAAAATTGATGGTGCAACAAAGTGGCAGACATTGACAAGAGTTACAATTCCAAATATTATGCCATCAATTACAATTTGTTTATTCTTAACAATAACTAATGGATTTAAACTTTTTGATCAGAACTTAGCTTTAACAAACGGACAGCCGTTTGAACAGTTAAAGGATGGTTCAGTTATAAAGACAACAGAAATGTTGGCACTTAACATTTACAACACATTTTACGGACAGTCTCTTACAGGTAAGGGAGTTGCCCAGGCGAAAGCCGTTATATTCTTTATCTTAGTTGCAGGTATATCAATTATCCAGCTTAAGGCAACAAGATCTAAGGAGGTGCAGCAGTAATGAACAATGAGAAAACAGTGAATTCAACAATTAAAGATTCTACAGTGAAAGCTACACCGAAAAAGAAAAAAATGAAAGAGACAAGTGAAATTCCATCAAATCATGGAAAACTGTTGACTACAATAATGACAATTGTAACTTTAGTTTATGTTAGTCCTATATTTATTGTGTTAATGAACTCTTTCAAAGCTAACACCTTTGTAAAAACAGACACATTTGCATGGCCTACTGGTGAGGCGTTAGTAGGTTGGGCAAACTATATCAAAGGTTTTACATTTGGAAATTATCCGTTTTTTAAATCGGTATTATATAGTTTTGTAATTACAGTTTTATCAACAGCGTTGATTCTACTTTGTACATCAATGGCAGCATGGTACATAGCAAGAGTTGACAGTATGGTTTGTAAGATAGTATATTACTTATTTGTATTTTCAATGGTAGTACCATTCCAGATGGTAATGTTCACATTGTCAAATACAGCAGATTCATTGGGACTTAATACACCTTGGACTATTCCGGTTATATATTTAGGATTTGGTGCAGGTATGGCAGTATTTATGTTCACAGGATTTATTAAAGGTTTACCACTTGAGATTGAAGAAGCAGCAGCAATTGATGGATGTGGACCAATCAGAACATTCTTTATTGTTATTATTCCAATGTTAAAACCAACATTAATATCTGTAGGTATTCTTGAAATTATGTGGATATGGAACGATTACTTACTTCCATATTTGGTTCTTGATCTTGATCAGTACAGAACTATTCCAATTCATATTCAGTACTTACAGGGAAGCTACGGTTCAGTAGATTTAGGCGCAATAATGGCACTTATCATTTTAAGTATTATACCTGTAATATTCTTCTACTTAACATGTCAGAAGCATATTATTAAGGGTGTAGCTGCAGGAGCAGTAAAAGGTTAATAAGATATAATATTAGGAGGGACTATGAGGGCTAGTGGAATTTTATTACCCGTTTCCAGTTTGCCGGGAAAATATGGCATAGGAAGTTTTTCTGAAGAAGCATATAAATTTGTAGATTTTTTGAAAGATTCCAAACAGCAATACTGGCAAATCCTACCTATAGGACCAACAAGTTACGGAGATTCTCCTTATCAGTCATTTTCAACTTATGCAGGGAATCCATACTTTATAAGTTTAGAAGAGCTGATTGAGCAGGGACTGTTAACAGAAAAAGAATGTGACAAGGTGGATTTTGGTGACAAAATTGACAAAGTAGATTATGAAAAGTTGTATAATGGCAGATTTAAACTTTTGAAAAAAGCGTACAAAAGAAGTAATATCCGTGAAAGGGAAGAATTTAAAAAGTTTAAAGATGAAAACCAATATTGGTTAAATGATTATGCAATGTTTATGGCTATAAAGGAAAGATTTAAAGGCCAAAGCTTTGACAACTGGGCAGAAGACATAAAACTCAGATGGGGATACTCAATGGAGTATTATCAGAATGAGCTAAAGGAAGAAATAGAATTTTATGAATTTGTTCAGTATGAATTCTATAGGCAATGGTACAAATTAAAAAAATATGCCAATGATAATGGTGTGAAAATTATTGGAGATATTCCAATATATGTAGCTTATGATAGTGCAGATGTGTGGTCACACCCTGAGTTATTCCAAATGGATGACAAAGGAAAAACTATAGCAGTTGCAGGATGTCCTCCTGATGGCTTTTCAGCAACAGGCCAGTTGTGGGGAAATCCATTATACAAATGGGATTATCATAAACAGACCAACTATGATTGGTGGATAAAAAGAATAGAGCGAAGTGTTCAGCTATATGATGTTGTAAGAATTGATCATTTTAGAGGTTTTGATGAATATTATTCAATACCTGCTAGGGATGAGGATGCAACTAATGGACACTGGGAAAAAGGACCGGGAATAGATTTATTTAATGCTATAAAATATTGTTTAGGTAATGTTAACATTATAGCTGAAGACTTAGGTTATATAACTGATTCAGTAAGACAGCTAGTTAATGATTCAGGATTTCCTAATATGAAAGTTCTTGAGTTTGCATTTGATAGCAGAGATTCTTCAGGTCCAAGAGAGTATTTACCATACAATTATAATAAGAATTGTGTAGTATATACAGGAACTCATGACAATGAAACACTAAAGGGATGGTTAGGTAGCATTGGACCGGAAGAGGTTGAGATGGTCCAAAAATATATTGGCAGAAAAACTGATGATAAAGATGAGCTGGTTGACGAAGTTATTCGTATGGCTCAGGCATCAACAGCCAATACATGTATTATTCCGTTACAGGATTATCTTCATTTGGACAATAAAGCCAGAATGAATCATCCTTCAACTTTAGGTGGAAATTGGTGTTGGAGAGTAAAATCCGGACAGATAACTAAAAAATTATCAGGTACTATTAAAGAACTAACAGTTCTTTATGGCAGAGGATAGAAATAAAATGATAAAAAGCTGCGAAAAAATTTCGCAGTTTTTTACATAATGATATGTATATGATAAAATACCAAATTGTGGAATTAAAAAATTTTAGTACATTTAGATGAAAGGGGGAAGACATGGCAGATTTAACAATAAAAGACATAGCGAAAATATGTGGTGTTGGAATTAGCACTGTCTCTCGAGCAATTAATGATGATCCGGGTATTAATCAGAATACCAGAAAAAGAATTTTAAAAGTTATAAAAGAATATAATTACGTGCCTAATAATAGTGCAAGAAATTTAAAAATGACAGAATCTAATACGATAGCACTTTTAATTAAAGGTATAGATAATCAATTCTTTCAGGGGATGTTGAAAAGTTTTGAAGAAGAATTAAAAAAATTAGAGTACACGTTTTTACTTCAAGCTGTAGGGGAAGATCAGGATGAGGTAAGTGTAGCAGTACAGCTTGCCAAAGAAAAAAGACTTAAAGGTTTGATTTTCCTTGGAGGTCAGATGGACTATCTTGATACAAGATTAGAAGAAATAGGTGTGCCATATGTGTTATGTACTGTTGCGGTTAATATGATGGCTCCTAAAAGAAACTGTTCTTCAGTCTCTATTGATGACGAAAAAGAAAGTTACAAGGCAGTAGATTATCTTTGCAAGAAAGGTCACAAGAAGATTGCTATAATTTCAGGCAAAAGGGGTGATCAGGCAGTTGGTGGCCTTCGATTGAAAGGTTACAGAGAAGCTTTAGCAGATAATGGAATTGAAGTTAACAAAAATCTTATAAGATATATGAAAGATGACATTCCTGAATACTCAGTAGCTAATGGTTATCAGGTTACAAAGGAATTGTTACAGTCTAAAGAGGAATTTTCTGCACTTTATGCTATTTCTGACTTAACAGCATTTGGTGCGTACAAAGCTATTTCAGAAGCGGGGTGGAAAATACCTGATGACTATTCTGTTTTAGGGTTCGATGGGATTGAAATGTCAAAATATTTTCATCCATCACTTTCCACAATGAAGCAGCCATGTGAACAGATGGTAAAATCATCAATAGAACTGTTAATGAATCTTATAAATGGAAAAGATGAAAAGAAACAGTTGATTTTCCAAGCTGAACTTTTAGAAAGAGATTCCGTAAAAGAAGTATAGAGAGGAAGAAAAAAGTGTTTGGAATAGATAGTAAATTTTATGAAGTGGTATCAAAAATAGCAGATTTGGTAATTTTAAATTTGATATTTGTTTTGTGCTCATTGCCTATAATTACTATAGGTGCTTCAACAACGGCACTTTACGGAGTGACTAAAAAGATGGCAGGGAACAGAGAAGGTTATATTTTTAGAAATTTTTTTCAATTGTTCAAGGAGAATTTTAGACAGTCAACGGTTATGTGGATTATATTATTAGTAGCAGCAATGATTCCTACGATAGATTTATATATAATAAATAGTCTTAAAAAAACAGTAATGACAACAGCACTTAAAGGATTAATGCTTGCAGCAGCACTTACCATTCTGTTCATTTTTTTATACACCATGGCACTTCAAAGTACATTTGAAAATACTGTAAAGAACACACTTAAAAATGCATTACTTATGGGAATAGGTCATTTTCCATGGACTTTGATAATATTGCTTATAACGTTATTGCCAATTATATTGATTGTTCTGCTGGGAAAGACAGCGGGAAGTGTCGTATATGTAATGTTGTTTATTGGATTTGCCGTATTAGCATATTTAAATTCCTATATATTCAATCATATCTTTAAGAAGTATATGTGACAGATAATCATTGGGGGTGCTGCCAGCACATGTTCTTTATGGTGTATGGTGGATTGTACCTGTATGGGGATATTTTGCGTAATAAGTATTGTATAATTTTCTACTACCGGAAGAATGACAAATTAAACAATATATGTTAAAGTATGAACTACAGAGAATGTTAAATGCGGTGGATAATCCATCGGGAAAGGAAAAGAGATCATGTTTGAGTTAAAATTTGCTAACAGCCATAACTATTATTATGAAGATTACAAGCTCGTTCAGGTATACGGACAGAGTCTTATTAATGTGCTCTCGAAAATGGTAAGCAAAAAGCAAAAATCAACATGATAATTATAGATGTCATTAAGACAAAATCATAATTAGAATTTAATTCACCGCTTATCTTTTTGAGAAGATAGGCGGTTTTTTTATTACTACTGGCAAATGAATCAATAAGTATAAGTGGAGGAAAAAAAGATGTGTATATTACCTATTATAGATACAGTGGGAACAGGAATAAGAATTATGAATTTACGAAAACAGTCAGGATTATCTGTTAAGGAGTTACAGAATATATTGGGATTTGCAACTCCTAATGCAATATACAAATGGCAAAATGGTGCGGCAATGCCAACATTGGATAATTTAATTGTATTAGCAGCAGTTTTTAACGTTCCCATTGATGACATTATTGTCACAGATAATAAATTAAATATATCAATAGGTGCATGAAATATTATGTACTAAAAAGAGTGAGTCCTAAGGGACTTATTATGGGCAGGTAAGTCTAGCGGCGAAGACGGCGGACTGTAAATCCGTTACATTAGAAACATCGTTGGTTCGAGTCCAACCCTGCCCACTAGGGAAAAAACAATCAGGTCAGGCAAATGATTGACAAACATATTTAATATATGTACAATTATTCCTACCAAAAGGATAGGAAATAAAAGGATGACGAGTTGCTGTATGCGAATGTTGGACTCTCAGGCATTTTTGATTCCTAAAGGTACAATGTGTTTTTTTGTGGGAGTAATATCAGTATGCCAGGAAAAAAATGTGCCGGGAAAAGACAGTAAGCAGATTGCACAAAGAGAAAGGATTCACAGAAATCCAAACAGTATCAGATTGTAGAAGGGGATGTTAAGGGGACGAAAAGGCGTAAATTGCTGTAGGGACAATAAACAGAATAAGCAAAAATTGGTGAAGAGGTGTTAGCAGAGGGCAACATCTCTTTTTTTGGGGGTGAAGGAAAAAAGTCTGCAATAAAAGAAAATATATTATGGTTCAAAAAGCCATCTAAATATGATAAAATTACGGGTGGATTTAATTTGCAAAACAAAAGAGGTTAAGTAAAATGTTTAAAAAAGGTTTTGATAATGAGAAATATCTGACAATGCAGTCAGAACATATTAAGGAAAGAATTGCCCAGTTTGGAAACAAGCTGTATTTGGAGTTTGGTGGAAAGCTGTTTGATGATTTCCATGCATCAAGAGTTTTGCCTGGATTTGAGCCGGATTCTAAGCTCCAGATGCTTTTACAGCTTAAGGATCAGGCAGAAATCGTTATAGCAATTAGTGCGGAAGACATTGAAAACAATAAGGTACGTGGAGATTACGGAATTACTTATGATATGGATGTTCTAAGACTTATTGATGAATTTCAGTCAGTGGGATTGTTTGTAGGAAGTGTGTGCCTTACAAAATTTGCAGAGCAGCCGTCAGCCAACCTGTTTATTAAAAGGCTTGATTCCATGAACATTAAGTCATATAAACACTACAAAATTCCGGGATATCCAAGTGATGTAGAGTTTATTGTCAGTGATGAAGGTTACGGAAAAAATGAATATATCGAAACAGAAAGACCACTGGTTGTAGTTACTGCACCGGGGCCGGGAAGCGGAAAGATGGCAGTTTGCCTTTCACAGTTGTATCATGAACATAAAAGAGGTGTAGATGCAGGGTATGCCAAATATGAGACATTTCCTATTTGGAATATTCCTCTTAAACATCCGGTTAATCTGGCATATGAGGCTGCAACAGCAGATTTAAATGATGTAAATATGATTGACCCGTTCCATTTAGAAGCCCGTGGTGAAGCGGTTGTAAATTACAACAGAGACTGTGAGATTTTTCCTGTTGTAAATGCAATGTTTGAACTTATTTTTGGAAAAAGCCCTTACAAATCACCGACGGAAATGGGGGTAAATATGGCAGGGAACTGCATTATAGATGATGAGGCGTGTCGTGAAGCTTCAAAACAGGAGATTATCAGAAGATACTACAAGTGCCTTTGCGAAAAGAGACGTAACGGCACAACAAAAGATGACATATGTAAGTTAGAACTTTTAATGAAGCAGGCAGAAATAACTGTGGAAGACAGAAAAGTTACAATTGTTGCTCTTGAAAGGGAGAAGAATGAAAATGGAAATCCGGCAATGGCTATTGAATTAAGAGACGGAACTATTGTTTCAGGAGGTACAAGTGAGCTTCTTGGTGCGGCTTCTTCAGCTTTGATAAATGCTTTAAAAGTTTTGGCAGGCATAGATAAAGAAGTAAAACTTATTGACCCTAAGGCAATTGACCCGATACAGGATTTGAAGATAAATTATCTTGGAAGCAAAAACCCGAGACTCCACACCGATGAGGTGCTTACAGCATTATCTGCTACAGCAGCAAATAATGAAATTGCCATGAAGGCTATGAAAAAACTGCCGTTATTAAAAGGATGCGATGCACATTCGACAGTTTTGCTTTCATCAGTTGATGAGCAGATTTTCAAAAAATTGGGAATCCAGCTTACCTGCGAACCGAAATATGAAGAAGATGAAAGAATGTATCATAAGAATTAATGTTTGAAATGGGAAGAACCCTTCGCACTGTGGTGTGGAGGGCTCTTTTGACGTTGATTAAATAATACAGTATAAATATACATTAAAAAAATAGTAACATTTACATTTATGACCGTAAATAAATATATTAAATCAAGAAAATAACTTTTAACAATATATTCCAAGTTGACTTTTATAAAAAATATGCTATCATAGTATTAGAACAAATGTTCGAGATATGAGGCACGATTTAAATTAAGGAGAGGGAAAATGTCACAGAATAGAACATATATAGCCATAGATTTAAAATCATTCTATGCATCTGTGGAAAGCAATGAGAGAAATTTAGACCCATTGACTACTAATCTTGTAGTGGCGGATATTAGCAGAACAGAGAAAACTATTTGTCTTGCAGTTTCTCCTTCTCTTAAGGCATATGGTATTCCGGGAAGAGCGAGACTTTTTGAGGTGGTACAGAAGGTAAGACAGGTTAATCAGGTGCGTAAAAGAAAGGCTCCGGGTGGAGAATTTCAGGGAGAATCTTATGATGATTTGGAACTTAGGAGGAATCCTGCCCTTAAGTTAGATTATGTAGTGGCAACTCCCAGAATGTCGCTTTACATGGAATACAGTACACATATATATGATATATATTTGAAGTATGTTGCACCGGAAGATATGCATGTATATTCTGTGGATGAAGTATTCATGGATGTTACATCTTATCTTAATACTTACAAAATGACGGCTAAGGAATTTGCTGTTATGGTGATTAAGGATGTTTTAAATTCAACCGGAATTACGGCAACGGCAGGTATCGGGACGAATATGTATCTGTGCAAGATAGCCATGGATATAGTTGCAAAACACACAGAGCCCAATCAGGATGGTGTCCGTATAGCTGAGCTTGATGAAATGGCGTACCGCAGGTTGTTGTGGAATCACAAACCATTGACGGATTTTTGGAGAGTTGGGAGAGGGTATGCCAAAAAGTTAGAAGAAAATGGTTTGTTTACTATGGGGGATATAGCCAGATGTTCTCTGGGGGGACCGAATGAGTATCACAATGAGGATTTACTATATAAGCTTTTGGGAATAAATGCTGAACTGCTCATAGATCACGCATGGGGATATGAGCCGTGTACCATAGCTGAGATTAAAGCATATAAGCCGGAAACTAATAGTCTGGGTTCAGGTCAGGTATTGCAGTGCCCTTATGATTTTTATAAGGCAAAACTGGTTGTAAAAGAAATGACAGATGCTCTGGTATTGGATTTGGTGGATAAGAAACTTGTCACCAATCAGCTGGTCCTAACCGTAGGTTATGATATTGAGAATCTTAATTCAAAAAAAAGTGTGAAATATCAGGGAGAAATAACTATAGACCGTTATGGAAGAAGAATACCTAAACATGCTCACGTAACCATTAATCTTGATTATCAGACCTCGTCCACCAGAATTATTATGGAAGCTGTAACGAAAGCATATGATGAAACCGTTGATAAAAGCCTACTGATAAGAAGAATAAATATAACGGCAAATAAGGTTGTATGGGAAGATTCAATAAAGGAAAACAAGCAGTTTAAGCAACTGGATTTCTTTACGGATTACAATGAATTAGGTAAGGAAAATGCTAAGGAAAAGGAGAGTTTACAGAGAGAAAAGAATATGCAAAAAGCCATGATTGACATAAAAAAGCGATTTGGCAAAAATGCGGTACTTAAAGGTATGAATTTAGAAAAAGGAGCTACAGCAAAGGATAGAAATGCTCAGATTGGAGGTCATAAGGCATGATTAACGATTCTAAGGATGACAATTACAATGATATTATTAATTTACCTCACCATGTGTCTAAGACACATCCCAGGATGTCTTTACATGACAGGGCTGCCCAGTTCTCGCCTTTTGCAGCTCTTACAGGTCACGAAGAGGAAATTAATGAGTCGGCACGTCTCACAGAGAAAAAACTGGAATTAGATGAAGATGAAAAAATAAGAATAAATGAGAAATTACAATTTATAAAAAATAATATAGACAAAGATATAACTGTGACTTTTACATATTTTGTGCCTGATGTGAAAAAAGCAGGTGGAGAATATAGGAAAATCACAGGAAAAGTAAAGAAAATTAATATATATGAGCATAAGATAATTATGAGTGAGGGGATGATTATTAATATTGAGGATATAATTGATGTGGATATTATGAAAAAGTTTATAAAATTGGAAATTTAATATATTTATGAGATATTTAAAATAGTTAGCTGCATTGGAGTTTTTACTTTTTTATGGTATAATCAAACAGTTATGCGTGCTTTTTTTTAATAATATCGTGGGTGATACAAAGGCGAAAGGATTAAGTGAAATGACATCAGTTATTGAAAGTATAAACTCAGCAGTTAATGATTTTATATGGGGTGTCCCGGCAATGATATGTATTATTGGAGTGGGACTGGTTTTGAGTTTTAGAACAAAATTTATACAAATCAGAAAATTCCCTTATGCAATGAAAGTTACCATCGGTAGGATGTTCAAAAAGAAAGAGGCGGCAGATGGTGCAATGACACCGTTTCAGGCTGTGTGTACGGCATTGGCGGCTACAGTGGGAACGGGGAATATTGCAGGAGTGGCAGGAGCCATTGCAATAGGTGGACCGGGAGCAGTTTTCTGGATGTGGATTTCTGCAATACTTGGAATGTGTACCAAATTTTCTGAAGTAACCCTCGCAGTACACTTTAGAGAAAAAAATGAAAAAGGTGAACTGGTTGGCGGCCCAATGTATTACATAAAAAATGGATTAAAGAAGCATTGGCACTGGTTGGCGTATCTGTTTTCAATATTTGGTGTTCTGACAGTATTTGGTACCGGAAATGCAACTCAGGTAAATACAATTACAACTGCCATAGATTCAGCTCTTGAAAATTATGGAATAATGTCAGGAGATAGTGCAAAAACAGTAAATCTTATAATTGGAATAATTTTAGCTGTTTTATTGGCAATGATTCTTTTAGGAGGAATTAAGAGAATAGGTCAGGTAACTGAAAAATTGGTCCCTTTTATGGCACTTTTATATATTGTATTTGCAATAGGTGTAATTGCATTAAACATACAAAATATTCCTTCAGTTTTTTCACTAATAATAGAGGGAGCCTTTAATCCGGCATCTGTAACAGGTGGTGCAGTTGGAAGCTTTTTTATGAGCATGAAAAAAGGTGTTTCAAGAGGAATTTTTTCCAACGAGGCAGGATTGGGAACAGGTTCTATTGCCCATGCATGTGCTGATACAAGAAAGCCGGTAAAGCAGGGATTCTTTGGAATATTTGAGGTGTTTGTGGATACTATTGTTATATGTACCCTGACAGCGCTGGTTATTTTATGTAGTGAAGTGCCTATTAACTTTGGAAGCGCAGCAGGAGCGGAGCTTACAATCTCAGGATTTACCTCAACATACGGTAGCTGGGTTTCAATTTTTACTGCGGTGGCAATGTGTTGTTTCGCATTTTCGACCATTGTAGGCTGGGGATTGTATGGCGCAAGATGTATCGAATTCTTGTTTGGCTCAAAGGTAAACAAGCCTTTTATGCTGGTATACTCTTTAGTTGCCATTGTGGGAGCTACAATGGATTTGGGACTTCTTTGGAGCATAGCCGAAACCTTTAATGGATTGATGGCAATACCAAACCTTATTGCAGTTTTCCTATTATCAGGAGTTGTGGTAAAACTTGTAAAAGAATACTTTGCAAAAGAAGGAAAGTAAAGTACATATTATATTTGACAATAAAATATCATAAGTGTAATGAAAAAATATAAAGGTAGTGAGCCTTTATATTTTTTTAATAAAAGATTAGAATAAACTAATAAAAATAAGAGATGTATAACTAATGACAAATGAACCGGAGATATTGAAATTAAGAGTTGTACTATGTTTCTTACAGGCAGGGGAAGAAGGATGCAGTGTAACGGGAATATCCAGGACTTTAGGGGAAGAGAAGTACAAGATTAGTAGGGCAATTAATGCTTTGACTAAGGATGAAGGTATTGACAAAACATAAAAATTCTGCTTCGAGTTATGAGGCAGAATTTTTTTACAGAAAAATACACTGTAGTACAGTGTGCATTACACTCATATAAATGTGGAATGACGATAGTAAAAATATTAAAATTGACAAAGTAGGTATTGGGATATTAATATAAATTAAGGTGCAGAAATGAATACAGATAGAGAAATCGGACAGCGCATTCGCGCGGTAAGAAAAGAGAACCAATTATCCCAGGAGAAGATGGCGGAAATACTGGGAATACATTCCACAACGCATTATCAAAATATTGAATACGGTAAGAGTAAGGTTACTACAAATCAATTGCAGATACTTTACGATAAATTTAATGCATCACCAAATTATATTCTCTTGGGAAAGGTAGAAGGCAAGCAGGAATATGTATATGATTTTGTCAGACTACCGGCAGATGAAAAGATAAAAATATATTTGGAAATAACCAAAAGTGCATTTAAGGTTCAACAGGAATATGATATAAATGTAAGAAAAAAGAAATAAATTAACACAGGGGATAAATGTTTATGCAATCAACAGACAAACAAATATTGATAGTAGAAGATAATATGCACAGTATGGATAAAGCCTGTGCACTGATTAATAGAATCGATGGGGTATTTATTCATAAAGCTGAAAATAGCGAACAGGCATATCGCTATGCTTTAGAATATCACATCGATTTGTTCATTGTAGATATCATATTAAACACAAATATACCGGGAGATATTGCCGGAACTAAATTCGTTGAGAGTATAAGAAAAATAGACAGGTATAAATTTACTCCGATTATTTTTACAACGGCATTAGAAGACGCCAATTTGTATGCATATGCACAGCTACATTGTTACAGGTATTTTGAAAAGCCATATGATAATGATGAATTTTTGGAAACAGTAAAGGAAACATTGAAGTTTCAGACTGAAAAGAAGGAAAACCGCTACTACAAATACAAGAAGGACTTTGTACATTACATAATAAAGGTTGAAGATATCGTATATTTTGAAATTGACCATAATACTTCACATATCCATTGTAAAGATGAGGTAGTGGATGCCCCATATAAATCTACAAAAAATACCTTGTTGGAATTAAATTCTGAAAGATTTCTCAAATGTAATAAAAATACAATAGTAAACGCAGATTATGTGGAAAGTGTGGATATAGTAAACAGGTATGCATATCTGAGAGACGGATACGGAAAACTGGAAATAGGAATCAGGCTTAAGCAAAGCTTTCTGGAGGGACTTCAGAGATGCTCGAAATAACATATCGTCTATTTGAAATGCTCGCTCTTGTAGTATGTCTGCACAGCCTAAATGGAGAGAAACTAAAAATAGACGTTTATAATGTGGGATTTGTTGGGATTGAAATGGCATTCATGCAAATGATACAGGAAGGCATAGTTTCTAAGGGTATGTATTTTGTGATTTATTTAATTTACTTTATATATGCTTATTTAAAATTTGGAGACAGTGTAAAAAGAACAGTTCTAAAATGCTTACTGGTTATCATTATTGCTGGTGTTTTGCAAATGGTTGTATACATTACGGCGTATTTTTTTAGTGGATTTATTAAAAATGAATCTATAATTGCATTTTTTATAAATTTTATGGTTTTAGCTATTTTATTAATTACTGCAAAGAGTGGCATATATCCTAAGATTGTGGACGTTTTTATAAATAGGGATTGGATTTTGAAAATAAATGTAGTTATATGCTTCTGTATAGTAATGTATTATGTGATTTCTTTGAAAGCAAGTAATTATATTAAAATAGATATATTTGTGTTAATGATTATTTTTATGACAATGTTTATTATATTTATATATCGTTGGCAAAAATCAATGTATGAGTTAAATCAACACAAAAAAGAACTTCAAATTACTAATTTGTATAATGGAGTATTTGAAGAAATGATTAATACTATAAGAAATAGACAACATGATTTTAACAATCAAATTGACGCAATTTATGCGACTCATTTAACAGCTACGTCACTAGAAGAACTGATAGAATCACAAAATAAATATTGTGATAATGTTTTGTATGAGAATAGATTTGCTAAGGTCTTAAGCTGCACAAAAAATTCAATACTGGCAGGGTTTATATATACTAAATTTATTGAAGCAGAAAATAGGAATATAGATGTTCAGTACGATATTGCATATACAAATATTGGTGAAATAGGGATATATGATTTAGTAGATATTATAGGCATTCTTTTAGACAATGCAATTGAAGCGGTCACTATTAAAGGAGTACCGGGAAAAATAGTGTTTGAGTTAAGAGATGGGGATGGGTTAAGGTTATTGGTTAAAAATCCGGTTATGAATATTTCAAATGGAGAAATAGAAAAATTCTTTCAAAAGGGATATTCCACAAAAGGAGAGGGACATGGAATAGGGTTAAATAAGATAGTTGAATTACAGAAGAAATATAAGTATGATGTGTGTGCATACATTGATAACTACAGCGATTTAGACTGGATAAAAATTGGTATTATTATGAAATAAATGAAAGCAGTTTATCTTGTTATGATTAAGACAAACTGCTTTTACTACTTATTTGCAGATATAATCTTCTGGTGAAGGATATTTGGGCTCACCGAAAAACAAGAAGCATACACCATGAAAATGATTCATAAATGCTAGCGTTAAAAGTGTAGAACATAATTTATTAACTTTTGAATAAACGAATTTGTTCATATTTTTAATCTCCTTTCCGAAGTATTTTAGCAATAATCAATTGTAATGTATGTAATATGATAGTCCAAAAACCAACAATGAGATAAGGTCTCATAACAATGTTGGCATTGAAAATGCTAACAATAATTATAAATAGGGAAATTACGAGAAAACATCTATTATTGCATTGCTTAATAATTACACCATTTGGAGCGGGACGAAAGGGAGAGGGAATTGGTCCCACATAATATGTAACAAATAAACATATAGTTAAAAATATTAAAATAAGTATATGATTAGGAATATAAATAAGTGGGAGAATGACTGTTACACATAATGATATAAAAAAAGAAAGCATCAAGCATGTAATATAATGCTTGCAATGATATCCCCCACCATTAATTCGCAGAAAAATCAGCAGTGCTGAAAATGCTACAAATAAATCAAATTTTCCAATAAACAAATAAAAAATACTTAAAATGACGATTTTGCTGATTTCAGAAAGTATTGCAGTAACAGAATATTTTATAAGTGCCATTTCATAGTCGCTGTATCCGTACATTTTCTGAATTTTTGCTGAAAGCGAATCCACATTTGTTACCTCGAAAATCCTTAATGAACTAATTTTAGAACAGCAATTACAACGATAAGATATATTGAGATAAATGCTTGTAAAAACGAAAGTAAGTATGAAAAAATGGGGAAAACACATATATTCAAAACAAAAAGAAAAAATAAAATAACATTATTTATGATTAGGAAAATAATAATCAGCAATTAAAGAGTAAATATTCTTGTTTAATGCTGAAAATTCATCTGAAAATAAAACATCACATGAGGTAAATAAAAACAAACATAAATATTTTTGAAAAAATAAAAGAGCTGGTTATGGTTATAATTGTAATATTGTAATATGCAATGTATCTCTAATGTGTCAAGTAAAAGTGAAATTTACTTGACATAATTTAATAATCTGAATATTATTTAAATAGATTGATAGGAAGGAGTGGAAGTAATGAATAGCAGAGAATTAATAGAAATGTATCTTTGTAATATTACTGAGGGCACGTTGTTTGAAGCAAGCCATGTGTATGATTTGTTAGCAGATGATATGACAGAAGTTGCTTTTTATAAAAACCTTGAACGCTTCTGTCAAAAAGGATTATTGGTTCACTTAGCTAGAGGATTATACTACAAACCAAAGAAATCCAGATTTGGAAATGTTCCAATTGGAGAACAGGATATTATATATCATTACATCAAAAATCATAGTGGATTGGTTGTGGGATATAGGCTATACAATAAGAAAGGACTCACAACCCAAATTAGTAAGCAGACAGAAGTATTTTCTAATTGTGTGTCAGGGCAGAGAAAAACAGTTCGGAATGTATTAATTAAAAATATTTCCTGCGATTTAAATATGGAAAGAGAGGCAGTAATTGAAACACTAGAGATTCTTCAGAATTACTATAATATTGAAGATATCAATAAAAAAGCGCTAATTGCTTATATGGAAAAATTCGCCCAGTCATATTCTGATAAAGCAACGGTTTATGTTTTAGAACATATGAAATATCAGAAGTCTACAATTGCATTCTTAGAATCGTTTTTGAATTATCTACACGTAGAAAATACATTGGATAGATTTTTATCATCAATGTCTGTTTATGCAAAGCCAACTATGGAGGAAATATATGAAATTGCATAAAAATGAAGAGGACTTTAGAAATTTATGTATTATAACAGCTGATTATATTGGAATTCCCGAGGAGGCTATAAAAAGGGATTATTATATTGTCAGTATGTTGCAAAAACTTCAGAAAAGTGATTTTGCTGATTGTTGTGTATTTAAGGGAGGGACTTCTCTTAGTAAGTGTTATCCTGGGTCAATTGAGAGATTTTCAGAAGATATAGATTTAACATTTATTCCATTATGTGGGAATTTGGCAAATAAAGTACGTCATATATATGATGTTACAAAACTTTTTAAACGTGATGATATACAAACATTTTTGAACTCATCACAGGAGTTAAAGCTTCTTCTAAGAAAGACTAAAGACACGGATAGTTTTTATCTGGAAAAGAGAAGTCTTTCTAAAGAATATAATCCTGTGGGAAAATATGATTTTGATGCGTGGAAAAAATACTTTGATGAATTCATAAAAAAACGTTATGAATCATTGTATGAGGATTTGCTATATACGAATCAGAAGCAGAATTTTAATGATGCTCTAAAAACATTTGACAAAATCAACAAGATATTTATTGCCATTGATGAGTAAAAGATATAATAGATATTAGGTGAAAGTGGAGATGTCGTAGGATGTCTTCATTTTTTTGTGTTTTTACATAAAATAATGGGAAACAAAGAATTAATGGAAAAGTGTTCAATTCTTGAAGGCTATGCTATAATGGTGGCAAAGATAAAAGAGTTTCGGCAGGAAACGGAAGACCAGAGAGAAGCAATACTACAGGCAATAGATTATTGTATAGAAAATGGTGTCTTTTTTAAATTATGGCATTAAAACAGAATTTCTTGACCGTTATAATCTGGAGAAAGTGTTAAGGGAAAATCATTTAACATCAAAGCAGATAGTTGAAGACATCAAGGCTATTTTGTAAAAAAAACTAAAAAAATATACAAAAAAAGGCTAAATGCTTAAAAAAATAAGGCAGAAATATAACAACACAAAGTTTTTTAAAAGCAGCATTGACAAGTTTTTCACACAGTGCTATCGTGGGTGTCAACAAAGAGAAAATGCGAAGAGCAGAATAAGGTCATTGGAAAGTAAGTACTAAAGAGAACCGTCGGTTGGTGTGAGACGGTGTATGTTTTTAATGATTATCCTCTGTGAGCAGTGCACTGAAGTTCCTTTAGAATAGTAGGTGTCACCGGTTTTCTACCGTTAAAAGGAAGCTTATTTCTATAGCGTAGGCTTGTGAGATGAGACTGAGTGGTCATGCGAATGACAAGTAGAGTGGTAACGCGGAAGTTTTAACCTTCGTCTTTATGTAGAATAAGGACGGAGGTTTTTTTATTTAATAGAAATCTCAAAGGAATTTCTATCAAGTAAAAATCCTCCGGAGGATCGCAGAGGCACGGAAATGTAGAGTTTCTTACGAAACCGCGCCTCGCGAGAGAGTTCGCAAGCGAACTCTTTGTTCTAGTAGGAAGTTCCTTCGATATAGACTCTTTGCAAATATAAGAAAGGAGTCGCATTTTTGCGAAAGAAAGAAATGAATGGTTTAGTTATTGTTTTAATCGGAATTGTAGTTTTAGGTGCCGGCTATCTATTTTACGGACGTTGGTTGGCAAATAAATGGGGAATCGATGCTAAGGCAAAAACACCGGCATACACTCATGAAGACGGACAGGATTATGTGCCATCATCTAAATTTACGGTATTTGCACATCAGTTTTCATCAATTGCAGGAGCAGGACCTGTAACAGGGCCTATACTTGCATCAGTATTCGGATGGGTTCCGGTTTTGTTATGGTTAGTAATTGGTGGATTATTCTTTGGAGCTGTTCAGGATTTCGGTTCATTATATGCATCAGTTAAAAACGAAGGAAAATCCATGGGAATGATTATTGAAAAATATATCGGAAGAAGCGGACGAAAATTATTTATGCTGTTTTGCTGGTTGTTTACATTACTGGTAATTGCAGCATTTACAGATATGGTTGCAGGAACCTTCGTAGGTAAAGGAGTTGCAGGAATGAAAGAAAGCGTAAGCTACGCAAATTCAGCAGCAGCTTCCATATCAATGTTATTTATTGTTGTAGCAGTTGTTTTTGGAGTAATTCAAAAACGTGTAGGAAAAATGAATGAAATAGTACGTGCTGTAATTGCCATTGCACTTTTGGTAGCTATGTTTGCAATAGGTATGAAACTTCCTATTTATGCAACAAAAACAGCCTGGATATACATTGTTATGGCTTATTTATTTCTGGCATCAGTTATGCCAATGTGGCTTTTAATGCAGCCTAGAGACTACATGACAACCTTTATGTTATTAGGCATGATTGCAGGAGCAGTAATTGGTGTAGTAGTTGCACATCCTACAATGCAGTTAAATGCCTACAACGGATTTAACGTAGGAGGAAATTATTTGTTCCCTACATTATTTGTAACAATTGCATGTGGTGCAGTTTCAGGTTTCCATAGCCTTGTATCATCAGGAACATCATCAAAAACAATTAGCAATGAGAAAGATATGCCGATGGTTGGATATGGAGCCATGGTAGTTGAATCATTGCTGGGAATAATATCTCTTGTAGTTGTAGGCGCAGTTGCAGTAAATGGAACAAAGCCTGATGGAACACCTTTTGCAATCTTTTCAAATGGTGTTGCAGGATTTTTGGAAAAATTAGGATTACCTGTACAGGTTGCAACAGTTTTCATGACAATGTGTGTATCAGCATTAGCCCTTACATCATTAGATTCAGTTGCCAGAATCGGAAGAATGTCATTCCAGGAATTATTCTATGGCGACACAACAGACACATCCAAAATGCCTGTATGGCAGAAGGTTTTAACTAATAAATATTTTGCAACAGTTATAACATTATTCTTTGGATATTTACTTACTCTTGGTGGATACAACAATGTATGGCCTTTATTTGGCTCTGCAAACCAGCTTCTTGCAGCATTAGTTTTAATTGCATTAGCAGTATTCCTTAAAACAACAGGAAGAACAGGCTGGACATTGTACATACCAATGTTTGTAATGTTAGCAGTAACCTTTACGGCATTAGTTCAGAAGACAATTGCATTAGTTGCTAATATGGTAAATGGTAGTGCTACATTCCTTGTAGACGGACTTCAGTTTATAGTTGCGGTACTTCTTATGGTTCTTGGAGTGTTGGTTGCATTCAGTTGCTTAAAAAAATTATTCAGTGCTAAAAAGGAAAGTACAGAAGCATAGATTAATGTCTGATGCACAAAACAAAAGATTATATATAATAAGGAAGAGATACTGTTAATTGACACTCTGAAAATACAGTGTATAATTAAAATAAATATATTTTAGAGGGTAATTAACAGCGGAGTTTGTAGGAGAATACAAGAGTTTTCCATGTAAGGTCCGACGTTACAGAATGCCGGTTATGTTCTGTGATGTCGGACTTTTTATCTCCGCGCAGGGAGAGAATACAATGCATATAGATAGCAAAAATATGACAAGGGAAGAACGAAATAAGGCAGTAGTTCATTATTATGAAGGCAGGATAAAAAAGGATATTACTACTTTTTTCAAATGGATAATTCTTGCCATACTTACAGGAGTTATAGTAGGTGGAGCAAGTAGCGTGTTTGCAGGTTGCATAAAAGGAGTAACAAAGTTTAGAACCGGCAGCCCATGGGTATTTCTGTTTCTTCCCATTGCCGGACTGATTATTGTTTTTATGTATCAGATGTTAGACAAGGATGATAGGGGAACAAATCAGGTTTTATCCACCATCAGGTCTAAAGATGATGTCCCTATTAAATCAGCTCCCCTGATTTTCGTGGCAACCCTGCTAACCCACTTAACAGGAGGTTCGGCAGGTAGAGAGGGTGCAGCAATACAGTTTGGTGGAAGCATAGGCAATCAGCTTGGGAGAATAGTGAAGCTAGATGAATTTGACCAGCATGTTATGGTTATGTGTGGAATGAGTGCCGCTTTTGCTGCTTTATTTGGGACGCCATTGACTGCTGCGATTTTTTCGATGGAAGTCGTCAGTGTTGGAGTCATGTATTATGCCGCAATTGTTCCCTGTGTAATAGCTTCTTTAATTGGCAATCAAATTGCCCTTGCTTTTGGCGCTGCGCCAGTGGGGTTTGACATTACGGGGATTCCATCGTTAAACTTGATTTCTTCTGGGCAAGTAATTTTACTCGCTGCCCTCTGCGGAGGAGTTAGTATCCTATTTTGTGTTGCCATGCACGGTGCGGGGAAATTGTATGATAAAGTATTGCCAAATCGTCTGTTACAAGCAATTGTAGGCGGTGTTTTGGTAGTTGTATTGACTTTGATTTTTCAAACCTATGATTATAATGGAATTGGAACAGATGTAATTTTGAGGGCGACTCAAGGGGAGGTAAAACCAGAGGCGTTTCTATTAAAAATTTTGTTTACAGCAGTTACGTTAGGTGCTGGATTTAAGGGGGGCGAGATTGTTCCTGCATTGTTTACCGGCG
>OLVP01000842.1_pt1 | contig 22660 bp, 3 predicted proteins | sample 1673281 | NCBI WGS metagenome assembly OLVP01 (sample SAMEA3178940, study PRJEB25190) | human gut metagenome | biome: human gut; feature: human-associated habitat; material: faeces | place: Austria | collected 2013
GGATTTTTACTGCATGGGCCGGATCATCATCATTCTCTATGATTAGCTTTGCATGGCCGCTTCCGCTTTTCCATCTTTCGTCACCACGTACCCCTGCTACCAGGATTCCTCGTCCATAAAGGCTTCCCTTCGGATCGGATTCGATGTACATTCCGTTGACATTCTTGATCGTTAATGTACCGCTGTAGACGGTAATTGCATTGGGGTTTTTCTTCGGCAGGCGCTCCGTAATGGATTTCAGTTCCAGCCGGTGTCCGGTCATGTCGATATCCCCGACCACATCACCATTCCAGTAGATATTTCCGAACTTATTATCGTTTACCGTTGTTACAGGATCATCTTCCGCATGGGTTACCAGTGACAAGTCATGATCAAATTTATAGTGGCCTTTTCCGTCATAAACTCCCGCTTTAGACCAGAAATCCCGCGCTTCTTCAGCAAAATAGTTCGCTTCCACGATTTGATGGCGTACCGGATTAACCAGTGGCGGCGGCGTGGGTTTTCCCTGCACATATCCCTGTCCGTTTTCTTTCTTGAAGAGCATGTCTTTCATTTCCAAGGTCTTGGATGATGAGGTCAGTCCTTCGGCTATTGTCGCCTGTCCGGTCAGTTTTTCTTCTCCGGTCTTGTAGGCATCGTAATACAGTTTTCCTGCCAGAGCATTCAGTACTTCATATATCTGGGCTTCATCAGTCATGGTAATTCCACTATTATCCGTGACTACGGTAATGCGTGACCCTTCTGCCGCAGATCCGATGTGTACATCTCCCGACTTGTAATCTTCCGCCTTCGTACCCGCGTTCTCATGCTTATAGAACAGTTTCATATTTCCCTTGTAGTTCTCAATGGTTATCGGTTTCTCATTTTTCTGGTAAATGTTGCCGCCATCAGCCTCAAGGTTTTTGATTTTACTTTCTTTAATGCTGTCTGTCCGGGCTCCTTTTCCTTCATGGTACCAGGAGGCTCCGTCAGAAAGCATCATGTACGTTTGACCAGCTGTTCCGGCATCTGTTCCTATCAACCCTTTTATGTAGGACCCGTCCGTATTCAAAACCAGTCCCAATCTTCCTTTCTGAGCAAGTACATTCCCTTCTATCTGTACATCATGTTTGACTGCTCCTGCCGTAAGAACATTTCTGTCCGACAAATTGCCGTTGATCTGGATTTTACCGTCATTATTTATCTTCAAACTGGACGCCTTATCCCCTTTGGCTATTATTTTCCCGCCGCCGATTGACACATCGCCCTTATTTGCCTGAATTACGCTGACATCATCATTCTCAACATCTACCAAACCTTTTATAACAAGCTTTGCGCTTCCGCCATCCTTTGCACTCCTGCCGTCCACAAGTATAGCTGCGTCTTTTTCCGCTGCCGTATTACGTATCTTCACAGCATGTTCCGCTTGATTATCATTAGATATAGTGAGGCTCGCTCCATTTCTGCCCTGTCCCCAGACATAAATACCGCTCTTTGCATTTTTATCGCCATGTATGTCAATATCTATACCTGCCGCGTTCTTTATTTCCAGATCACCGCCATGTGACAAAATTCCCGACGCATAATGCCTTAAATGATTTGCCTCAGAAACCAAGGTCAGCTTATGTCCGTTCATATCAATAAAGCCATCCGCTGTATAATCCGGATCTCCCCATATGATATTTGCTACATTGGCACCTTGATTTCCCCCGTATGTCAGAGTCTTGGGATTTGATAAATCAACCTTGATCGTGGTATCGGACTTCAGGACATAACGATGATCATCATCCTCACCATCTTTATACCCGTTATTCATCCAATACATATTCCCCGATCCCAGACCATCTTCAACAATCTGTTCACTTACATCCAGATTTGCCGGCGGCACGGGTTTATCTTCTACATACCCCTGTCCGTTTTCTTTTTTGAACAGCAGGTCTCTCATTTGTAATGTTTTAGATGACGCCGTCAGTCCTTCGGCTATCTCTGCCTGTCCCGCCAGCTTCTTTTCTCCGTTTTTATAAGCATCGTAATACAGTTTTCCCGCCAAAGCATTTAAAGCCTTATACACCTGGTCTTTATCTGTATCAACAATTCCTTTATTATCTGTAACTACTGTAATGCGTGATCCTTCTGCCGCGGATCCGATATGGGTGTCTCCCGCCTTGTAGTCTTCCGCCGCTATGCCTGCATTCTCGTGGGCGTAATAGATTTTTCCCGCGCCGCTGTAATTTTCAATTACAAGCTGTCCCGCATCTTTTTGATAAATTGCACCGCCTTTTGCATCACCGGCAAACCTGGTTACACGGCTGCCCTGTCCCGCATTCAGCGTGTTCCATTCACCACCTTCTGAAAGAAAAAGATTCACCTTTCCTTTTATATCTGCCTGTGTTCCGCCGACCCATTTCGATCCGGCAGTAAGACCAACATAAGCTTCTGACCCAGCATCCATGCGAATCGTCCCCTGCAAATCCGCTTTTGATATTCCGATTGCGCTTCCATCCTGATTCACATTGATAAATGTCCGGAATCCTTTCGCGGCGCTGATAAGATACCGTTCTTTCTGATTCTCTTTGACTTTGAGCGTACCGCCGCCAATACGAAGAACATTCTTCTCTGTTTTGCCGCCCCAAAGCGATTCGTCCGTTTTAATCAGGTCAGAAAGTGACCCATTCTTTGAATCATCAATATCCGCTGAAGTAATAGAAATAGTATTATTGCTTCCAATCATATATATGCCATAAGTTTTTGACTGATCGCCCCGATTCCATTGCATAAGGCTAATTGCGCCCGGCTTGATTGTGAATCTTCCATTAATCGCTAAATCAGAACAGTCCATAGACGAAATGCCTGTCGTTTTGATAGAACCGCCGCGCAATTCTTCAATCACTACATCAGCATTGATCGTCGTCTTCACCAGGTCTTCACTTACTTTTTTATTAAATCTCTGGCTAAAATTACCCACTGCGATACCATGTGCAGCAGTATACTTGCTGCCGCTGTCTCCTGAGGGCGACCACAGCGTTTTCGCCTTGATGGTAATCGTACCGTTTTTCCCCGGATTGGTTTTATTGCTGTCAACCACGATAGTTGTCTTATTATTCGCCTTGATCCCGTATGCAGAATAATCGGTCCCCAAATCAGCAACTTTCGTCAAGTCGAGCGTCAGGTCATGACCCGCCATATCAATATTAATTGTCTTAATTGAGGCCTTATCATGCGTATATCCTAAAATACCTGCTGCGACGGACTTGAATCTTTCTTTAGGCATGTTATTTTTATTAACAACCTGTGCCAGACGGTCTGCAGTAAATACTTCACTTTCACTGATCGGATTTGTAGACTGATCTGCCATCACCTGGCATGTACCCGCCAGCAGCGCAATTGTAACACCGGCAGCCAGCCGCCTCATCTGTAATTTACTTACCTTATTCCGTTTCATAATTCCTCCCTATTTTTCAAACATAAACTCTCCGCCGGATACTCGATTAGCATCCCGGCCTTGCCCGATAGCAGGCAATTCATCCTCTTCTAAAACATACCCATCCGGATCTGAACCGCTTACCGCGGTCATGAAACCCGTGTCACATGAACCGGATTTACTCCAAAAAGTATTTCAAATTATCCATGCCCGGCACTCCCTTTCATCCACTCCATTAAACGCAACAAAAAACGAGACAATAAAAAGATGCACAGATTTCATAATTCTAAATCTGAACCGGATTTCCCATATCCGGCTTCCTTATGCATCTAACCTTATGCCTCGCAAGTCATTAGAAAATCAGAAAACAAAGTGGCACCCTGACTTAGTTCCTCATTCTGTCATATCTCCGTGAAAGACTTACTATGACACAATTCCCCATACAGTTGCGGGCCAGTTCCGGAGTCTCACCGGATTCCCCACATGAGCTCTTCAGCTTTTGTCCTCATATAGTATTAAATTATTGGATAACCATTATTTATTAAGAAACAGCTATTTGTATCTCATAATTTCAAATGATTATCTAATTTCATCTTGTAAATTATACTATATTACTTTTCACATATCAACAATAAATGATATTCCAATTGGTAATTTTAATTATTTTTTATAAATCCTTTTCAAATACAATGTTAACTTACTCTGTTTCGCATACTTATCTAATTATCTCCCAAGTATAAAAGACTGCCGTCCTGTCCCCAGGAAAGCAGTCCTTTATTTTTTCTTCTTATTATTCAGTTCTCATGACAAAATCTTGTTTCATTCCCCTTTTGGAAGTTGACATCATGCTCAGAAGCTGAAGCGAATTCCTGCATTGATTCTCCAGTCTACCTTGTAATCTCCGCCAAAGCTCTTTGTGAAATCTGCATAAATCATGCTTCTCGGACTCAGGTAGTAGTTGCCGCCCAGTGCAATTTCTGCCCAGGTATCCTTAAGGCTGAACGAGGAACGCTTGCCTGTTTTTCCGGGTTCACTGAACAGGATGTGTCCATCTCCGTCAAATTCATGGAACAGACTTGCTTTGGCATAGAAATTGCCTTTGTCACTCTCTACTCCGGCTACTACACCCAGGCGCCCAATCAAACTGTTGACTGATGATTGATTGACACGCATGCTTTCACCACTAGGCGCCGCTGCATCAAAGCTGTCCGATGACAGCCGGCTCCATGTCAGTTCTGCCTGCGGCGTTACAAAGCCTTTGCCCATACGAATCTTTTTACCGTATTCGGCACTGATGCCATATCCGTATGTATCATACTTACCTTCTACATAATTCCTGAGTGCCGGTGCACTGTACTTGTTGTAGGCTGTGAACTTATTAGAAAGTTTTCCTGCTTTCGCAATGACATCCACATATTGTCCATCTTCCGACACTCTGGTCGCATAGGCCGCCAATGTGTACAATTTCGGATCGCCTTTTCCTCCATATCTGTATGTTGCGCTGCCGTCATTGTATCCGAAAGCACCGCCTACATGCCAGCCTGATGCCAGACGTTTATCTATGCCCACCTGGGCCGCCCAGTAGCTGTTCTTCATATACGCATTGTTGGCGTCATAACTAATCCGGCCGCCGTAGGCTCTTGCCCACAAACCACTTTCCGCACCAATTCTGAGATCTCCCATGCGCTTATACATATCATTCATATCATTCCGCCATACAAGGATAGAGGAAGTCAGAGCGCTTCTGGTACTGCTCATGATAGAAGTTTCATAATCCCCGGTTTCAATTTCCGGCTTATCCGGCTTGGCAGGTGTGTAATCAAAGTATCCCTGTCCATCTCTCTTAAAGCTCAATGCTTCAGTTTTCAGACCGGCGCTGCTGGATGTCAGCCCTTCCGCAATTCTTAGCTTACCTTTCAGATTCCTTTCTCCATTTTGATATCCGGTATACTGCAGCTTGCCTGCCAGTGCATTCAGTGCTTCGCTGACCCTGTTTTTGTCAGCTGCCTTTTTCGAATTTGTATCCAGGCCGGCATTATCAGTAATCATATCCACTGTGGAACCGGCATCGGCTGCCGCGATGAAAGTGCCGCCGCCAAGTACCTTTGTCGGGTTTGTCTTGTCATGGGCATAAATAAGAGACATTTCCCCGCCAAAGTGTCCAATATCCGTCGTTCCGCTTACTGAATCCGTCTTGTCAAGGGTACCTTTAGTAGAGACAAGCTTACGAACCTTACTGTCACCAGTCTGCTGCCACTTGCCTCTCAGATCGACATCTGTACTGCTGTTCATACTGGTGCCTGTCCAGATACCGTCACTTTCTACCTTGACTTTTGTCTCTCCGCTGCCGGTGCTGCTTCCTTTCCAGCTTCCGCCATTGGAAAGAGTTACATTCGTCTTACCTTCACCGGATACATCGCCTTGCAAGGACGCTCCGGCCCGATCCATAACAACATCAGATGTAGATGCGGCATCCGTCTTGATTCCACCGGAAACGGTTCCGTTTCTCAGTTTAAGCTTTCCGCCGTTAAGCGCGGATGCACCATTTACAACATTTGTATTTTCTGTTTCAATCGTTCCGTTATCTGCTGTCGCCGCACCGCTTACACTGCCATCGGTCAGATTGATACTGCCGCCCGCCGCTGCAGTGACATTGCCTTCTGTTTCTGCCCCATGGAGGGAAACTGTACCGTTATCGGCTTCCACATCTCCTTTCAATTTGCCGTTCCGAAGGCTTACTGAAGATCCGCCGCCCGCACGAACAGCTTTGCCGCCAGCTCCTGCCGTTACATTGGTTATACCTGCTGCTTCCACAATACCGCCGCCAGAGGCCACGATACCATCTCCTTCGGCAGTGATATTAGAGTTTCCGGAAAGAAGCACTTTACTTCCCGCACCGTCGGCAACTACACCGGTCTTGCCTGTAATATTGGCATTGCCCTTAATATCAGCGGTCTTTCCTCCTTCTGCTTTGACACCGACGCCAGTATTTCCTCCATTCAGATTCAGCGTATTTTCTCCGCTGTCCACATGGATATCCTTCGCACCTGCATCGACAGCCGCACCGGAATCTCCGTTGACAGTAGCCGGATTCTTTGTGAACTTATAGGTATCCGTATCCGATTTATAAACGCCGGCTTCCTTGTATACCTGTTCAGAAGCAGTACTGCCGTCTATAGTCTTATTAATCGGATCCGTGACCTGTTCATTCGGATAAGCGGTTTCATAAAGGTACTGCCCCTGACCGTTATCTTTCTTAAAGGTGATATTTCCTGTTTTGAGAACCGCTTCAGAACTGGTCAGACCTTCTGCAATTTTTACAAAACCGGTCAGATTATTCTCTCCGTCTGCATACGCTTTATAGAAGAGTTTATTCGCAAGAGCGTTCAGTGTTTCACTGACCAGATTCTTATCCGCAGATGCATTGGAAGATGTATTCAGCCCCTTATTATCCGTGATGAGGGATATGCCGGAGCCGGATGCCGCTTTCCGTATGATGAAATCTCCGCCGATCATGGTTTTCGGCGCTGTTTCTTCGTGTGCATAATATACATCCGTGTAACCGCTATAGTTATCTACGGTGATATTTCCTGTGTCTTTCTGGAAGATCTGTCCTGCCTTAGCTGCACTTGCTCCGCCCGCAAGCTTTGTCAGATGGCTGCCTTCGAAGTTTTTGCCGCCCCAGGATGTTCCGGTATCTCCATACTTTTCATTCATCCATGCGGCACCGTTGGCAAGGAACAGATTGGCTTCGCCTTTGAAGGTCAACTCTCCTGCTTTCTTCCCTTCATCGGGGAATGCATTATACACAACGCCTTCGAGTGTAGAATCCGACGTAGTCAGTCCCAGATTGATCTGTGACAAAGTGCCTCTCTTATCCACAGAATTAACCGCACCGGTCGTTACCGCCAGATTTCCCTTGATATTGACTTTCTTGTCAAAGCTTCCTACGGCATTTCCGCTGCTGTCAAGCTTGACATTCATGTTGACAACACCGTCTTCTGCACGGATAGCCGCATAGGGATTTGTCGATGTCTTATCCACTTCAATGCTGCCGCCGTTGACTGTCACTTTGCTGCCGCCGGCATTGGCAAAAATGCCATGGGCTTTGCCTTTCAGATCTACATTTCCGTTGACTGTGATATCAGCCCCCATGGAATTGGGCCCCATATTACTGGTGGAGTATAATCCGGTTGCCCCATAATAACTAAAGCCGCCATTGTGTCCGTCTACATCGGCTGTCACATTTCCATTAACCGTCAACTTGCTGTTTCCTTGGATATAAGCGCCCAGCGTATTGGCCGTCCCGCTTACTTTCAGATTCACATCTCCATTAATTGTCATTTCAGGCTGGATAGCCGCATTGCTGTTTGCCATATGGATGCCTTCGGCACGGGATGTGCTTGTCACTTCTACATCCAGATTCTTCGCGGTAATTTCAGCTTTCTTTTTGGTAGACTGATTGATTCCGTAGACCGTACCGCTGCCTTCCACCGTCTTCATTTTCAGCGTCTTGCCATCAGCCCGGATAATAACATCCTCTTCCACATTCACTGCAGGTCCGCCTGCGGCAATTGTGATTTCGGAATCTTTTGTAAACTTGTATGTGCCGTCTTCCTTACGTACACCGGTATTGACATACTTCATGTCTTTAGCCTTTACGCCGGTGATGGTATCGGTAAATGCCGTTTCCGTCTGGTTTTCAGGAATATCTGTAGCCGGTGTGTAGAGATACTGCCCCTGTCCGTTGGATTCCTTGAAAGTTACATTCTTCAAATCAAGAGAAGCTTCCGATGCAGTCAGCCCTTCCGCCAAAGCTGCCTTGGCAGAAAGTTTTCCATCCTTTGCCAGGTAATAAAGCTTTCCTGCCAACGCATTCAAAGTTTCACTGACCAGATTCTTATCCGCCGCTTTAGTTGAAGACGTATCCAATCCGTTGCTTCCCGTCATCAATGTAATGCGGGAACCGTCCAGTGCCTTGGACACCTTGAAATCGCCGCCGATCATTTGTTTTGGCGTGCTATTTTCATGGTTATAGTAAATGCGGCTGAAACCGCTGTATGTGCCGACTTCCACATCTGCTTTGTCCTTCATAGCGATGAGCCCCGCATGATCCGCGTCTTTTCCGCCGGTCAGGGTTGTCAGATGAGAAATACCGTCATAAGCCCCGTACAATCCGTTTGACGGACTCGGAAGCGTCGTTTTCCCGTTATTTTCTGCCGCATAAACGGCATCGGCGCGGGAAACCGCTTCATGATTCCAGGTCGCACCATTCTGGAGCCACAGGTTGATATCTCCCTGCTGTGATTTTCCGGTAGGCGTATTTTTATTCGTATTCGATACAACACCGCTCCAGGTGGAATCAGACGTCGTCAGCCCCAGATTAATGGCACCGTCACGGAAATAGTATGTATTATCTCCATTTCCATCATCTTTCGATGCATAGAGATTCCCCACCAGATTCACTTTATGGTCGGAGGCTCCGGTCACTTTGACTTTGCCGCCGGCATCCGTTTCCGTCTTTACATTCACATTAACAGTACCGCCAAAAGCACCCAATGCCAGGAATCCCCGTTCTCTACTCTTCGGCGTGATAATATTGACATCGCCATTCAAGGTAAGAACATTATCCAATGAATTCTGCCCTGCGACTTTATAATAAGCATCCGTTACCGCGCCGTTCCCTTTGACTGCCATATCTACATTGCCGTTGATCGTGATGGAACTGCCACCTTCTTTGCCAAGATAAATTCCTTCCGGCGCCCAGCGGCTTCCCATATAGGTAGGATAGCCGCCGTCTTCTCCGGTACCCTTAATACCCCAGAAATCATCGGAAGACTGGTCATTTCCGGTACCGCGCATGGTGACATTGCCATTGATGGTCAGTTTGGTCTTTGCCGCTTCTGCCGCCCCCATGTGCCCCATAAAAATACCGTCTACCATATACGCGCCGCCATTGACGGTCATATTCACATCGGAATTAACAGTAATATCATCTCCGTCTTCCAGATAGATTCCATAAGTTCCCATCATACCGGCTTCCGGTGTTTTCAGGTTCAACTGTTTCGCGTTAATAACCGCTTTTACATTCGGCGTCATTCCTATCGGCGCCCAATCACTGCTACCAGCAGTAATATTGACCGTCTTGTCTGCAAAGTTATAAATCAAGTCCTTGCTGTTTCCGCCTATCTGACTGACAGATCTGCCGAATACTTTGGAATCCTTCTTATAATTGAAAGTTATCGGCCCTTCCGCATCAATAATCTCACCGATCGGATCTTCTTCGGGCGTATAGATGTACTCACCCTGACCGGTTCCACTCTTGAAAGAGATATCACCGAGTTTCTTCGCCACGGCAGATGTTGTCAATCCTTCAGCAATTTCTACTTTACCCGTAAGATTGGTTTCTCCATTTTTATACGCGGTATAAAACAGTTTATTCGCCAGTGCATTAAGGGTGGCATTTACCAAATTCTTATCTTTTGCCTTGCCAGAATTTGTATCCAATCCCCTGCTGTTGGTACGCATCGTAATACCGGAACCGGCTTCCGCATTAGCAATTATCGTATCTCCGCCGATCATTGTTGCAGGAGACGATGCCTCGTGATCATAAAAAAGAATAGTGTGTCCGCTGTAATGATCAATGGTAATCGGATTGCTGTCTTTCTGGACAATTACACCTGCCTTAGCCGGCGCGGTACCGCCTGCCACTTTTGTCACGCGGCTGCCTGCAAACAAACCATACTGGTCTTTTGATGTCCGGCGGTTTTCCCACATTCCTCCGTCAGACAGATACAAATTCATAGGATGTCCGTCTTTATTATCGGCAATTCCGGTCCACCGGGATTTACTGCTGCCCAGACCCAGATCAACAGTTCCCTTTTTCCCTAAAGAAATTGTGCCCTGCACAACGACATCCTTTCCATTGGATCCTGTTTTCGCATCATTCATGCCCATGGCAAAGGTGCCTGAAGTGGCAGCCACAGCTTTATAGCTTGCCTCTTCCCCGTCATCCGGCGTAAAGATTGTGCCTCCGGCAATGGTTACCGCATTTTTTTCGCTGCCGCGCATATCCACGCCGACACCTTTTACTTTCATATCCAAGTTGCCGTTCAAAGTAAACGCCGCACCGTCTTTATCATAAATATTGATGCCTGTTGCCTGATATGTCTTTGTGCTGCCATACCCGCCCTTTTGAGCGGCAGAAACACCATAGGCATCATTTCCGCTTCCCGTGCCTTTCATAGCCAGGTTACCGTTAATGGTCAGCGCAGAACCACCATTATACAGTTTGATTCCGTCCGCAAAACCATCTCCGCCCTGTTTTGCCAGGATAGATACGTTGCCGGTGATGGCTGCTTTTCCGCCTTCATGGATATATATACCATATACATCTCCCACAGAGGATTTGGCATCGATGGAAATATCTTTTGCCACAGCGTCAATCTTTTTCTTCGTGTACATGCCTACAGCACTGTTGCGTTCTGTCTTATTCTCCGCATTCAGTTTCAGACTCTTATCCGCCGCATGAATCGTAATATCCTTATTGATCCCCACCACGGCGGCCACAGCCTTATGGTAGCCAAGATCTTCTGTCGTGGTATCTCCGTCATCGACAGTGACCGTATTCACCGCATTGGTAAAAGTATACACGTCATCTTTCAGCACATTGGCTTTGACATACTCCTGATCCTTATCGGCTTCTCCGGTGATAGGGGTACCGAAATCAGACGTAGTCTGTCCATGAGGGTCATCTTCTGCGGGGGTAAATTTATATTCACCTCTGCCCGTGACATCCTGGAAGCTCATATTTCCCGATACGATGGCAACCGATGCGGAACTTGCCGTCAGACCTTCCGCAATTTCTACGGTACCTTTCAGATTATCTTTGATTGCCGCATTGTTATAACCGGTATAGTAAAGCTTATTCGCCAAAGCGTTCAGAGTTTCACTGACCAGATTCTTATCGGCCGCCTTGTTGGAATTGGTATTCAGACCGCCGTTCCCGGTTACCATTCTGACAACAGATCCCGGTTCCGCTTTTTTTATCAGCGTCCTGCCGCCAATCATCTCTTTTGGCTTTTCCGCTTTATGGTCATAGACAAGGATTGCATGACCGCTGTAATGATCTATATTGATGTCCCTGTCGTCGTTCTGTCTGATAATACCCGCGTGGGCCGCATCACTGCCGCCTTTGAAATAATCTATATGGCTGCCCATGTAAGAGCCCGTCACGGAAGCAGTCTTCTTATTATTCCAAACCGCATCATGGCTCAGATACAGATTGACCTCGCCGGCATCGCTGGAAAAACTCCTGTTATAATCGGTTACACCTGTCCATGAAGAATTCTTGCTTGCCAGCCCTACATTTACAACGGCCTTAGACCCTGATCTTCTTTCGGTGTAAATATTTCCCTGAAGCACAGTGTCTTCAGCTTTGGCAGCCGTTCCGTCCTCATTCATATTAATGAAAACAGTACCGTTCACGCCCTTAACAAGCTTTGAATTCCCCTGAGCATGTTCATCCATAGGCGTCAGAATCCTGCCGCTGCCAAGGCGCATAACGCCGCCTTTAGCGGTAGAATTGATGGCAGTCCCCTGAATTTTTACGTCCAGCGGCCCTTCAATAGTTAATTTGGCATTATTCCCGATATTGGCAATGGCAGTTACCGATATACCCGTTGTATCTTTGGCAGCTTTTACCGCTCTCCATTCATCGGCACCTGCGCCCGCTATTTTCAGCCCGCCTTTAATAACAAGTTCCGCATTGGGTCCGCGGTTCGCCACGCCGTATGCCTTTCTGCCTGAAGTAGACACCTTATCAATCACTACATCCCCGGCAACAGAAAGCTTGCCGTTCTCGGAAACATAAATACCTGTGGCTTCTCCCCCGTTTGTCTGATCCGAAGAAATAACCAGCGGCTTGTTTTTCTCCATGTTGATAAAACTGATGCTCTTCTTATTGTCGTCCGTCCCTTTCCCGACCCGGACAGCCGCCGCCTTTGCAGACGCGGAAGAAGCCGCTTCCAGACGGAGTCCATGATTTGCCATGTCCACGGTGATTGAATCATCGCCGTTGTAAGCTGCACTGACATATCCGTCTTCAGCATGGGTGTCATCAGCAGTGACCGTAGTTTCGCCTTTCAGCAGTCTGTCTTTGACAATCGGCCCGTCTAAAGGTTCCGGCGGGGAGTATACATAGGTGCCCTGTCCGTTCTTATCAGCAGCCGTATCTGTCCTGAAAGCAATATCCCCACTTGCTGAAACAGAAGAGGAAGTCAACCCTTCCGCAATTTCCACAGTGCCTTTCAGCTTTGTGTCACCTTGCACATAAGACATATAGTAGAGCTTATTTGCTAAACTGTTCAACGCTTTTCCTGCCGCCGTTTTATCGGCCGTATTGATTCCGCCTGCACCTGTGCGCAGCGTGATAGAAGACCCTTCTTCCGCTGTCTTGATTCTGAAATCACCGGCGCTGTAATTTTCAGCAGCGGAACCGTCTCCGGTATGGTCATAGAAAACAAGAGTGTGTCCGCTGTAATTATCTACAGTAATAGGCTTGCTGTCTTTCTGATAAATATACCCTTTATGCACTGCGTCACTGCCGCCATGAAGCTTCATTAAATAGCTGCCGTTATAGACAGGATTCTTACCAACAAGCGTCGTAGTAGTCACATGCGACTGCTGCTCATTCGTCCAGGTGGCCCCGTTTTGCAGATACAGATCAAAATTCCCGATATCATGCATCGTATTCCCGCCGCTGCCGTAATTATCATTGTACTGTTCATACGCCGCCACACCAGTCCAGGACGAATCCTTATCTGTCAGCGCCACATGAAGATTTCCTCTGTGCTGCCAATCTGCCAGCTGGCCTCCACTGTACTCAATAACTTTCTTTCCATACTGCCCTGTAACATACATATCCCCGATGATATTAGTTCTTGCGCTTCCTGGCGCACCATTTCTCATGTTGATATTGACAGTTCCCTTTTCCACACGGGCCGCATAGAAATTATGGGATTTATCCGCATCCGCTGCCGTAGAAATAGTACCGCCGCCGACAGAAATCACACTGTCCGCGCCCGCAGTATGCAATGCCGATCCCTTGAAATCAGAAATATTCACCGGCCCCGTAACGGTCATGGAAGTATTATCGCCTGTCATCCGGATTCCGGATACGCCGATATACCGTCCCTGTTTCTCTGCTTTATCACCGTCCACATTTGAAATAGTAAGAGAACCGTCAATCACCGCTTCACTTCCGCTGCCCTGGAACGCAATACCTGTGGCGGAACCGCCTTTGGTATGCACCTTGGTAATCTCTACCGGCCCCGTTATATTCAGATGGGAATTTCCTTCAAGGAAAATGCCGTTGGCGGCACGGGTATCTGTATTGGTGGAAGTAATGCTGATTTTCTTTCCCGCATCATTTTTTACAGTGATATAATCATTATTTCCCACATAAACGGCATCGGCAATCTCATTGCCGCTTTCTGCCGCTATACTCAAATTGAATCCATTCATATCCACAATCATCGGATTATTTTTTGTTGTAGGAGTGGACTTATTGTACATGCCGCTGACCACTTTTCCCTGTTTCGCATTCGGTGAAACGCCTTTTGCATTACGGTCAGCCGTTTCTTTTTCCGGACCGGTAATCGGCCCAACAATTTCATCTGTCGCCGGTGTATAGAGATACCGGCCCTGGCCGTTATCTTTCTTAAAGGTGATATTTCCTGTTTTGAGAACCGCTTCAGAACTGGTCAGACCTTCTGCAATTTTTACAAAACCGGTCAGATTATTCTCTCCGTCTGCATACGCTTTATAGAAGAGTTTATTCGCAAGAGCGTTCAGTGTTTCACTGACCAGATTCTTATCCGCAGATGCATTGGAAGATGTATTCAGCCCCTTATTATCCGTGATGAGGGATATGCCGGAGCCGGATGCCGCTTTCCGTATGATGAAATCTCCGCCGATCATGGTTTTCGGCGCTGTTTCTTCGTGTGCATAATATACATCCGTGTAACCGCTATAGTTATCTACGGTGATATTTCCTGTGTCTTTCTGGAAGATCTGTCCTGCCTTAGCTGCACTTGCTCCGCCCGCAAGCTTTGTCAGATGGCTGCCTTCGAAGTTTTTGCCGCCCCAGGATGTTCCGGTATCTCCATACTTTTCATTCATCCATGCGGCACCGTTGGCAAGGAACAGATTGGCTTCGCCTTTGAAGGTCAACTCTCCTGCTTTCTTCCCTTCATCGGGGAATGCATTATACACAACGCCTTCGAGTGTAGAATCCGACGTAGTCAGTCCCAGATTGATCTGTGACAAAGTGCCTCTCTTATCCACAGAATTAACCGCACCGGTCGTTACCGCCAGATTTCCCTTGATATTGACTTTCTTGTCAAAGCTTCCTACGGCATTTCCGCTGCTGTCAAGCTTGACATTCATGTTGACAACACCGTCTTCTGCACGGATAGCCGCATAGGGATTTGTCGATGTCTTATCCACTTCAATGCTGCCGCCGTTGACTGTCACTTTGCTGCCGCCGGCATTGGCAAAAATGCCATGGGCTTTGCCTTTCAGATCTACATTTCCGTTGACTGTGATATCAGCCCCCATGGAATTGGGCCCCATATTACTGGTGGAGTATAATCCGGTTGCCCCATAATAACTAAAGCCGCCATTGTGTCCGTCTACATCGGCTGTCACATTTCCATTAACCGTCAACTTGCTGTTTCCTTGGATATAAGCGCCCAGCGTATTGGCCGTCCCGCTTACTTTCAGATTCACATCTCCATTAATTGTCATTTCAGGCTGGATAGCCGCATTGCTGTTTGCCATATGGATGCCTTCGGCACGGGATGTGCTTGTCACTTCTACATCCAGATTCTTCGCGGTAATTTCAGCTTTCTTTTTGGTAGACTGATTGATTCCGTAGACCGTACCGCTGCCTTCCACCGTCTTCATTTTCAGCGTCTTGCCATCAGCCCGGATAATAACATCCTCTTCCACATTCACTGCAGGTCCGCCTGCGGCAATTGTGATTTCGGAATCTTTTGTAAACTTGTATGTGCCGTCTTCCTTACGTACACCGGTATTGACATACTTCATGTCTTTAGCCTTTACGCCGGTGATGGTATCGGTAAATGCCGTTTCCGTCTGGTTTTCAGGAATATCTGTAGCCGGTGTATAGAGATACTGCCCCTGGCCGTTGGATTCCTTGAAAGTCACATCTTCCATACGTTTGGACAGGCTGGAAGACGTCAGGCCCTCGGCAATTTCTACTTTACCGGCAAGATTGGTTTCCCCATTTTTATACGCAGTATAAAACAGCTTATTCGCCAACGCATTCAATGTCTCACTGGCCAGATTCTTATCTGCTGCTTTGGACGAATCCACATTAAGACCCTTGCTGTCGGTAATCAGAGTAATTCCCGATCCAGTCTGCGCTTTAGTCACGGTAAAAGTCCCGCCGAGGATATCCGTGGGTTTTTCATCCTTATGCCCGTAGTATACGTTTGTAAACCCCTTATAATCGTCTACGCGGATATTAATACCTTCGCTGTCTTCATCCTCTCCGGGTTTCTGGAAAATATGACCCGCCTTATCGGCGCTTTCCCCGCCGACCAGCCGTTTCAGATGGCTTTCCGAAAAATCCTCTCCGTAATAAGCATCAGGCGGTTCGCCCCAGGCTTCATTCGTCCAGGAGGCACCATTCTGCAGCCACAGATTAATTTCCCCAAAAAATGTTTTCTTTATGATTTCATCGCTGCCATAAAGTGTGCCGCTGACTTCATTTCCTTCATCCTTGAACGCATTATATGCAATCCCCGTCCAGCTGGAATCGGGCGTAGCCAACCCCAGATTCGTGCGGCTATAAGTCTCCGGCTCATTCACATTGATCGCGCCGGCAGATGCGCCTATATTCCCTTTTATCGTAACTTTGGCGCTCCCGGCTCTGACAGGCACCTTATTTTCATCCCGTTCCATATTCATCGTGGTAGTGGCGCACTCTGCCAGAAGCGCATAATATCCTTTGGTATTATCTTTATTGATTTCTATATTTCCGCCGCGGAGATAAATGTCCGAATGCCCGCCATTGGCAAATGCACCATTGGCATTCACTTTCAGATCCACCAGTCCGTTAATGGTCAGCTTCGGCCCCAACTGAAGTTTATAATTATTTCCGGCATAGATGGCAGAACCGCCATAGTAGCTGAGGCCGCCATCCTTTTCCACATAAACCGCCCAGGGATTCTTTTCATCATGGGTATTCATCGTCACGTTCCCATTGACGGTAACTTCCGCATTGCCGCACAGATACATGCCCAGCCCATAAGTGTCACCATGAGCCCTGATATCCGTATCTCCATTAATCGTCAGCCTGTACGGCGCATCCTTATTCGTTCCGTTCTGCCCGCCTACGCTGATTCCTTCAGCACGACTCTTTGTATTCCCTGCGTCAATAATCAACTTTTTAGCAGTAATAGTAACACCTTTTTTAGAGTTTGCTTCCACCGCATGAACAAGGGTATGTTTGTCATTTACATGTCCATAAAACTTTAAAACATGCCCTGATGCGTCAATATTTACAGGATAATCCAAATCTCCCACTTTGACGCCTTGATTCGTTTTTATAAGAGAATCATCGGTAAATTTATAATTTTTCCCGCCATCCTTTGTTATGTGGGCCATAACATATTCAGACGCGTTATCTTCCTTTCCTGTTATGCTGCCAGTGTACTCCTCAAAATCTTCTTCGGCATATGCCGCCGGACTATACAAACCAAGACTACCGAGTAATGACAATGTAATTGCCGCTGTCAGAAACCGTTTCCCCGATTTCCATTTCGAACATTCTTTCATAATCCGCTCCTCCATCTTTCTATTTTTCAGAAATATGAAATATATACCCCGCTTCCCTGCAGCAGGGTATTATACCGCAGCCGGAACCGTCACGATACCTGCTGTCTGCCACACTATTTCCGCACCGCCTTTCTCAGAACTCACACCGGAAACCGGCATTCAGCTGCCACTCCCGTTTCCAGTCCCCGCCAAATCCTCTTGTCACATCTATATAAATACGGCTTACAGGTGACAGATTATACGTGCCGCCTACCGTTAATTCCCCCCAGGTATCCTTTAAATCATAGCTGGTTTCCTTAGTACCGCCGTCAGCAGCGGAATAGGACGCTTTAATTCTGCCGCCGAATTCATGGGCAATTCCCGCTCTTACATACAGATCACCGAAAGAACCGATACGTCCTGCTTCAATACCTGCCCTCGCCACATAACTGTCAAAAGACTGCCCCTTCACAGTCATCATGGCGCTTTTATTGGAAACATCGCATTCATCAGGTTCCAAATGCGCCCAGGTGAACTGGATCTGCGGCTGCCAGTAGAAATCTCCCGTTCCGAAGCGCTTTCCATATCTCCCTGCCACACTGTAACCTCTGGCGGTAGATGATCCCGTAAACTGATTTCTTCCTCTGTCATACAGGGTAAACTTATTCTTTATATAACCCCCTTTGACGATCATATCCACAAAGGCGCCCCGGGCAAGATCTTTCGAGCCGTAGAGCGACAGGGCATACAGTTTGCTGTCGCCTCTTCCGCCAAAATCATACTTGCCCTTTCCATCTCTGTAATCCAGAGATATACCTGCACGCCAGTTATTGGGGTAACGGCGGTCGTACCCGGCTTCGCCTGCCCAATAGTTTTCTTTTATTCCGATACCGTTTCCGTCATATTTCCATCTGCCGCCATAAACTCTTCCCCATGCACCCTCCATGCCGCTTCGATAGCGGAGCATGTCCAAACGAAGCATCCCCTGCATGGCGTCATCTCTCCACTCCAAAGCGGAATCAGTCAGTACGCTGCGTCCACCTTTCATCAGCGCCGTCTCATTATCCCCATGAACAATCGGTGGAACCGGTGGTGTCGGTGGATTCGGATTCGGGTTCGGGTTCGGATTCGGATTCGGGTTTGGATTCGGATTCGGGTTTGGATTCGGATTCGGGTTCGGTGCTGATCCTTTTTCTACATATCCCTGCCCGTGGTTGTCTTTCTTATACTTCATATCCGCTAATTTGGCAGATGCTGATGACGCGGTCAGCCCTTCCGCGATTTCTGCCTTACCCGCCAGATTACTCTCGCCGTCCACGGATCCCTCATAATATATCTTCCCCGCCACCGCGTTCAATGCTTTCCATACAGCATCATCATTATTCATATCAATACCTGCGTTATTAGTGGATACCACAATTCCCGAACCGGCAGCTGCTTTCTTTATCCGGAAATCACCTCCGCGGTAAGATGCGGTCGTACTGCCATCTCCCTCGTGAGTATAAATAACTTTGACATGTCCGCTATAGTTCATCACATGGATTTTCGATGCTTCCTCGGGATAAATGATGCCTGCCCTGTCGGCGGAGTTTCCGCCCACCAACTGGTTCACATGGGATACTCCGTCATATTTCCCATAGTGGAATACGCTCGGTTGGGGCATTTTTTCTACCTGAAGCCCATTGGTCCGCGATGGAGAGCTGTGTTTCCATACGGCTCCGTTCTGCAGCCAGAGATTTACTTCTCCTGCCTGATCAGATCCGCTGTTGTCCACCACACCGATCCATTGGGAATCACTGTTTGCCAAAGCCAGATTGATACGGCCATTCTGGAAAAAGTAAGGCTGTCCGTTGTGGTCTTTATCATCCCGCATGGCAATGATATTCCCCTTGATATTCACTTTATGGGAAGCCGCATCCACTCCTGCCATATTCACATTGATAGTGCCACCGTAACTGGCAAGGGCATAAAAACTCTCTTTATCGCTTGTCGGCGTCACTATGGTCACATTCCCTTTATTGGCGTTAATAACAGCGATATCATAGTCATCCATGCCGGCAGACTTGTAATAAGGATCCGTCTTCATTGCGGAGCCGCGGACAGCCAAGTACACATCGCCGTTGAGATCAATGGAGCTGCCGTCCGACATATCCACATCGACCCCCGTAGGTTGCCAGCGGGCACCGGTATATTCATCCGCCCATCCCGGAACATGGCCATCCGGCCCGTAACCGCCATGTATTTCCGCCGCATTGACTCCCCATTTCGCGTCCCGGGAAGAGGAATCTGGAGGTTCTCCAACGGCTGCCGGATCCCCTATATATACGTTGCCATTGACAGTAATGTTCGCTTTGGCCCCCGTACCGGTGCCGGCACGCATCATGTAAATACCGTCGGCAAAACAGCTGCCTCCGTAAGTCTTAATCTGCAGGTTCCCGTTTATGGTCAGCCGGCTCCCGTCAGATGCGAGAATCCCCGCCCCCTGCGAATTTCCTGCTTCGCTGCTGGAAGTATCAATGGACAGCGTTCCTGTCCCGTCACCCACGGTGACAACGGATGTCGTTCCTTTCCCCGGCGTAATACCCTCAGCGTGATAAGTGCCGTGGATACTGATTTTTGATCCGTCTTCCAAGTTATACTTATTAACACCGTTTTCCACTTTATAGGCACTTCCGAAAGTTGCCTTATCTTTTTTTGCCTTGGTCGTGATACCGGAAGTATAAACCGGCGCCGCCAGCACATCCGAAACTGCTCCGGTGCCGCTGATAAGCAATGCTGCTATACCGGCTGCCAGCCACTTTTTTCTGCCATACACATATTTCATCATTATCCCGCCTTTTCTCCACTACAACGATCTATGCCTTACACTTCCATCTTCACGCCGAACAGCCATGTGCGCCCCGGCATGGAATACCATGTTCCCGGCGTATGGTCGCTCCATATGACATCTGTATGCTCCGCCCAAAGTTTATCGAAAATATTATTGATTTTCAGATAAAAATTAAAATCTTTTCTCGGTTCATAATTAAAGCTCAAATTATAAATTCCGTATTTATCGTTCGGCCACCCTTTCAAATCACTGTTTACCGGGTTCTTTCTCCGGATAAAATAGAATCCGTCCAGACCTCCGGTGAACTTCTTATTGTGATAGATCATGTCAAAAGTAAGTTTATCTTTCGGCGAATATCCGAGAGAAAAATTATCCCCGGGAACATTGGAGTACAAATGCGCCCATCCTACATTGGCGCTCCATTTACTCCCGATCTGCGAAATCAGCTGGGCATTCCATCCTCTTGAAACACCCTGATTAAAGTTTTTATATTTTTTTGATGAAGTATCATATCCGATAGATTGTTCATCTTTTGTTCTGAACCAGTTAAAGGTAAACATGGTCTTATCGCTGAATACATGGCTGTAGCCGACGGTATCCGTATATCCATAAGCAGGTCTGACCTTGGCATTTCCATACTGGGGAATATAAAGAACATCAAGCCCCGGCAGAATGTAGAAATCATTGCGTCCCGCATACACTGTATCCTTAGGTGTAATTTCATAGCTCAAACGATAGCTTTTGGATGTATGACTGGAAAAATCGGCAGTGTACTGATCTGTCTCAGGGCGGTCATGCCGCAGGCCTCCGGAAAGAGACCACCGGGGCAGGAAATTCCAATCTTCCTGTATATAAAAAGAATAATTTTCATACCAGTGGTTCGTTTTGACCGGATTCCCATTTACGTCAAATCCTGCCGCCCGAAGAACATTGTCCCTTCCCTTTGAATAATCCACACCAAAAGTCAGTCGGTTCCATTCATCATGGAAGCTCACCTGCTCGCCGATGATGTCATAAGTATAGTCGCTGCTTATCCCCCAATTGGACTGCGCATTCATGTCATAATCCTGAAAATAATTTGTCTTTACTTTATTCCGGCGGTAAGTAAACTGGTTATCCCAATGCTTCCCGATGGATATCTTATCCTGCAGAGTCAGCATATCGGACTTATAATCGCCATGATACCGGTTTGAATACACAAAATCATATCCTCTATATCTTGACTTCATTTTGTCATAACTTAAGGAAAGAGAATGTTTATCAGTAAAATCATAAGCAAATTTCACTCCGTCCGATAAGGTATGGGTGTGCCCGGGCCATAGCCTTCCGTCACCGGATTTGGTATCACCTATCAGCAGTTTGTCATAATAGGCCATGTAGGAAAACTTCCCTACTCTCCCCATAGTGGTCAGCTTATATATTTCCCGTCCGCCGGTTCCTCTGGCTATATCCACGGTCGTTTTCTTTTCCCCGGGATTCTTGGTGATGATATTGATCACACCGCCTTTGGCGCCACTTCCATACAACGCGCCGGCACTGCCGCGCAGCACTTCGATACGTTCGACATTGTCCATATTATTCAGCAGAGAAGAATACATATACCCTGAATTATTCGCGCCGTTGAAATCGGTTACACGTACGCCGTCCACAAGCAGTATAATATCCTTGCTTCCATTAATTCGGATCCCGCTTAAATTGGCATTCAATCCATTTCCGCCATAATTCAGATACTGTGTCCCCGGAACTGTACGCAGCGCATCTTCCACGGTATTCAGATGGAGTTTTTCAATCTGCCGGCTCGTAACTACACTGATATCGGCCCTGGCATCCACCAAATTTTCATTCATGCGATTCGCTGTGACAACAACGGGCGCCATCTCAAAAACATACTCCTCTGCTATCGAAGGGTATGCCATGCTTCCGGTTAAAACTGCTGCAGCCGCCATTACCAATGTCTTCTTCATCCTGATTCTCCTCATAACTAAAAAATATAAAAAAGATATGCACCGCTTCCGCGGCATTTCCCCGCACACAAAAAATTTATTTTTAATTTTTAACTTATGGTACGCTCATACCACAAATTTATAAAACGAGGCATAAGAAAGATACATAGAAGACTTCTGCCATATTAAAAATACAGCACCAGCTTCCTATGCATTAACTTATACCTCGCAAGTTACGCCAATCTCATAGAAAGCAGGTGGCACTCTGACTCAGTTCCTTATCCTGCGGCTCCTCTGTGAAAGGCTTGCAGCCGCAAAACTCCCTCTACAGTTGCGGGACAGTTCCGGATTCTAACCGGATTCCCCACGACTGCTTTCCTTATATAATTTTGTGTGATTCCTGCATGCAGGATATAAAGGTTAAATTCTTAATGCTTAAACCCATTTGCTTTAAGAATACCCACTTTTATGATATCACTATGCCATATTTTTTACAATATATGACTAATACTTCTATCACTTGATCACAATAAATAATTTATTTGTTCCTTAATATTAGGGATCTGTAATCAAAATCAAGTTTTATGCAACACCGCCATTGTATTTGAATGTGCTGTGTATAACAGAATATAAGATTCCCGA
>OLVP01000846.1_pt1 | contig 22544 bp, 15 predicted proteins | sample 1673281 | NCBI WGS metagenome assembly OLVP01 (sample SAMEA3178940, study PRJEB25190) | human gut metagenome | biome: human gut; feature: human-associated habitat; material: faeces | place: Austria | collected 2013
CTTGCGGAGCTGTCGTCGCGCGTGTCCATGTACAAGGGCGCCATCGAGCAGGATTACGATGCGCTGACCACGCTGGACTTCATCTTTGCGCGTGCCAAGCTGTCGTTCGACATGAACGCCTGTGCGCCTGTGCTTGTTGAGGACGGCAGCCGCTGCAAGCTGCTTCGCGCGCGCCATCCGCTGCTCGATAAGGACAAGGCCGTGCCTATCGACATCGCCATCGGCTATGATTACGACACGCTTGTCATTACCGGCCCGAACACCGGCGGCAAGACGGTTTCGCTCAAAACCCTCGGTCTGCTGTCGCTCATGGCTGCCAGCGGCCTGCATATTCCGGCGAACGAGCAGTCGGAAATCGGCCTGTTTGAGCATGTTTACGCCGATATCGGTGACGAGCAGAGCATCGAGCAGAGCCTGTCCACGTTCTCCGCGCACATGAAGACCATCGTGTCCATCATGGACTGCTGCGGGCAGGGCGACCTCGTGCTGTTCGACGAATTGGGTGCGGGTACCGACCCGGTTGAGGGTGCGGCTCTGGCGGTTGCTGTTATCGGCTATGCCCGCCAGATGGGCGCGTGCGTTGCCGCCACCACGCACTACGCCGAGCTGAAAACGTTTGCGCTGACCACGGACGGCGTTGAGAACGCTTCCTGCGAGTTTGACGTCAAATCCCTGCAGCCGACCTACCGTCTGCTGACCGGCATTCCGGGTAAGTCGAATGCGTTCGCGATTGCGGCTCGTCTGGGTCTGCAGCCGACCATCATCGAGCGGGCGAAGGAGCAGGTCTCCACCGAGGACGCCCGCTTTGAGGACGTTCTGGCGGAACTGGAGCGCGAACGCCGCCGTGTCGAGCAGATGAAGGAAGAAGCGCAGCGCATGCGCTCTGCGGCGCAGTCCGAGCGCGACAAGATGCGCGCCGAGCGCGATGCTGCCGAGGACCGTGTGGACAAGATGATGGAGAGCGCCCGCGGACAGGCGGACAACATCCTCAAAAACGCCCGCATGACGGCGGAAACCGTGTTTGACGAGCTGGAAACGCTCAAAAAGAAGGCGCAGAAGAAGAACGCCGACCAGAACCTCGCGGCAGCCAAGGCGGTGCTGCGCGGTGTCATCACCCAAACCGAGAACGAACAGCGCCGCGGCATCCAGAAGCGCGTTGTCGAGGCTGACGAGGTGCGCCCGGTGCAGAAGGGCGACCGTGTGCGCCTGCTCAACGTCGGCGGCGTTATTGCGACCGTGCTTGCTCCGGCGGACAGGGACGGCGGCGTGCAGGTGCAGGCCGGCCCGATGAAGATGACGGTCAAGGAGAACGAGCTGCGCCTCGTAGAGGAGAAGAAGAACGCGCCTAAGCCCAAGCCGCAGCCGCGGCGTGACGCTCCGCGCAGAGAACTTAACATCCGCTCGGCGGAAAGCGAGGTGGATGTGCGCGGCATGAGCGCCGAGGAGGCTCTCTTTGAGGTGGATAACTTCCTCTCGCGTGCCATCATGGCGGGTCTGCCGTCTGTCACGGTCATCCACGGCAAGGGAACCGGCGTGCTCCGCACGGCTGTGCAGCAGCATCTGCGGAAAAACAAGCGCGTCAAGAGCGTCCGCAGCGGTGTTTACGGCGAAGGAGAGCAGGGCGTAACAATCGTCGAATTGCGTTGAGGAAATCCCGCACAGTTTACGCATAGATTTCTTTTAATGAATTATGTAGTATTGCCCTAAAAATACCTGTTTCAGGAATCGAAAACCGGTGAATAGGGCATAATGCCCTATAAATTAGTACGTTTTTTGAAAAATTCATCTAAAAAGCAAAGGACACATATGGAAATAATCCTTGACGAAAATGCAAAAAAGCGATAGACTATATACAACGGATTTGAAGAAATAGGAGCGATGCAGATATGTATTCAAAAGAGGTACAGGTTACCAATCAGGTAGGCTTATATGCCCGCCCGGCAACTTTTTTCATTCAGAAGGCAAATGAGTTCAAGTCTACCATCCTGGTAGAAAAGGAAGAGCGCCGCGTAAACGCGAAGAGCCTGCTCGGCATTCTGTCCTTGGGTATCACCAAGGGCACTACCATCAACCTGATCGCTGATGGTCCGGATGAGGAAGAGGCTGTTTCCGCACTGGTTGAGCTTATCACATCCAATTTTACTGACTAAGTTATCGCGTCCTGAGGGAAAAGCGCCGGTTGTTTTGATCGGCGCTTTTATTTTTGCAAATGACGATTGAGGGAAGGAGGGCAGTTCGCATGACAAGAGAACAGCTGAAGGAGCGCGTGCGCAAGCTGCCCATGCAGCCCGGCGTTTACATGCACAAGGATAAGACCGGCAAGGTGATTTACGTCGGCAAGGCCAAGCTGCTGAAGAACCGCGTGTCCAACTACTTCCAGCCGCCCGAACGGCTGAACGCCAAGACGCGCCAGCTGGTCAGCCACATCGACGACTTCGATATCATCGTCACGGACAGTGAGTTTGAAGCGCTCGTGCTCGAGAACTCGATGATAAAGAAGTACAAGCCGAAGTACAACATTCTGCTCAAGGACGACAAAGGCTATCCCTATGTGCGGCTGGACACCACGCTGCCCTACCCGGATTTCAAAATTGTCTCCAAGCCTGCACATGACGGAGCGCGGTACTTCGGTCCGTACATGGGCCGCGGTGCGGCAAGACGAGCGATTGATACGATCGGAGAAGCACTGCACCTCAAAAGCTGTGCGCGTTCCTTCCCGCGGGACATCGGCAAGGACCGGCCGTGCCTGAATCTGCACCTCGGCCGCTGCTGTGCGCCATGCACCGGCAAGGTCAGTCCGGAGGAGTATCACGCGCTGATCGAACAGGCGATCTCGCTGTTCGAGGGCGACGCAAAAAAGCTCGAGCGTGAACTCACCGAGAAGATGAACGAAGCCGCCGAGGAACTGCAGTTTGAGCGTGCCGCCGTCCTGCGTGACCGCCTGCGTGCTATCCAGAAGCTGGGCACCAAGCAGCATGTGGTTGCCGGTGCGTTCGCAGAGCTGGACGTTATCGCCTTTGTGCAGGGACAGACCCGCGCGTGCGTCTGCGTGCTGCATTACAGCGTCGGCACGCTGCAGGATAAGGAATACACGTTCTTCCACGTCACCGAGAGCGACCCTGCCGAGGTGCTTTCCTCGTTCATCAAGCAGTATTACGCGCAGCGCAATGCGGTGGCGAAAACCGTTTTGCTTTCGCATGAAATCGAGGAGCAGGACGCCGTGGGCGAGTACCTTTCATCCATCGCAGAGCGCAAGGTCGAGCTGGCCGTACCGCAGCGCGGCGAACGCCGGGTGCTGACCCGCCTTGCGGAGAAAAACGCCTTCGAGGAGATCGAACGCAGAGAGAAGCAGTCCGAGAGACGGCATAAATCGCTTGAACTGCTGCAGAATGTCACCGGAATGGCGGCATTGCCGCTTCGGCTGGAAGCCTACGACATTTCCAACTTCGCCGGACAGGATACGGTCGGCTCGATGATCGTGTTTGTCGAGGGTCAGCCGAAAAAGAGCGATTACCGCAAGTTTAAGATTGCGTGTGCCGCCAACGGACAGGACGACTACGCCTCCATGCGCGAAATGCTCACGCGCCGCGTGCAGCGCTATGTGGACGGCGACGAGAAGTTTGCGCCGCTGCCGAACGCGTTCATGATCGACGGCGGTCTGGGTCATGTGCACGTCTGCAAGGAGGTGCTCGACTCGTTCGGGCTGTCAGTTCCGTGCTTCGGCATGGTCAAGGACGACCGCCACCGTACCCGTGCCCTCGTTGCACCGGACGGCCGTGAGTTCGGCATCTCGGCGACTCCGGCGCTGTTTGCGCTCATCGGCCGCATGCAGGAGGAGGTCCACCGGTTCGCCATCGAGTATAACCGCAGGCTGGGCGGCAAAAAGGTGCGCGGCTCGACGCTCGATAAAATTGAGGGCGTAGGAAACAAGCGCCGTACCGATCTCCTTAAGCATTTTGGAAGTATTGAGAATATCAAACAGGCAAGCGAACAGGAGTTGGCCCGCGTGGTGCCGCGCAACACCGCGCAGGCAGTATACGAGTATTTTCACAAGGAGGACTGAGCCATGCGTGTGGTATCCGGCACGGCGCGCGGCTGCAAATTGCAGCCCGTACCCGGCATGAACACCCGGCCGACGACCGACCGCGTTAAGGAAAATGTGTTCAACCTGATCCAGGAGCATGTCCGCGGCGCGGAGGTGCTCGACCTGTTTGCGGGCACCGGTCAGCTTGGCATTGAGGCGCTCTCGCGCGGCGCTGCTCACTGCGATTTTGTCGAGCACAACAAGACAGCTTACGGCATCGTGAGCAAAAACGTCGAAAGTGCACGTGTGAAGGATAAAGCGGCGCTCCACCGCACGGAGGCAGCGGAATTTGTTTCCAAAGCAGGCAGGGAACGGTACGACGTGATCTTCCTCGATCCTCCGTACGGCGGCGTGATCTTAGAAAATGCGCTGAAACAGATAGAAACGTTTGACATTCTCTCTGTAAATGGTATAATAATATGCGAAAGTGCAGTAGAGGACAGATTCTCCCATGGCTTCGCGGTCGTGCGGGAACGCCGCTACGGCGCTACCATGATTACCATTCTGCAGCGGCAGAGTGGCGAAACGGAATGAAATAAATGAAAATTGCGATTTATCCGGGCAGCTTTGACCCTGTCACACTGGGACATCTGGATATCATCCGCCGTGCGTCGATCATGTTTGACCGGCTGATCGTTGCGGTAATGCACAACCAGAACAAAAAACCCGCTTTTTCCGCCGAGGAACGTGTGGAATTCTTAAAGCGGACAACGGCTGACCTGCCAAACGTCGAGGTGGAATCCTTCGACGGCCTGCTGGCGGACTACGCCAAGCAGAAAAACGCATGCGCCATCGTAAAGGGTCTGCGTGCGGTTTCGGATTTTGAATACGAATTCCAAATGGCACTTGCCAACCGCAAGCTCAACCCTGAGCTGGATACCGTGTTTTTGATGACAAGTGCGGAATATATGTACCTCTCTTCCTCGATCGTGAAGGATATTGCGGTACACGGCGGCGGTGTCGCCGATTTTGTTCCCGAGGGGATTATGCAGGACATTGTGCGCCGAATTAGAAAGGGAGAGTAAAAATGGCAACTTTAGAGGAACTCATTAACCGCATGTATGATATGGTGCAGGACGCAAAGGGCATTCCGCTGGCAGGCGAGAAGTGCATCGTAGAGCGCGACCACATGCTGGATATGCTGGACGAGCTGCGTGAGGCTCTGCCGAACGATCTGCAGCAGGCACAGGAAATTGTTGCAAAGCGCAGTGAGATGCTGGCATCCGGCAAGCGCGAGGCTGAGGCGATCCGCCGTCAGGCTGAGGAGGATGCACGCCAGATGGTCTCCGAGACCGAGATTGTCGTAGCGGCACGCCGCAAGGCCAAGGAAGTACAGGGCAATGCCGAGATTCAGGCTCGTGAGCTGCGCCGCGTGGCAAATGAGTACTGTGAGGATACCCTCAAGCGTACCGAGGAGGCAGTGGCTCTCGGTCTGGAGGAGGTCCGCAAGGCACGCCAGCGCTTCAAGAGCATCGCAAAGTAAAATCGAAATGCAGGCAGTCACCTTCGGGTGGCTGCTTTTTCGTGTTCTTTGCGGTACCGGCACAACGGGGATTCTGCGCAGCCTTTCTCGGCACAGGGTGACTGGGAGACACGAACTGCGTGAGCGTGTTCGTTTCTAACGGGCGGGAGTTTTTCGCCGGATAGGCGAACGGTTCTTGCCTGCGCGGCGGGCGCACAAGAGGGTAGACACCAAGGTTTCCACCCTCTTGTGAATCACCCCTTTCCTAAGATAGTCTGGCGCAGACCAGAGACCGGCGACCGCTTCGAAAAAGAGAACGGCAGTCGGGTTACTCTTGCGTGTCTTTCTCCACCTTTTTCGCAGTTCACAGACAGCTTACTGCTACACAGGCGGTTAAATCTACGCCGGCGCGACACACCCGTGTCGCGCAACTTTTTTACGCGTTATTACAGACAGTTCCTACAGGTTACACTTATCCATCGGTTTTATCGTAGGGTGCGGCAAGGTGAATTGCGGCAACGCTGCAAGAGAAAGTGCCCTGGGGTACGACCTCGGCGCACCGTTTGTAAACCATCTGCACACGCGTAACCGTAGGGGCGCACAGTGTGCGCCCAAGAACCGTTTGATTTTACGCTGCGTGGGAGCACAATGTGCTCCCCTACGGGGTAACGTGTACCAATCGTTTGATACGGTTTACATTATCGAAAATAGAAAAAGGGCTGACCCGTCGGGTCAGCCCTTTTCTCTGTCCTGCTGTTTTGTCTGCCGTTACTTGATGATGTTTTCGCACCAGCGCTGCATGATCGCTGCGATCTCGGCACGGGTGGCGGTGCCGGTCGGTGCCAGACGGCCGCCATTCTTACCGTTCAGCACGCCTGCGCCGACTGCCCACTGCAGAGCCGGAATCGCGTACTCACTGGCCTGCTGAACATCCACATAGCTGAGAATATTGGTATTCTCACCCACGCTTACGTCGATACCCTTGCTCTGGGCGTAGCGATACAGGATCGCTGCCGTCTGCTCGCGGGTGATGGCTGCATTTGGTCGGAAGGTACCGTCTGCATAGCCGGTTACGACCTTATTGGACGCTGCCCAGCCGACTGCTTCGGCATACCATACGTCAGCCTGCACATCCGAGAAGTTCGCTGCTGTGCCCTTCGACTTGCCTTCCAGGTTATACAGGATCTGCACGAGCATACCGCGCGTCAGGTTGGCATTCGGTGCAAATGCACGGCTCGATACACCGTTCATCATTTTGTGCGCGAGCACATAATCAACGGACAGATGATACCACTTTGCAGTATCTACATCCGTAAACGGTGCGGACGGACAATCCTTGCCGCCATCGCACGGCTGGTCTGCGATGGTCTTGAAGCCCACGCTGACCTTAGCCGACGGCATCTTAAAGGTGTATTTGCCGCTGCCGAGGTCGGTCAGGGCAACCGTCTTGCCGTTTGCGTCCGTGACAGTCAGCGTACCTTCTCCGGCATCAGTCAGCGTTACGGTGTCGCCTGCGGCCGCCTTGGTCTTATCCGCCTTGACGGTATTCGCCAGTGCGGACGGGATCACGATGTCGTAAGTGGTCGGGGCAACGGCTCCGCCACCACCGCCGCCGCCGCCCGGCGTCGGTGCGGTATACTTCGTCCAGCTTACGCCGAACGGAGACAGTCTGGTCACATGGAACCGCAGGCCATCGATCTCCTTAGTATGGTCAACCTTCTCGATCTCGCCCTCGGAGCCGGTCTTGGTCAGCATATGGACGATCTGGAAGGTATCCTTGCTGTCCGTACCGTTCGGATACGGCAGAACAACGTCTACGCCTTCCGCCGGGAAGTTGTTTTCGTTTACCGGAATCCACTCGCTGCCGTCATAGTATTTAAGCGCAATGTCGTAGAACGCCACGCCATCCTTCCTGCCGGTCAGTTCCGCTGTCAGCTTTGCCTGAATCTTTTCGACCGTATCCAGTTCCGGAATATTTTTGAATTTCTCCGGAACGGTCAGACTGCCGATGATTACCCGATGTGCTTCTACGCTCATATCCGGCACTGCCGTTACGTTCTTGATCGTGACGGTGTAACTGCCGTTTGCGTTCTTCCTGGCTTCCACTGCGTCACAGCCGTGCAGCGTTGCATTTTTGGCAAGTTTGCCGTTGATGCAGTCGTAGCCGTTGATGACCAGCTTGCTGATTACCGTGTAGTCGCTTGCCAGACCGACTGTGAATGTCAGCTCGCCGTTTTTGCGGATTTTGCTCATCGGCTGCGTATCATTCGGTACGCGCTTCACATCGGAGACCTTCCAGCCGGTGCCGCCGGTCGGGATAGCGAAGCCTTCGTAGGGAACGAACTTGACAGCCACATCGGTCTTGCCGGTCAGGCTCGGGATAACCAGCTCGTTAGAGATGTTATTCCGATCTACACCGTTTACCGTCCACTGTGCGACCATCTGCTTGTTTCGTCCGTTTTCTACGGCAGGCGTTGCCGTGAATACGACCTTGCTGCCGCGGGTAACACTTGCCGGACTGTTCTTCTGCGGCGTAACGGCCTTGCCGTTTGCCGCTGCAGCAACCGTTGTGCCAGTATCTGTACCTTGAACATCCAGGGTTACATCGTAGTTGATCGCGCCGTCAAATACGGCCTTGACTGTGGTATTTCTGCGAATTTCCGTCAGTGCCAGCGTATTGCCGGAGGTAGCCTGTGCAGCACCGCCGTTAACCGACCATTCCTTGAGATAGTAGCTATAATCCCGCTTTCAACCGATTCTTCCTGACTGGTGTAATATCCCGAGGTAATCGCATACTGATACTTTGCATTAGGTGCAAGATCCTTCAGCGTGTACTCATACTCACCACTCGAAGATTCAGCCGCATCCACAGTATCAATCAATACGAACGGTTCTTCCTTATTATCTTCAAGATAGCGGTAAATCTTGTAAGACTCTGCCGGACGGTCGCCGGACTGCCACGACAGCACCATACTGTTGGTGGTCTGCTCACTCAGCGACAGATCCTGCGCCGGAGACGGCGGTGCCGTCACATTGCTGACAACATAGCCCAGTACCGGTACTTCATCGCCGTTGAACGGTACCGTCCATGTGCCGAAGCTCCAGTCAAAGTTATAGCGCGAATCGCCGCCGCCGGTAACAGAGCCCAGCTTGGTAATCGTATTGGTGTTTACCTTTTCGGTTCCGGCGCTTGCTCCCCAGTGATAACCGCCGCCAGCCTTGAAGCCGCCAACTACACCATACATCTGCACCGAACCCTCATAGGTGTACTCAAAGTTTACGCCGCTGCTGGTTGCAGTCGTAAAACTCTACAGCTGTGTACCCGAATCTTTGTAATGACCAACTTTACCGGATTGCTCCGAATGGGAACCGCTCGGCAGACTGGAACGATAAGTATTCGGCTGACCGGACGTGCCCAGATGCAGGTTGCTGCCAATCTGCTGCATACCCTCGTACGCCGAAGCAGCCTTATTATAAGTATCTACCGAAACCATGTTCATCGAAGGCGAACCGGGAACCGCCAGCGTCATAGAACTGGTCAGCTTCGGCGAATTGCCCTTCTTTGTGCCATCCGGATACTTCACCTGATACTCGTAATATGTCATCGGTGTTGCATACATGAGCACCATATTGTCGTTCGTATCATTAGAATACTCGACCGTTATTTCCTTGCTTGTAGATTTTGTTGCACCAACAGTAAAGGTATGACTGGTATTAAATTCAACACCACCGCCGGTCTCAATCAGCGGTGCAACGTATTCAAAGCCCGCCATGATATCAAAACCAAACGAACCGGATGCCGTTACTGTTTCACTATGATCCTTACTGTATCCGATTCCGGTCTGCGAGTTTCCGATATCGCCGTCATTCACCTCAGCAAAGTGCGGCGACGCTTCCAGAATCGCCATTACCTTCGGGTCGGTGTAGCCGGTGCTGACGCTTTTGATCTCCGCGAGCATGGCATCGTTGTTTACATCTGCCGTTGTAAGCGCCAGATTGCAGTTGCCCTTGTCATAGTATGTCCAGTCATCCTTCCAGCGGCTGAACGTGCTGCCAGCCGAGCCTTTGTAAAGCTGACCAATCTTCAAAAACTGCTTGTCGAAGGTCTCCTGCTTGCGGTATTCAACGTAGTATACCTGTTCCATGCCCTGCTTGTTGCCGTCAAAATTGCCGACAGCATAGTCCAGAATACCGCTGTTGTTGATGAGTCGGCCGCCCAGCCAGCGGTTATGGCCCTTATCCGAGCCGTCCAGGATAGACAGCTGCTGACTGCCGTTCACCGTGCCGACTTTATACATACTGCCGGAAATGAACAGATATTCCTGGGAGTTCACGCCGTCCGCTGCAACAGCCGCTACCGCGATCGGATTCTGCACATCGTCACCCTTGGTGCCGGTATTGGTAAAGCCGTTGGTGACAACTTCGGTCGCCTTGATTTTTTCTGTCCACGAATTATCCTTCGTGCTGTACTGATAGCTGTATGCCAGCAGCTTGCTCTTGTCAAACTCGCAGTCCTTATAATTATCTTTCTTATCGTAATAGCCAACTGCAACGACTTCCGGCGGCATGCTGCCGCTCGGCGCATCGCTGACGTAGCCGATGGTTACGCCTGCAAAGCGGGCGCGACCGCGTGCACCGCCACTGCTGTTCAGCAGTGTTTGCTTCGTCATCTGCGACCATTTGTTGCTGTTGTTATAGTCGTATACCGTCAGATAAGACTTTTCAAAGTCGGTATATGTTTTGCCATCCAGCTTGTATTCGCTCTCTTTCAGGTCGTTGACATTGACTGTCATTGCCAGCTCGTCGATACCGTCCATATCCACGTCGCCGACTTCCATATCAACGCTCAGATGCGCGCGCAGCTCGTTATCGCCGTTGCCATCATGGCACAGCATGGCCTTCAGCGCCTCTCGGCCACCGTCAATGACGTCACCGAGGTTGATTACGCGACCGTTGTCAGTCAGTTTTCTGCCGCTGAACGTATACTTCTTAATGCTGTCTACAGTATACGTATTCTTGTTATTGCCCGGCGTATAGATCATCAGCGTGTCCTTGCCGTCACCGTCAAAGTCGCCTGCGGCCAGACTCAGCATAGCGCGGGTCTGGTAGAATTTCAGGTTCTTGATGTACCTGCTGTCATCATCGTCACCGATCTGAACAACCTTCGATACCTGGCGGTCCTTGTTCGTCACATACAGACGAAGCCGTTCCAAACTTTTATCAAATACCAGATTCGCAATATATTCATCCTTGCCGGTGCCGTTCGGATCAAATGCCACAGTCGCAATACGCTCGGCATTGCCGACATCGGTCGAGTTGCTCCACCGGAACGTAGACATCTGACCGCCCTTGCCGTTGGCTGCGCCCTCGTATGTCGTCTGGAACTCATCCGAGTCCACACCGGCTACAACCAGCTCGTGGTTCTGGAACAGCGGAACCCATCCCAGCGTGCCGTATGGGTTATTCCGAAGTGTGGCTGGGTCTGTTATGCCCGTTTTTTCTTCCGTGGGCAGACCAAAGCCGTCTCTTGCTGCTGCAGTATCTGCTGCCGCCGCCTGCGGCAGCACGATCTGCGGCAGCAGACCCGCCAGCATACTGCATATCAGCAGCAAACTGCAAATTCGTTTTTTCATCTTTCTTCCTCCTTGCCTTATGAAATAAACGGTTTCCACGGCTTTCCCCTTGCTTTACCGCGGAGCACCGTCCGAGGATACAGGTATTTCACCGTACTTTCAGTATAAGGGCAAAAAGGCGGCGGACGGCGAAGGTACCAAATTTGTTACCTTCGCCGTCCGCTGTAAATATTCAATTATTGCTCCTCGAGCCGATAGCCGCTGCTGCGGTACGAATTGACCGTGACCCTTGCATCCTCGCCGCCGAGCTTCTGCTTAAGCCGTGAGATCGTCATGCGCACGGCATGCGGGTCGGCTCCCATCGGCTGCTGCCAGACCGCCTCGTACAGCTCCTGCGCGCTGACGCTGCGGTTCGGGCGCCGCGCCAGATACAGCAGCGCCGCAAATTCCTTCTGCGTCAGGTTCAGGTCGGTCTCTCCGATGTACGCGCGTCCGCTCAGCAGATTCATCTGCAGCGGGCCAAGCCGTACTGCGCGTTTCTTCGGGTGCGCCGCACGCAGACGCGCTTCTACGCGGGCCATGAACACCTCCAGATCATACGGCTTTGTGAGATAATCGTCTCCGCCTGCGGTCAGACCCTTGACGATATCCTCATTTTCGCCCATAGCGGTCAGGAACAGGATCGGCACATCGTATTCCTGCTTGATCTCGCGGCACAGCGCCACGCCGTCGCCATCCGGCAGAAGAATATCCAGCACGATCAAGTCCACCGCGTGAAAGCACAGCAGCTCCCGGCACTTGTGTGCAGTTTCCGCCTGCAGGGTGCGGTAACCGCGCATGTGCAGTGCCGCATCGTTGATCGCCATGATGTGCGGGTTGTCCTCCACCAGCAAAATCAGTTTATCTTCCACACTCGTTCTCTCCTTGTGTTTTGTGCGGCTTTTTCGGCAGTTCGAGCCGGAACACCGTGCCGTCTGCATCGGTGTGCTCCACCTCGAGCAAGCCGTGGTGAATCTTCATTGCGTCCGCACAGATTGTCAGGCCGATACCGCTGCCTCCATCACCGCTGCATCCCTTCTCAAAGATATGCGGCAGCAGGTCTGGTGCAATGCCGCTGCCGGTGTCGCTCACACGCAGGCACACCCGCTCGCCCTCGTCCGCAATGCGGTAGGCGATCACGCCGTTCTCCGTGTGGCGGTTGGCATTGACCGTCAGGTTGATGAGCACCTGCAGCAGCATTTCCGTATTGCCCCAGAGCGTAATGCCCTCTCCACTGTCGCTTTCCAGCCGGTTGTGCTTCTTTTCCAGCATCGGACGGCACACATCCACCGCACCGGACAGCAGCTGCGCCGCGTCAATGACGCCCATCTCAATATCGGGTGAGCCGCCGTTGGCGAGGTCGATCAGCCGCGATACGAGCGCAGAAAGCCGCTGCGCTTCGGACGAAATGGTCTGCATGTGTTCATGCGCGTCCGCGCTGACCGCTCCGGTGCCAAGCTGCCAGTCGGTCAGCTGCGCATAGCCGCTCATGACCGTGAGCGGTGTTTTCAGTTCATGCGCCATCTGGTGCAGAAATTCGCTTTTCAGCCGGTTGAGCTGGGTCAGCACCTCGCGCTGACGACGGCTCTCGGACAGCTCCTGTTCCCGGCGGTTGATCTTCAAACTGATGGCTCCCGCGATCAGGAATACGAACACCAGCAGATACGGCGGTGCCGCTCCGTGGCGCGTAATGGTCGTCACAATACGGCCGAATACCGCCTCGTATACATTCGACCCGAACAGCAGCAGATAGCCGAGCAGAACGAGCACGTCGTCCCGCTCAAGCCGCCGGATACGCCAGAACCGCCGAATCAGCTGTACGACCAGATACAGGAAAAACGGCATCGAGAGATAGTACCCAATCCTGCTCAGCGGTGCGATATCCTGCGTCGGTAGGATAAAATGCGCCGCCGCTAGCACGGCATACAGCACCGCATAGCACCGCACAACAATCGGCTTCGCCAGCTTTTCGTACAGGCTTTGCAGCAAAAGCAGCAGAAAACACGGCTGCAGCGTAATCATCAGCACCAGAAACCGATATGCAACTGCCCAGTTGTAATTTGCAGGCAGCAGATGCAGCACATAGAAATTCTGGTCGCGCAGGCCAAGCAGCGCGCAGATAACCGCGAGGAAAACATACTTGATCTCGCCCTGAAAGACCGCAAACAGCAGAAAATACATGCCGAACAGGCACAGCGAACCGCCAAGCACCAAGGAATACAAATTCCGGCTTCGGCGCATGCGGTCGATGTTCTCCGCAGTGGACAGGTGCATCTGCGTCAGACCGCCGCCTTCGCAGTGCACGAAATTCGCATACTGACAGACCACCTCGACCTCGCCATCCTCGCCGGTGTAAATCGGTATGAGCATGTAGTCGATGCGCGGCTCAGACTCCGCCGCAGACGCCCCCACCTTGCCGATTTCGAGCACTTTACTGCCGTTTACCAGTACGCGCGTGCTGTAATCGAATGAGTAGCCACCGAGTGTCAGGTATTGTTTCGGCTGCGCGTGTATTTTCAGCCGATATGAGCCGTATGGAATGGATTCATTGCGTTCTCCCGGTTGGGCAGCGTCCAGCTCTGCGCCGCTGCCGAGCACCTCAGGATAGAACGTCCATTCACCGTCTATCTCATATACCGCCGACGAAAAATCCGCTGATGTTGCATCCAGTACGCCGTCCTGCGCTTCCATTGCGCTGAAATCTCCCGATCGGTTGGAAAACAGCAGCATCAGCAGCACAAAAACCAGCAGGATAGCCGCCGTTATCGATATATAGCGCATTCGTTTATTCTTCATGGGCAGACCCCTTTCAAATCTCATTATAGGAGAAATCTTCAGTTTCTGCAAGATAGGAGTTAAGAGTGAGGAGGCAGGAGTTTTCCAGAGAGTGGAAAACAAAGAGAAATCAGATAAAGCGTATTCATGCAGATATATTCGCAGGTGCTGTCCGCAGACACCAGACAAACGAGTTGCGCGACACGGTTATCCCCCATGGGATCCTCTCTTGCCCTTCGGGCAATTCACCTTGTGTCGCGCCTGCGGAGATGAAACCGCCTGTGTAGCAGCAAAGTATCTGGCACTGCGTAGAGGTAAAGAAATGGGAGCACACTGTGCTCCCCTACGATAGAAAAAATCCTCTGCCGTTCCCCCTATTTCGAAGCGGTCGCCGATCTCTGGCCTGCGCCAGACTAAGAAATAAAGGGAAACGGGAGTTAAGAGGGTAGAAACCGCAGGTGTCTACCCTCTTGCCCACCGCCGCGGGCGCGGCGAACCTCCCCGCCAAAGGTTGGCGCCTATTCGCACCTCTCCAGTGGAAAGTTAAACCAAAGAAAAACCGGCCGCTCACGCAGCCGGTTTCAATTTCACAAAATGCAGGGAATGTTATTCCTTGTTCAGCGCCTCCAGACGAGCCTTATTCGCTGCGATAACCTTTTCCTGTACCGGAACCGGTGCCTCATCGTAGCGCTCGAACTGGGAAACAAACGAACCTCTGCCCTGCGTCATGGAGCGCAGCTTGATCGCGTAATCGCCAAGCTCTGCCATCGGGCACTCGGCTACGATCTCCTGCTTGCCGCCGTCGAGCGGATTCATGCCCATGATGCGGCCGCGGCGCTTGTTCAGATCGCCGATAACATCGCCCATGTAGGAATCCGGGATAACGACCTTGAGCGAGCATATCGGCTCAAGCAGTACCGGATTTGCCTCCGGGATACCGGCCTTGTATGCCAGACGTGCTGCCATCTTGAAGGACAGCTCGTTGGAGTCTACATCGTGGTAGGAGCCGTCAAGCAGGGTTGCACGCAGGCCAACCATCGGATAGCCGGCCAGAACGCCGTGCTCCATCGCCTCGCGGATGCCCTTGTCAACTGCCGGATGGAAGTTCTTCGGTACAGAACCGCCGAAAATCTTCTCCTGGAACAGGTAATCGCCCTCGGCATACGGTGCAAATTCCATCTTAACGTGGCCGTACTGACCATGGCCGCCGGACTGCTTCTTATGCTTGCCTTCTACCGTAACAGCCTTGCGGATCTTCTCGCGGTACGGAACGATCGGGTCGGTCAGTGTAACCTCTACGCCAAACTTGTCTTTCAGCTTGGAGCACAGCACATCCAGATGGATGTCGCCCGCGCCGGAGATCAGGTGCTGCTTGGTTTCCGCGTTGAACTCGGTATCGAACGACGGATCCTCGTCACGCAGACGAGCAAGACCGGTGGAGATCTTCTCCTCAACGCCCTTTACCTTAGGCGCGATTGCCTGCGTGTAGCACGGCGGCGCAATCTCGATCGGCTCAAGCTCAACCTTGCGAACGCTCATCGAAAGCGTATCGCCGGTCTTGGTGGTAACCAGCTTGGAAACCGCGCCGATGTCGCCGCAGCCGATAACCGGAACCTCGGTCGTCTTTTTACCGCATACGGTGAAGATGTGGCCCATCTTCTCGTTTGCATCGGCACGCTTGTTGACCAGCGTCATATCCTGCTTGACCTCGCCGGACATAACCTTAAAGTAGGAGAAACGGCCGTACTGGTCAGCGACCGTCTTAAATACAAATGCACAGGTAGAGCCGTTCGGGGTGCAGTTGATCTCAATCAGCTCGCCCTTTTCGTCCTCGCAGATCTCGACCGGCTTTTCATCGGGAGACGGCATGTAGTCCGCAATGCCCTTGAGCAGTGCGTAGGAGCCGATACCGGTTGCAGCAGTGCCGCAGAATACCGGCGCGAGAACCAGATCCTTCACACCCTGACGGATACCGGCGATCAGCTCTTCATCCGAGAACTCCTCGCCTGCGAAGTAACGCTCCATCAGGTCCTCAGACAGCTCGGCGATGTTCTCACACAGTGCTGCACGGTGCTGGTCGATACGGTCCTTCATGTTGTCCGGGATCGGGATCTCGACACGCTTGTTGCCTTCCATGCGGTACGCCTTGCGGATAACGCAGTCCACAATGCCGACGGTATCGCGGTTGCCCTCAAAAATCGGGACAACGATCGGCGCTACCGATACGCCGAACTGCTTCTGCAGCTTGTGCAGAGAGTTATAGTAATCCGAGTTTTCCTCGTCGATCTTGGAGATGTAGAACATACGCGGCATTGCGTGCTCCTCACAGTGAGCCCAAGCCTTTTCGGTGCCGACGCCCGGACCGGACTTGCCGGTTGCGACGATCAGCGCGGACTCCGCAACGCGCAGTGCGCACTGCACTTCACTTTCAAAATCAAAGAAACCCGGGGTATCGAGCAGATTGATCTTGCAGCCGTTCCACTCTACCGGCGCTACAGCCGTGGAAATGGAAAACTTGCGCTTGATCTCTTCGGGATCAAAGTCACAAACCGTGTTGCCGTCCGCGATCTTGCCAACGCGGTCGGTTACACCGGCGATATTGAGCAGGCTCTCGACCAGCGAGGTCTTGCCGTCGCCGCCGTGACCCATCAGACATACATTACGGATCTTGTTAACCGGATAATTCGCCATAGTTTATATTACACTCCCCTGCCCTAACCTGTCATCGTGCCCTGCCGGCACGTTATACTCCTGGGCGCTTTGTTTCGCGGGAGCAATCCTCTCTTTGCGGGATCGTTCCCCTTCTTCGTTATTATACACCATACAAGTCAGGTATGCAAGCAGTTTTTTGTGCAATTTTCATGTAGCATTTTTCACAACGCCGTCGAATAACAGCGGTGGCCACTTAGTGTATGTTTCGCACACATTCTGATAAAAAATCCGAATTTTCCTTTGTTTTTTGCATTTCCGAAAGATTTTCAGCGAAATCGCTCGCTTTTGTTCATTTCTTACAAATAAAATGATATAATTTTAGTGCTACTTCACAAAGGAAGAAAAAACACCCTTCGCACAATCTGACAAAGGAAAGCCTGTGACAGCATTTTGCACAGCTGGCCGTTCCGCTGATCTCAGGCAATATTCTGCCGCAGTTTTACAACACGATAGACGCATCTCCGGCGGTCAAGCATTTTTGCGGTATCTCGAATATCGCAGTAACTGAGAATGGAGAATTAACATAACGGTTTCATTCTCCGTCCTCAATCCTCCGTTTTCCATAAAAAAGCCGCTTACCTGTCGGTAAGCGGCTTTGAGTTTCTTTAGTTCAGGAAATCCTTCAGCTTCTTGGAGCGCGACGGATGACGCAGCTTACGCAGCGCCTTTGCCTCGATCTGGCGGATACGCTCGCGAGTTACGTTGAATTCCTTGCCAACCTCCTCGAGGGTGCGGGTATGGCCGTCCTCGATGCCGAAGCGCAGGCGCAGAACCTTTTCCTCACGCGGCGTCAGAGTCTTAAGCACCTCAACGAGCTGCTCCTTGAGCAGCATAAAGGAGGCCGCTTCTGCCGGTTCCGGTGCGTCGTCGTCCGGGATGAAGTCGCCGAGGTGAGAATCCTCCTCCTCGCCGATCGGCGTCTCGAGCGATACCGGCTCCTGCGCGATCTTCAGGATGTCGCGCACACGGTCAACCGGCATGTTCATCTCCTTGGCGATCTCCTCCGGGCTGGGATCGTGGCCCAGCTCCTGCAGCAGCTGGCGGGAAACGCGGATAACCTTGTTGATGGTCTCAACCATGTGTACCGGAATACGGATTGTACGCGCCTGATCCGCAATCGCACGGGTGATCGCCTGACGGATCCACCACGTTGCGTAGGTAGAGAACTTAAAGCCCTTGGTGCTGTCGAACTTCTCAACTGCCTTGATCAGACCGAGGTTGCCCTCCTGGATCAGATCGAGGAACAGCATGCCGCGGCCAACATAGCGCTTTGCAATGGAGACAACCAGTCGCAGGTTCGCCTCAGCCAGACGCTTCTTTGCACGGTCGCCGAGCTTGATATCCTTCTCAAGCTGTGCGCGCTCCTCCGCCGGAATGGCATCGCCTTCGTTTGCGATACGTTCTGCGGCCTCGTTGCCCTTCTGCATCCGCTCTGCGAGCGTTACCTCCTCCTCAGGTGACAGCAGATCGACCTTGCCGATCTCCTTCAGATACATGCGGACCGGATCGTCAATGGCGAACGTCTCAGCCATGGCAGAGGTATCGACCAGTTCTTCCTCCGGAACCTCTTCCACTTCCTCCGGCTCAAAGGAGTCGTCATCGTCACCGATGACCTTCTCCAGCACACCGTTCGTCTCGACCTCGATGCCCATGGTCTCGAGCGTCTCGTACACCTTGTCGATGTCCTCACTCGACAGCTCCAGATGGCTCAGTGCATCCGAGATCTCCTTGAGGGTCAGTCGGCCGTTCTTCTTGCCAAGCGCGAGCAGGTCGCGCAGGATCTGCTGCTGTGCTGCCTGCTGCTCCTGTGCGTTTGCGGCTGCATTTGCGTTTGCTTTCGTCATATCGTTTGTCCTCCCGCGTTTTGTTTTTTGATGCGTCCGAATGTAAGCAGCGGGTCCTCTCCCGCCTGCGTAATGGTTCCATCCTTGACGCGCTGCATTCGTATGGTGTTTATGTATTCCTGCAGTTCCCCTCGATGCTCTCCGGCCGGAATGCCGGGTTCGAGTATCGCAGACAGCAGGCTCATTTCGTTAGGCTCCAGCCATCCCTCAAAGGACAGCACATCGACCATCTGGTCGTTTCGGTTCAGCTCCAGCACGCGCTCGTATATCTTACGCAGCACCGGTGCGGAAAACCACGCCGGCTGCAAGTCCTTTTCGGCAACGGCAATCAATTTCTGGTCCGAGAACAGAAGTCTAAGCACATTCTCCTCGGCCTTGGCGGATTTCATGTCGGTATACGCCAGCGACCTGTCCTTCGGCTGCGCCAGTCCGACCGGAGAGCGTATCTCACGCCGTTCAGCGGCCTTTCGCCGCTTGCGCTGAATGCCGAGTTCGCGCCGAACCTCAACGTTCATGGCTTCGGCGGTCACGCCTGCCATCTTGGCGGCACGTCCGGCATAGACCTCGCGCTCGATGGTACTCTCGATGCCGGCGAGCATGCGCGCTGCATCTCTGAGGAACAGCACGCGTGCTTCATCATCCTCAAGATCGTACTTTGCGGCGATCTGCTCAATGCGGAACGCGTTGTGATCCTCGCTGCGTTCAATGAGATTGCGGAACGCATCCGCGCCGCGTGCCTTGATGAATTCATCCGGGTCCTTGGCCCCCGGAATACGCAGCACCTTGACCTGCAGATCACATTTTTTCAGGATGTCGATCGCGCGCTGTGCCGCCGCCTGACCGGCTCCGTCTGCGTCATACGAGATGACAATGCGGTCGGTATGCCGCGCGATAATGCGCGCCTGCTCCTCGGTCAGCGAGGTGCCAAGCGATGCAACCGCGGAATCAAATCCCGCCTGATGCAGCGCGATGACATCCATATAGCCCTCGGCTAAGATAAAATAATCGTTCTTCGTGCTTTTTGACAGGTTGAGCGCAAACAGATTGCGGCTCTTGTGGAAGATCGGCGTTTCCGGCGAGTTCAGGTACTTCGGCTTGGAATCATCCAGCACACGGCCGCCGAATGCGATCACATGACCGCGCACGTCGATGATCGGGAACATGACACGGTTGCGGAACCGGTCGTAAATATGTCCCTTTTCGCTGCGGCTGACCAGACCGGCGTCCATAAGCTCCTCGCGCGTGTAGCCTTTGGCCGTCATCGCATCGATGAGCGCGTGGAAGGAATCCGGTGCATAGCCGAGCCCGAAACGGTTCATCGTCCTTCGGGACAGACCTCGGTTGATAAAATACTGCTGTGCGGTTCGGTTTTCCGGCCGCCAGAGTGTGTCATAATAATAGCGTCCGGCATCCCTGCAGAGCGCGTACAAACGCTCTCTGTGGCGCGCCGCTTTGCGCTCGGCTTCGCCCTGTTCGGGTATCTGCATGCCCGCCCGCTCGGCGAGATAACGTACCGCATCCGGGAAGGTCAGACCTTCCGCCTTCATAATAAAGGTAATGACACCGCCGCCTGCGCCGCAGCCGAAGCAGTGAAAGATCTGCTTGTCCGGCGAGACCGAAAACGAACCGGTTTTCTCGTTATGGAAGGGACACAGACCGAAATAGTTCGCGCCGCTCTTTTTCAGCTGCACATATTGCGAAACGATCTCTACAATGTCGTTCCGCGCGGACAGCTCGTCCAGAAATATACGGTCAAACGGCATTTCGTACCCCTCCTTCCCTATTTATCGAACGAAAACGAATATATGATACCCATTTTCGTTAATCCTCAATCTTATTCCAGCTTTTCGGAATAAATAAACTCTTATAGACCGCTATCGAGTAGCGGTCGGTCATGCCTGCAACATAGTCGCACGCGATCCGCTCGAGCGCCTCCCCCTGGGCCTGCAGCACGAAGTAATCATCCGGCAGCTCGTCGGGATGCTCGATAAAATATTCGTACAAACTGCGCAGCATGGATTTTGCGCGTTTTTCCTCGCGCTGTGCAGCCGTGCCGTGGTACACATGATCGAACATAAACTGTCGCAGTTCCATCATGTCCGCGTGCATCTGCTCGTCCATGCCGATCTCCAGATACCGCTGACCGTACTCAATCATCGCCGTCACCAGCGTGTCAATGCGCTTGCCGTGCGTCTCACCCAGGCGTTTCCTCAAATGCTGCGGAATATCGTTCTCGCGGATAATGCCCGCGCGTACCGCGTCATCAATATCATGGTTAATGTAGGCAATGCGGTCGGCAAAGTGGACAATGCGGCCTTCCGGCGTACTCGCCTTGCGCCTGCCGGTATGGCAGACAATGCCGTTGCGCACCTCGCGCGTAAGGTTCAAATCCTCGAGCACATCCACAACGCGCAAACTCTGCTCGTTGTGCCGAAACCCGAACGAACAAACCTCGTCAAGCGCCGCCTCTCCGGCGTGACCGAACGGCGTGTGCCCGAGATCATGTCCGAGTGCGATCGCTTCGGTCAAATCCTCGTTGAGTCCGAGCGCCCGCGCGATGGTCCGCGCAATCTGCGCGACCTCGAGCGTGTGCGTCAGCCGAGCACGGTAGTGGTCGCCCTCCGGCGAGATAAATACCTGCGTCTTGTTGCCCAGCCGCCGAAACGCCTTTGAATGGATAATACGGTCCCGGTCGCGCTGAAAGCAGGTGCGGTACGGACACGGTTCCATCGGGCGCAGCCTGCCTGCGGAGCTGTCCGCAAAGGTCGCCCACGGCTCAAGCACCGCGTGCTCGCGCTGTTCGTTCTGCTCTCGAATGGTCATATGTACCGCCTCCTCAGCCTCGGAGAATCCGTCACATAATAGTTATACGAAACGAAATCTGAAAATCCTCTTTTTTCACAAAAATTTTTTCAGAATTTTGTGAGCCTTGCAAGCCGATATTTACTTGACACGCCGACCCATGAATCGGGTCTCCATGACCTCGGCGTAAACCTGCCCTGCCGTGGCTTCGGCAAGCGCCCGATTGAGCTCGTCCTCCCGACCGGCGGGCAGCGTCACGGTCAGCGTTACATCCGCGCCGTAGTCGGTCTCCTCGACCGCGCAGTCGTGATCAGGCAGCAGATGCAGAATAATCTCGTACAGATTGTACGGGCACGCGATGAGCGCCACCGTGTACAGGCTCATTCTCTGCACACCGGCCGCCGCGACAGCCACCTGCGCACCCTGCGTGTACGCGCGGACCAATCCGCCCGTGCCGAGCAGAATACCGCCGAAATAGCGCGTGACAACGCAAACGCAGTCGGTCAGGTTCTCGTGGCGCAGCACCTCGAGGATCGGCATGCCTGCCGTGCCCTGCGGTTCTCCGTCATCCGAGTAACGCATCACATTGCCTTCACGGAGAATGTAGGCGTAGCAGTTGTGTGTCGCGTCCCAGTAGGTCTCGCGCATCTCCTTTATCTTCGCTACCGCCTCTTCGGCGGTTTCAACGTGCCACAGCCGTCCGGTGAACTTGGAGCGTTTTTCTTCAAATTTATCCTCGCCGTAATCGGCAAAAGGCACAAAGTAGTCTTTTTCCATCTATTTCACTCCGATGGGAAATTTAATTGAGAATGGATAATGGAGAATTGAGAATTATGGTATCGCGCAAGGATAGCTTGTCGCAGCGCGGACGGAACTCGCGCAAGGATAGCTTGTCGCAGCGCGGACGGAACTCGCGCAAGGATAGCGACATTCTCCATTCTCAATTCTCAATCTTCCATTATATAAGTTGAAACTCTGCCGTAGGTCTTATCATCCACGACCGCCTCGACAATCGTGCCTTCCGCGGCATAGTCGGTCGAGTCAATCTGCGCTTCACGGTGCAGCATATCGAGCACCGCGCCGTCGCTGTACGGGATGCACAGCTTTACCTTATGCTTGCCCTTGCCGAGTGCCTTTTCGATGGCGGCCAGCAGGTCGTCAATGCCCTCGCCGCTCTTTGCGGAAATCTTCACGCCCTCATCCGGCCGAATGAACGGAATGACATCCGGATCGCACTTATCCGCCTTGTTGTA
>OLVP01000849.1_pt1 | contig 22510 bp, 17 predicted proteins | sample 1673281 | NCBI WGS metagenome assembly OLVP01 (sample SAMEA3178940, study PRJEB25190) | human gut metagenome | biome: human gut; feature: human-associated habitat; material: faeces | place: Austria | collected 2013
AGCCGCATCAATTATCATAGAAGATCTGAATTTACAGAAAAAAATTCACACCGTCATTAAAATATATGTAACTACAGCGAAAAAATAATGCTTCAACTATAAAAGAGCCTTTCGTGCAAAAACACACGAAAGACTCTTTTTCTTACTACTTAAATCTAGTAAATAACTACTTTTGTTCCTCTTGGAATATTATCATAAATCCATTTTGCATTATCAATCTGAAGTCGTACACATCCATGTGACAGTGGAATTCCAACTCTTCCGTCCATCAGAGAGCCATTATATTTGCTATAAAGCACACTGTGGAATAAATAATTTCCATAGAACTGAGTATACCAATAACATCTAGCCGATCCAGAATCAAAATAATATCCTTTTCCCTGTACTGTAAATGTTCCAGAAACAGTTGGAGTAGATGCTTTTCCTGGAGCACAATCCCAATACTTAATATTATTCCATGCGCCAAAGCTTCCTGCAAATATAGATACTTTACATGCTGCACGGTCTACCAGAATCAGGTAATTTGTATTACTGGTATATGCCTGCGCCTTTGCGAGCATCTCAGCCTGCTTTCCAGATACCATGCTGCCATCAGTCTGCAACTGCCATCCATCAATAGATCTTGCTCTGGCCATTGCTCCATGACTTCCTCCATGTGAATCGTTCTCATAATAAAAATAATACCAGTTATTATCGATCCATTGCCATCCAGTTCTCATGGACCCATCCCCAGCCAGATAGTACCAATTACCGCCTACATATAACCAATTTGTTGCCATTGCTCCGCCTAGATTAAAATAATACCATGCTCCATTAACAACTTTCCATCCACCTAAAAACGCTTTATTTCCATTGACCGGATCGAGATAATACCAATATCCGCCAACATTCTGCCAACCCGAACAAATCTGTCCTGATGTCTCCCCATAATAATACCAGTCATCATCAACTTTATACCAGCCCGCACGCATAGAACCATTTGCTTCAAAAATATAATCTACACCTGCAATTGTTTTTTCTGTACCGGAGATCATCAGTCCCGGATAATCTATGTTATCCGGATCAAAATAATACCATTTTGTTCCAACTTTTACCCAGCCAGTTACTTTTGCTCCATTACTTAGTACATAATACCAGCCTTCTGGTTCTGAAATCCAGCAATTTTTCTTCATTGCCCCACTTTCATCAAAGAAATATTCTGCACCATTAATTTCTTTTTTACAATCTGAAATCATTAAATATGGATGCTCTGCATTGTCTCCATCAAAGAAATACCATGTACCATTTACGTACTTCCATCCACTTACAAGTACTCCGCTACTTAATGCATAATACCACCCTTCGGCTTCATGTATCCAACAATTTTTCTTCATTGCTCCACTGTTTGAAAAATAGTAATCTGCACTATTAATAGTTTTTCTAGTATTCTCTACCATAAGATACGGGAATTCTTCATTTGCTTCATCGAAATAATACCATGATTCATTGATATATTCCCAACCATCAGCAAACGTTCCATCAGATTTTGCGTAATACCAGCCTTCGGCTTCATGTATCCAACCTTTTTGCATCACTCCACTGGCACTGAATGCATATGTTTTACCAGCAATCACCTGAAATGTATCAGCACTCATAACTCCTGGTTTTTGCTCATCTTCTCCATTCAGATAATACCAGCAATTTCCTATGTAACGCCATCCTGATGCGCGATTTCCATCTGCATCATAATAGTACCAGTTTTCTTCCTCCTGATACCAGCCTGGTGTTGAAGTTTCCGGAATCACTTTATCCTTATTACCATCTTCCAGTTCTCCTTCACCTTCATCTGGTTTTTGTGTCTCACCTTCTAAAACAACTGTTTGATTTTCATTCTGATCAGGTTCTTCCACTTTTTCCTGCTCCTGACCATCCATAATCTGCTCATCCGGCTGCTCTGCACTTATTTTCTGAACCTCCTCATCATTTTCTTCCGCTAATGCGCGTACAGACAATGATGATGTGTTCAATGCGACTGCAAGAGCAAGAAAAAGCGCAACTTTTTTTAAAATTTTCCTCTTCCTCATACTTTCTCCTCTCCATACTATCAAATACAAGTTTCTTGTATATAGTGTATCATATTAGAAAAAATTTCGCGAATCTTTCTTTTTAATTTCTATAAAAACTTTTTTATTGATCTATTTAATGATGTAGGTATCAAAAGCCACATTTTCTGTGACTAATAACTACACATTAATACAAAAGATATAATAACACCTCAAAACACCCACATTATCTTTTAAAAACTACCAGTCTTTGTCCCAAATAATTGAACACTACGAATGCTCCCATTCCGACCAACATCGATACATTATCACGGACAACTGTAGCTTGTCCGGCGAGTATCCAATTGACAAACGGTTTTGCCAATCCATATGCCAGCAAATAGCAAATCGTAATATTAACTACAAATATTCCCACCTGTCTCCAGGATTTTTTCTTATCCTGAAAGGTAAAATATTTATTTAAAAAGTAACTCACAATACTGCCCACAACATAATTAGATGCTGACGATACCCAGTAATTCAAATGGCACAAATTATATGCTACGAACATTACTGTTGTCCCCACAAGTGTGTTTATAATTCCAACTAAAATAAATTTCCAAAAAGTCAAGTCTAAATACTGTTTTATATTTTTCATCTTTTTATTGCACACTTCCCATTCCTTCTCCGAGGACATACTGCTGTCCATCTGTGTTTACAGCATATACATGTATATGATACTCTCCCAATACAAAATTAAAATTGGCAATGTTCACATTTGTCGAATACGTCCCATCTTCGTTCTGTGGTAACTCCACCCATTGCAAATCACTCTGATCTTCATTGTGCCAAACCACTGCTGTTACAGATGCAATACTGTCATCATTTGCAATATTATAAGCAATAACAGGTAACGCCGCGGTATGATAATCATACTCTCCGACTGCTATTTCACCTGTTGGTACTTCCCCTTGTCTTAATAAAAGTTCCTCGTTATTTATATCTTTAATTTCAAATACTTCTTATCGTTTCAGGTACTTGTTCCACTGTGCTTATATAAAATTCTTTCTCCTCCACAAACACCTGTTAAACTTCCATGATTATACCACACACTGTATTTTCCCGCAATAAAACATATCCAGTGAATGTCTTTTTATAATCACTGGATATCATGTCCCTCTGCCTTTATTCTGCTTCCGCCTCTTACCTTTTCAAGAATGCCTCGGCATTCTTGCTGCGAGGTGCGCGTCATGCAATTGCATGACATACTTCTACTGCGCACCTCTGCAATCCTGCCGGAGGCTATATCAGCTGGGGGATTGACTCCCAGCTGATATACATTTCGGCTGTGGTTTGATTGCAATGTTCCGCCCTTTATGATCTTTTTTCGGTTTCCAGTCTCTTCCCACCAGGTCGTCCAATGATACATCAAAATAATCTGCCAGTGCACATAATTTGTATATGTCCGGCAGTCTCTTGTCTGACTCGTATCTTGTGTATGTAGAACGGGCGACACCGATGGCATCTGCAATCTCATCCTGTGTATACCCTCTTCCGATTCTTTTAATCTTAATGTTCAATCCTACTTGCATGCTGTCACCTGTTTTCTCTTTCGTCAATTTATGAACCAAATCCTCTGGCACTGCTTCAATTATAACATTTTGTCTCATAATACGGAACTATTCTTTTTCTAGTTTAAATGTTGCATACCTATTCGTTTTTGTTATAATAAGGTGAGATTTGTTGAAAAGGAGGGGTTTTTTTGGTTCCTTTATCTGGTTCTGATGTCTCAGCACAGGATATTGAACAGCTGCTTCGGACTCTTGGTGCTTCTCCGGTCTATGCCGGCTTTACGCCAGCCGTAACAGCTCTTCAATATGTTCTGGCGGACCAACAGCTGTTGACATCTCTTACCACCAGACTTTACCCAAAAGTTGCCGAATCCTGCGAAATTGCGCTTCCTTGCGTTGAACGGAATATCCGTACAATGATTGCAGTCATCTGGGAGAAGAACCAATTTTTATTCCAGATTGTTGTTGGATATCGCATGACCGCAAGACCATCTGTCGGAGACTTTTTAGCCAGCCTTTCCACTTTTCTGATGTATCATCCGGCCAAAGACTGGCCGGACTATCTGCGATAAAAAAATGTTATCGCAAAACATAGAAAAGTACCATGTTAGGCATTTTCTCGTGTCAACATGGTACTTTTTGTCATTCTCGTGTCTCCGTTTATTCTCTTATTCAGCCTGCAGTCTCTGTACCATAGCCCAAAGTGCCTGTGCTGAGTTAAAGTTTTCCGGAATAATGTCCGCAGGTGTTACTGATACATCGAACTCGTCTTCCAATTCTCCTACGATAGACAGGATTGCAAAAGAATCCAGGATTCCATCATCAATCAATGTTGTACATGTCTCATAGTCAGCATCCGGCTGAATGTCCTCTAAAATCTCAATTAATTTTTCCATAGTTGTTATCTCCTTTTCTAATTTTTCATTTTTTCTGTACATTCCGTGTTGATTGGGTAACTTTCTGTTGCTTTTCTGGCCTCTGTAAATCCGCCTTTTTCAGACCAGAACAGAATCCTTGGCATGCGCCGGCTCAGGAAGAGATAGATTCCTTCTGTTACAGAATAAGCACCCACCCGTTCAAATACAAGAGCGTCGCCAATCTTTGCATGTTTCAGCGGCATCTGTTTTACCAGTACATCATTGACCGTACATAGAGAGCCACAGATGTTCCAAAGAACTTCTGATTGTTCTTCTGATTGTTCGTCCGATGTCTCCAATGGAGCATCCGGAATGTGTTTATGATGCGGCATCTTCATAGCCATTGCCTGTCCATAGTAATTCAGATGATTCAGTCCTCCATCTACGATACAGTAATTCTGTCCATGATTGATTTTCTGATCTACAATGCGAGTCACGTAATAACCACAGTATGCTGCAATATAGCGTCCCATTTCCAAAGTGATTTTCCCCTGAAATTTCAATGTTGCAAGTGTATCTGCAAATTGCTGCAGCAATGACTCATCATCTACCTCTTCTTCATTTTCAAAATAAGGGATATAAAATCCCGGTCCATATTCCAGAACTTCAGCATCATAATTGCATGTTTCTTTCAGACGGGTAAGTATGTCATCCAGCCAATGCAGCTCTTTTTCAATCTTAGAGAACTTCTTTTTCTGAGTACCGGAATAGCACTGGATCCCTTCAATTCGCACATGCGGGTAGTAGTCCTTCTTGGAAACAATATCAAAAACTTCTTCTTCATCTATGCCGAACTGGTTTCCACTTGTCACACGGATCAATGCATGAATCGTAATGTTTTCTTCTTTTGCACACATTTCCAAAAGCTCCAGATGCTTCCTGGATTCGATTGTATACACGCCTGCATTCCCGTAAGTATGCATCGCATGGGTAATGTCGCATTTTTCCTTATTCACACCAGACAGTACAATTCTCTCCATTGGAATTCCGACTGTCTCACAAATGTGAAATTCTCCCGGGGAACATACCTCGAATTTGTCTGCCGTATCCTTTAACGGTCCGATCAGAAATGGGTTGGCTTTCATTGCAAAACAGATTTCTGCCTGTTCGCCCAGTATCGTTTTCATCATCTGAACTCTGGATTTTAACATATCCAGATCAAAGATATACGCAGGAGTCTCTTCCTGTCTAAGATAAGCTTGTAAGATTTCCTGATTCATAAGCTTCCTCCAGTTTCTTACGGTCGATTTTTCCATTTTTCGTAAGTGGAAATTCTTCTACTTTCACAAATACATTCGGAATCATGAATCCCGGAAGTCTTGTCCCGATTGCCCGGACGATTTGTTTCTTTTCCAGGTCTCCTTCATAAAATGCAAGAATTTTTCCCTTTGCCTCATCATACATGCAAAGGCTCCGACCTAGTCCTTCCACTGTCTCCAGTGCAGTCTCAATCTCTCCAAGTTCAATGCGATGTCCCATATGCTTGATCTGGAAATCTTTTCGTGATGCGAAGTACAGATTCCCATCTTCGCCGTAATATGCCAGATCTCCTGTCCGGTAGATTGGCTCCAGATAAGATTGATTCAATGGATTTTGCACAAATGCTTTTGCCGTCTGTTCCGGGTTATTGTAATATCCAAGTGACAAAGCAGTACCGGATACGCAGATTTCCCCTTTTTCTCCAGGTTTTGTCACTTCCCGGTCTTCTTCATCTAAGAGAAATACCTTTTCATTTGGAAATGGTTTTCCAATCGGAAGATTTTCTCCTGGTTCATACTCACGGTCAATAATATGATACGTACAGTTACATGTAATTTCAGTCGGACCGTAAACATTCACATACATAGCTTCCGGCAGATATTTCTTCCAGATATTCAGATGCTTCACCGGCATTACTTCTCCACTGAATATGACTTTACGGATCTTCTGTGGCACTTTATAATCAAATCCTTTTAATGTTGATATGATACACAGTGCAGAGACCGCCCAGATCAGAGTCGTTACTTCCCGCTCGACCAGATAATCCAGAAGTTTTGTCGGAAATGAGAAAAACTTCTTTGGAATGATCTGCATAGTTGCTCCACATTTTAAAGTAGAGTAGATATCTTTTACCGACACATCAAAATCGAATGGTGCCTGATTTCCAATAACATCATGTTCTGTAATGTTGAATAATCTCGTAAATTCTTCTATAAAGTCAATGACTGATCTGTGGCTTACAACTACGCCTTTTGGCACACCAGTGGAACCGGAAGTGAAGATTGCGTAGAGCGGATCCACATCCCGGCTCTGTTTTCTTACATTATCAAGATACTCCGCATCTTCCTGTGTCTGAAGTGCTTCTTCCATCATAATGACTTTGCCGTCAAATTCCAGACGCTCTCTTGGTTTATCATATGCTGGATCCGTCAACAGGACTTCCGCCTGTAATGTATCCAACACTGATCTCAGACGTTCTGTCGGAAGTTTCGGATCCAACAGAATATAAAAGCAGCCTGCGGATACGATTCCCATAAATGCATAAATAGCTTTTACGCCTTTATCCATAAGTACAGGAATCGGTTTTCCAGGAGTTACTTCCCTTCCCAGTCTTGTTCCTACTGCTCTGGCACTTTTGATCAGTTCGTCGTATGTGCACGCTGTCTCTTCATCTGCAAAGGCAGTCTTACCCGGAAATCTCCGGGCAGACTCCTCTGCATAGCATAAAATATTTCGAATCAATTTATTACTCTCCTAACCCGCTTTCTACAGCTTCTATCATTGCTTTTAATGCTTTTTCTTCTTCTTCCCCTTCACAGATCAGCAGAATCTCATCTCCGGATTTGATTCCGGCACCAAGGATACTTAGTACACTCTTGGCGTTGGCAATAGAATTCTCATACTCAAATGTGATCCGGCACTCAAATTTGTTTGCGATATTGCTGAAAATTCCAGCCGGACGCAGATGCAGTCCTGTTGGATTTGTGATTTGTACTTTCTGACTTACCATAGCTCTGCTCCTTATTTCTCTTCCAATATAACATTTACAGATACCGTGCTCTCAAGCACACAGCCATCCGGAACGCCTACCGTTACCGGGACTGTATAAGTTCCAGCCGTCTGGTAGTTCTTAAGATCAATGCTTACATTATCACTGATCTTATATTGATCCAGTATATCTCCCGGCCCACGGATCTGAATCTCCAGTACATCTGCTGATTCATAACTTAGTGATAATCCATTTGCCAGGTCATTTACCTTGATGGCTCCCATAGAAATATCATAAGATTTTGTTCCATTTTTGTCAATTCCTACAGTCACAACTACAGATTCGGCATTTTCATCTGTCAGTGAAATATCTTCTGGAAGATAATCTGTGATATCCACAACTTTCTCTGTCTTAGAAGTCAGTCCGGACATATTAAGTGCCGATGCCGGAACTGAGATCTTCTTCAACTTTTTCAGTTCTTCCGCTCTGCCGGTCACATTTACATGATCCGGCTCATACTTGATATCGCTGACAGAATATCCGTCTGCTGCTGTAATCTGTGAAGTATCAAATTCAACCTTAACGCTCTTCGTCTCAAGCACCTGTACACTGACAGATACACCTTCCGTACCAAGGTTATTGGCAAGAAGGGACTGGTCGATCACATTGTTATCACTATCGTATAATACAAGCTCTGATTTTGTCACAACGTCTTCAGATAATCCGGACACACTGACAGATGCCTCAACTTTACTGATGGAATCAATGACAGACTTCGGTCCCCGGATAGATACCATCTCCGGCACTGCCTGAATCTCTCCAAGTGTATAGCCATCTCGGACGGTTCCTGTCGTCTTTGGAACAATCGGGAATTTCTTCGTCTCTTCATCTTCCAGTTTTACCTGAAGATTACGTGGAGATACTTCTACACTTTCATAGTTGACTCCTGTAATCTCAACGCTGATCGGAATCTGTGTCTGAAGCGTCAGCTCTTTCATGTCTGCAGTCGCTTTTATATTATCTGCTTTTATCTTATTAAGTACAGATCTCTTTGCCCGTACTGTCACAGAGACATTCTGCGTGCCATCCTCAATCTGATAAGTCTGATTGGTCGCCGCAAGCACCTCTGCATTCGTTACCGCTACCGGTATATTATTAAATGTCTGGGTTGTTACCGGGTCATCGATATTTACCACAATCAGCCACAGCATCACTGCCAGGAGGAAGGATAATATCTTAAGACCCCAATTATTCATCAGTCCTTTTTTCATCTTTATTCCTTCCTTTCCATATATGTTGCAGGAAATTCTTATTCTCCGGCTTTCTGTTCTGTATATAGGTCAGCTTCTCGCGAAGTTCTTCCCTCGTTACTGCCCGGTCAAGCACACCTCCCTGTGCTACAGATACCTTGCCGTTCTCCTCAGACACAACGATGATCAGAGCATCACTGACCTCACTCATGCCTACCGCTGCTCTGTGCCTTGTTCCAAGCTCCTTGCTAAGCCCCATGTTATCAGACAATGGCAGATAACATGTCGCAGATACAATTCTGTCACCACGGATAATGATAGCACCATCGTGAAGTGGTGTGTTGTGCTCGAATATATTCATCAGTACCTGCATGGATACGAGACAGTCCATCTTAATTCCTGTACTTTCATACTCCGTCAGATGTATTGCCTGTTCCACTACAATCAGTGCTCCAGTCTTCACGCGGCCCATATTGTAAGCTGCATCAATAATACTGTCCATGGTATCTTCGCTGAACCTGCTGCTTTCTTTGTTCGTCTCAAATGGTACGATTGAACTCAGGAACTGCTTCTCCCCAAGCTTTTCCAGAGCCCTTCGAAGTTCCGGCTGAAATACTACAACTGCTGCCGTAGCCAGTACCGTTACCGAATTCCTTGCCAGAAATAAAATTGTATGCATCTTAAAAACTGCTGCAAGCAATACAAAGATACCAAGTACAACAATTCCTCGCATCAGCATCCATGCTTTTGTATTGATCAGCCACATTGCAATATGATAGATCAGATATGTCAAAATCAGGATTTCAATAATATCTGTCAGATGCGCATCTGGAAAATACAGTTCCTGACTGACAGATCCTAATACATGCATAATATACTGTTTCACCCGGTCACCCCCTTTTGCTATAATTATTTATCTTCCCATTTAAAATTCTTTTTTATCTCATATCAGGATCATTTTCAAAACTTCTTCTTAAAAGCTCCTGATCCACATCAGCGTCCATAACATTACGTCTTTTTGATGCCGGACGTTTTTTCTTTTTTTGTCCCTGCTCGCTTTGACGTGCCTTTTCCTGTGCCTGTTTTTTTGCTTTTTTTCTAACTTCCGCAGTGTCCATGATCTCCGTTTCCTGTCGTTCATTGATCCGCTTCACCGTCTTCTCCGGTGTAGATACTACAATCTTCGGAACTGCTTTTACATAGTAATAGTATTCATCATCTTCGTACTGAAGATTCTCACTTCTTGAATAATCTACGGAGAAGAAGAACAATTCCAGGATCACTCCGATAACCGCTGCTCCGATACTTCCAAAAATCAGTGAACCGTAAGATGCATGGACTCCCATAGCAACATCTCCGATTGCCACTACTACAATATTCACAACAGCTCCCGTTATAACTGCAATAGTCCATGCATGTGCGATTGCCTGTTTGCGAAGCGTATAAACAACCAGTGTACAGATAATAAATGCAACAAGGACGATCCACAGTTCTTTATTTTGGAAGACCTGTTTTGCATATTTCCCAATCTGTCCCATCATACCTTTCACAGAACCGCCCTGCATACCGGAGGCTGCTTTTTTCATGTAAGCCATCATATAATATACAACCGTTCCGCATCCCACTGCCACCATGGAAATCGGTGTCATTAAAAGCGCACATGAGATTGGAACAACAACCGGAATCTTAAGTACAAATGCCAGTGGTGTCAAAAGTACAACGATTGCCATCTTCGGTGTAAAACGAAGATAAAAAATATACATGATCAGGAAAATCAATGCTGTTACAACAAGTGCTGCGATGGATACTGAATACATATGTACAAGGATCAGTGCTGTTGCCAGAATCACTGTAATGATCGGTGGAAAGAAAGTTGCAATAATTGCAAGTGCCAATGCCACCACCGGCGATGCCAGTGTCTTCATAAATCCTACATTATTGTTGATCATGTAAAATGTCATGACCGCCAGAACAAATTGTATTGCTTTATCCGCCACAATTGAGTATCTGGAATACAAATCCTGCATTCTCTCCCGTATTACATATAAACTGTCCATTACTTTGTCTCCTTTTCATACATCTTCAACAATCTCGTCAGAATGTGATTATATCTCTTTACCCGCTGTCTCGCTTCCTGATGCTTTTTATTATACAGGTGGCTTGCAATTCCAATATAAGACACAAGAACTACCACATATCCAACAACTGCCGCGAGAACCAACGTAATCAGTAATGCTGTTGACATCTTCTCCATCAGAGTATCAAGTCCTGCGATCATCGCAATTGCCCAGGCTGCTATATAGCCTATTGTCACCCACAGAACCGTATATAAAATGTGCACTCCGGCATAATCTTTTCGATAGTATTCACTGATTTTAAAATCCTCTTTTCCCTGCGTCTGATCATACAGAGCAAGCTGAGTCATTAGCTTGACTTTTCGCTCATCTAACATATATGCACCTCAAAATCCTTTTTTATCGATGAAACATCATTTTCAGTATAGCAAATCTCAGTACCCTTGTCCAATACTTATAGTCAAAAAGTAAACTTTTTGGAACCCCATAGTTTTCAATACTTTTGCCACTTGATCCACGGTATTCCCTGTTGTGTAAATATCATCGATAATAATGACACGTCGAAAATCTGTCGGAAGTCTGTCCGGATCTCCTCCCGGAGCAAATGCATGTTCCAGATTCTTTTTTCTCCCTATGGGATCCAGCTTTTTCTGATAACCAGTGTAATGAACCCGTTTTACCAGATTCGCAACGACCGGAATCCCAAGTATTTTCCCTATCTCTTCTGCCAGAAGCTCCGCCTGGTTGTAACCACGCTTCCTGCGCCTTTTTCTGTGCAGAGGCACCGGGACAAGTGCCTGCGGTCTCCATCTTCGGATCTCTTCTGCATATTTTATACAGATTTCCTGTGCAAAATACTTCGCAACATATCTCTGATTATGATATTTTAACTGGTAAATTGCCTGGTTCACCGGAGGTTTATGAAGCCACACCGACAACCCTCTTTCATAAATGTGTTCTGTGTTATAGCAGTCATGACAAAATTCCCTCTCTTCACAGCGGATTGGTTTCCCACATTTCAGGCATCGCGGTTCATGAATCTCTAATTTTTCCACAGCTTTCCTGCACAAAGGGCATACTCCCCCACGATTTACCTTTCCACAAAAAGGGCAGATAGAAGGCCAGAAAATATCCAACACCTTTTCTGACCATATTTTTCCTTGTCTTTCTCTGCTTTTTTCGTACTTTTTATTATATTTTTCTATGATCACTATGCAAGTTCTCGGATTCGCTCCGCCAGACTTGTATTTCGCCGCTGCTCGCTGGTATTCTGGATCATTTCCTGAAATACTGAATCACTGCCCACAAGTGTGACACATTTTCTTGCTCTTGTCACTGCTGTATAGATCAGATTCCGGTTGTAAAGCTGTCTTGGTCCTTGAAGAAGCGGGATCACAACCGCCGGATACTCACTTCCCTGAGCTTTATGTATCGTGATCGCATAAGCAAGCTCCAACTCATCAAGAATCGCATATGGATACTTCACCTGGCGCTGTTCGTCATACTCAACCGTAACCGTCTCCTCGTAAGTGTTGATGTTCTTGATGATTCCCATGTCGCCGTTAAATACGCCCAGTCCTTTGTCAATGGTCATTCCGTATTTCGTGCAGACTTCCCACTCTAACTGGTAATTGTTCTTAATCTGCATCACCTTGTCACCTTCACGCAGCAGGCGGTCTCCCACTTCTTTTTCCTGCTTTTTGGGTGATGGCGGATTCAGATACTGCTGAAGGATTTTATTCAGCCTCTCCACGCCCAGATTTCCTTTTCGCATCGGTGTCAGCACCTGAATGTCATAAGGTGAGGCATCTACGAACTTTGGAAGTTTTTTCTGGATCAACGTAATTACAACACTGATGATCACATTTGGATCAGACCGTTTTAAAAAGAAAAAGTCCATACTTTTATTGTCCAATATGACTGGTTCTCCACGGTTAATTTTATGTGCATTTACGATAATATCACTCTCTTTTGCCTGCCGGAAGATTTTCTCCAGCTTTACAACTGGGAAACAATCCGATGCGATCATGTCTTTAAGCACTCTTCCAGGGCCTACACTTGGCAGCTGATTTCCGTCTCCGACCATGATCAGTCTGGTCCCCGGCATAATCGCGTCAAGGAGTGCCTTCATAAGCGGCAGATCTACCATGGACATTTCATCAATGATAATCACATCTGACTCCAGCGGATTCTCTGCATTTCTTCCAAATCCATTTCCAAATCCGACATTATTTCTTTTATCATCATCTTCCGGATTACCACTGACTTCCAACAGGCGATGAATGGTCTGAGCCTCACAGCCGGTTGCCTCTGTCATGCGCTTCGCCGCACGTCCGGTCGGTGCTGCAAGAAGGATATCTGCTCCTTCTTCCTCAAAGAAATGGATCATTGCATTGATCGTCGTTGTTTTTCCGGTTCCCGGTCCTCCAGTCACGATCAGAATTCCGTGCCGCACTGCTTCCATTACAGCTTCTCTTTGTCTGTCATCCAGTGCCAGTTCTGCCTGTTCTTCTATCATATGGATGCGATGCTCCAAAACAGACGGTGTCACATCAAAATCTACATTCAGATCATGCAACATCTTTGCAACCGTGAGTTCCATATAATAATAATGGGAGGAATAAACACGAAGCCCTTCATCAGACTCTTTCAGAACAACTTTTTTCTCCATGGCAAGATCCATCACATACTTTTCAATGTGCTGAACCTCTACATCAAGAAGCTGACTGGCACGATATAGCAGAACCTCCTGGAGAAGATAGACATGTCCTTCACTGACACTCTGAATCAATGTATATAAAATACCACTTCGAATCCGGTAATCGGAATCTGTGTGTATCCCGACCTTCGACGCAATCTCATCGGCCGTCTTAAAGCCAACTCCCGGCACATGATCTGCCATCTGATATGGATTTTCTTCTATTACGCGATAAACGCTCTGACCATAATGCTGATAAATCCTTGCCGCCAGTGTCGTAGAAATGCCATATTTTTGCAGATAGATCATGGCTTCCCTCATATCCTTTTTTTCTTCTACCTGAATGGCGATCTCTCTGGCTTTCCGCTCGCTGATCCCTTTTACCTCGGCAAGACGCTCCGGTTCTTCTTCAATAATGCGGAATGTATCACCACCGAACTTCTTCACAATCCGTCCTGCCAGCGACGGTCCGACACCTTTGATGGCTCCGGAACCAAGATAACGTTCAATCGACACCTTATCTTCCGGCTGACATACCTTCGAAGTCTCTACCTGAAGCTGGGTTCCATACACTTTGTGTACAATGTACTCTCCCGTCAGCTCCAACAGTTCTCCCTCTTCAATATAGTGAAACTTTCCTACACAGGTCAGGTCTCCGTCATCATTATTCAAATTAAATACTGTATACCCGTTGTCTTCATTCCGGTATACAATGTGCTCTACATATCCCTTAATCTCTTCCATCTATTGTCCCAAATCTGCCCGACAGTTCAAGAATGCCTCGGCATTCTTTACAGTTCCCGTCTTGCGCTCATAAGTTCCACATATTCTCCGGTTCCGATTGCTACGACCTGTGTCGGCTCCTCTGCAGTCATTGTATTGATTCCGGTTCTCTCCTCGATCATCTCTTCCAGCCCGCGAAGCTTTGCTCCACCTCCGGTCAGCATGATCCCGCGTTCCAGAATATCTGCGGAAAGTTCCGGCGGCGTACGCTCCAGAACGCTGATAATTGCTTCAATAATCTGGTTGGATGTTCCCTGAAGTGCCCGTTCTGTCTCTGCCGAAGTCACCGTAACTGTCTTTGGCAGTCCTGTAACCAGATTCCGTCCACTGACCTCCATCGCTTCATTTTCAATCAGAGGATACGTCGTTCCAATCTTAATCTTGATGTCTTCTGCGGTCCGGTCTCCGATCAGCAGATTGTGTTTTTTCTTCATATAACGTACAATTGCCTCATCAAAATCGTCTCCGGCAACTTTCAGTGAGGTACTGACTACCGTACCTCCAAGAGAGATCACGGCCACATCGGTCGTACCTCCCCCGATATCTACGATTAGATTACCACATGCTTTGGAAATATCAATACCTGCACCGATTGCTGCCGCCACAGGTTCCTCGATCAGATAGACATCTCTGGCTCCTGCCGCAAATGTCGCCTGCTGTACCGCATTTCTCTCAACTTCCGTCACACCGCTTGGCACACAGATACTGATACGTGGTTTCTGAAATGTTCTTCTTCCCAGTGCTTTCTGAACAAAATACTTGATCATCTTCTCTGTCACAGTATAATCGGAAATAACTCCCTGACGCAAAGGACGCACTGCGATAATATTGCCTGGCGTTCTTCCCAGCATCAGACGTGCCTCCTCGCCGATTGCCTTCACTTCATTGCTGTCTCTGTCAAATGCAACGACAGAAGGTTCTTTGAGTATGACTCCCTTTCCCTTCACATATACAAGAATACTGGCTGTTCCCAGATCTATTCCAATATCTACTGCCATGATATAACCTCTTTCTTTCTGCTATCCCTTTTATCCATATCATTATCTTTCGTTTTCTCAGGAAGTGCAACCCTTTTTTCCTTAAATATTTGTGAAGATACTTATTTTTCAAGCATCGGCTTGATATATTTTCCGGTGTATGATACCGGACTTTCAGCCACTTCTTCCGGCGTTCCCTTTGCAATAACGGTTCCGCCTTTGTCACCGCCTTCCGGTCCCATATCAATAATATAGTCTGCCGTCTTGATCACATCCAGATTATGCTCAATGACTACGACTGTATTGCCGTCCGCTGATAATCTATGCAGAATCTCTGTCAGTTTATGCACATCTGCAAAATGTAATCCTGTCGTAGGTTCATCTAGTATATAGATGGTCTTTCCCGTACTTCTCCGGCTCAGTTCTGTCGCCAGCTTGATCCGCTGCGCCTCTCCTCCAGAAAGCTGTGTGGAAGGCTGACCGAGACGGATATAGGAAAGTCCCACATCATAAAGCGTCTCCATCTTTCTTCGGATACTTGGTACATTTTCAAAGAAATGCAATGCCTCTTCCACGGTCATATTGAGTACATCATAAATACTCTTTCCTTTGTATTTTACCTCCAGTGTCTCCCGGTTATACCTCTTTCCGTGGCAAACCTCGCAAGGTACATAAACATCCGGCAGAAAATGCATCTCTATCTTTAGAATCCCGTCTCCGGCACAGGCTTCACAACGTCCGCCTTTCACATTGAAACTGAATCTTCCTTTTTTGTAACCACGTGCTTTTGCGTCTGCTGTAGATGCAAAAAGGTCACGGATCAGATCGAATACTCCCGTATAGGTTGCCGGGTTTGATCTCGGTGTTCTTCCAATCGGTGACTGGTCAATGGCAATAACTTTATCCAGCTGCTCCAGGCCATCAATGGCATTATGTTTTCCCGGAATCACTCTTGCTCTGTTCAGATCTCTTGCAAGACGTTTGTACAGGATTTCATTTACAAGCGAACTCTTTCCAGATCCAGACACACCTGTCACACAGGTCATCACACCAAGCGGGATCTCTACATCCACATTTTTTAAGTTATTCTCTCTTGCTCCTCTGATTTTAATCCAGCCTGACGGATCCGCTCGGTGCTCCGGTACCGGAATCTGCATTCTTCCACTAAGGTAAGCCCCTGTAATGGATTTTTTATTCTTCATGATCTGCTCTGCGGTTCCACATGCAATTACTTCTCCTCCATGCTCACCGGCACCAGGTCCAATGTCCACAATATAGTCTGCCGCACGCATCGTATCCTCATCATGTTCCACGACAATGACAGAATTTCCAAGATCACGCAGATGCTTCAGTGTTCCGAGCAGTTTGTCATTATCCCTCTGGTGCAGGCCGATACTCGGCTCGTCCAGAATATAAGCCACTCCCACCAGACCGGAACCAATCTGTGTCGCAAGACGGATTCTCTGCACTTCTCCTCCGGATAATGTTCCGGTAGCACGGGCAAGCGTCAGGTAATCCAGACCTACATCCATCAAAAACTTGATTCTCGCCTGGATCTCTTTTAAGATTTGTCCTCCGATCATCTTCTGCTGCTGCGTAAGCTCCAGACTACCCATAAATGTTTGCAGGTTTTCAATGGACATCTCTGTCACTTCTGCAATATTTTTACCACCGACCGTCACGGCAAGTGCTTCTGCCTTCAGTCGCTGGCCGCCACATTTTCTACACGGAGTGATTCTCATAAACTCTTCATATTCTGCCTTCATTGTCTCAGATGAAGTCTCCCGGTATCTGCGTTCTACATTGCGGATCAGTCCTTCAAATGCAACATCATAGACACCTTCTCCGCGCTGGCCTTTATAATGAACTTTCACCTCGCGTCCATTCGTTCCGTGGATGATCACATCATGGATTTCCTGTGGATAGTCCTGAAATGGTGTGTCCAGAGAAAAATCATATTCTTTACTGAGCGCATCAAGAATCGCATAGGTGAAACTCTTCTTATCCGTACAAGACTGCCATCCCATTACGGTAATCGCCCCTTCTCTGATGCTCAGTCTCTTATCCGGAATCATCAGATCCTCGTCAAATTCCATCTTATATCCAAGCCCGAAACACTCCGGGCATGCGCCAAATGGATTGTTGAAAGAGAAACTTCGCGGCTCTATCTCATCGATACTGATTCCACAGTCCGGGCAGGAAAAGCTCTGGCTGAAATTCATCGGCTCCCCGTCAATAATGTCAACAATCATCAGCCCCTCTGCCAGATGCAGTACATTTTCAATCGAATCCGTCAGACGCTTCTCAATTCCCGGCTTCACAACAAGTCGATCCACGATGATTTCTATATTATGCTTGATGTTCTTATCTAATGCGATCTCTTCGGATAATTCATACAGATTACCGTCCACACGCACACGTACATATCCGCTTTTCTTCGCTCTCTCCAGAAGCTTTTCATGGCGTCCTTTTCTTCCACGGACAACTGGCGCAAGGAGCTGGATCTTCGTGCGCTCCGGCAGTTCCATGATCTGATCTACCATCTGATCTACCGTCTGTTTCTTAATCTCACGGCCACATTTCGGACAATGTGGAATTCCGATTCTCGCATATAACAGACGAAAATAATCATAGATCTCCGTCACTGTTCCTACTGTAGATCTTGGATTGCGGTTCGTGGATTTCTGGTCAATGGAAATTGCCGGAGAAAGTCCTTCAATACTCTCCACATCCGGTTTCTCCATCTGCCCCAGAAACTGTCTTGCATAAGAAGACAGAGACTCCATATATCTCCTCTGTCCTTCCGCATAAATGGTATCGAACGCCAGAGAGGACTTCCCTGAACCGCTAAGTCCGGTAAGAACTACCAGTTCATTTCTTGGAATATCCAAGTCTATATTTTTCAAATTATGCTCATTTGCACCTCGTATTTTAATAAATTGTCTTTTTTCATTTTTTGCTGCCATATTTTTTAATTTCCTTTTATTATTTCAAAAATGCCTCGGCATTCTTGCTGCGAGGTGCGCGTCATGTAATTGCATGACATACTTCTACTGCGCACCTCTGCAAGTCTACACTCCGTTTCGGTCGGCGCAAAACCATTGTCCACCGGACAATGTGCGCCCTGCCGGAGGCTATATCTGTTCATTTATTGATAACCGGTTTAAAAGATTCGAAACTTCCTATGTTTACACAATGGTGGAATGACCTTTACTACTCTTTAAGCATCTTCTTCAGCTCGATCAACTTATCACGCAGCTCTGCTGCTGCTTCGAAATTCAACTCTGCCGCTGCCTTCTTCATCTGCTTTGTCACATCGGCAATCAACTTCAAAAGCTCCTTCTCACTCATGGATTCCGGATCTTTATCCATCTGAAGTTCTGTGGCAGCAACCTTCTTAGAAATGCTGATCAGGTCCCGGACACTCTTCTGTATCGTAGTTGGCGTAATACCATGTTCCTCATTATATGCCATCTGGATCTTGCGGCGACGCTTCGTCTCTTCAATCGCATTCTTCATGGAATCTGTCATATTATCTGCATACATGATAACATGACCTTTTGCATTACGTGCTGCACGTCCGATTGTCTGCACAAGAGATGTCTCTGAACGCAGGAATCCCTCTTTATCCGCGTCCAGAATCGCCACAAGCGTGATCTCCGGAATATCCAGACCTTCTCGTAGAAGATTGATTCCAACCAGAACGTCAAAAACATCGAGACGCATATCCCGCACGATTTCTGTCCGCTCCAGCGTATCAATATCCGAATGCAGATAGCGGACACGAATACCAAGTTCCCGCATATAATCGGTCAGATCTTCTGCCATTCGTTTCGTCAATGTAGTGATCAAAATCTTATGTTTTCCTGCAATCTCCTTCTTCACCTCACCAATCAAGTCATCAATCTGTCCCTCAACCGGGCGCACCTCGATTTCAGGATCCAGAAGTCCTGTCGGACGGATCACCTGCTGTGCACGTAAAAGTTCATGCTCTTCCTCATACTGTCCAGGTGTCGCAGACACGAACAGTACCTGATCAATCTTACTTTCAAATTCTTCGAAACTAAGTGGACGGTTATCCAGCGCAGACGGCAGCCGAAATCCATAGTCCACCAGCGTTCTCTTTCTGGACTGATCTCCGTGGTACATACCGCCAATCTGCGGAACTGTCTTATGAGACTCGTCAATCATCATAATAAAATCGTCCGGAAAATAATCAATCAAAGTATTGGGTGGCTGCCCCGGCGCAAGCCCTGCCAGATGTCTGGAGTAGTTCTCGATTCCGGAACAAAAACCTGTCTCTCGCATCATTTCTATATCAAAATTCGTTCGCTCCGCAATTCTCTGGGCTTCCAGAAGTTTATCTTCACCTTTGAAATATTTCACCTGTTCTTCCAGTTCAATCTCAATATTTTTAATTGCTTTTTCCATACGCTCCTTCGGTACAACGTAATGGGATGCCGGAAATATTGCAATATGATTCAACGTATTTTTAATCTCTCCGGTAAGCATGTCTATCTCCGAAATCCGGTCAATCTCATCTCCGAAAAATTCAACTCTGATAGCTGTATCGCCACGGTCTGCCGGTACAACTTCTATTGTATCTCCACGCACCCGGAATGTTCCCCGCTTGAAATCCATATCATTTCTGTCATATTGAATATCTATCAGCTGGCGTAACACTTCATCTCTGTCCTTCTCCATCCCCGGTCGGAGCGATACCATCATCTGTTCAAAGTTTTCCGGTTCACCAAGACCATAGATGCAGGAAACGCTGGCAACTACAATTACGTCCCTCCGCTCGATCAATGCTGCTGTCGCAGATAATCTCAGCTTATCAATCTCTTCATTGACAGAAGAATCCTTCGCAATATAGGTGTCAGAAGATGGGACATAAGCCTCCGGCTGGTAGTAATCGTAGTAGGAGACAAAGTACTCCACCGCATTCTCCGGGAAGAACTCCTTGAATTCTCCATAAAGCTGAGCAGCGAGGGTTTTATTGTGAGCGATTATGAGTGTTGGTTTATTTAATTGTTCAATGACGTTTGCCATGGTAAAAGTCTTACCAGAGCCCGTAACTCCTAATAAAGTCTGGCATTGATTGCCTTCTTTGAACCCTTTTACAAGAGCTTCAATCGCTTGTGGCTGGTCACCAGTAGGTTTATATTCGGAGTGTAATATGAATTTATCCATGATTTTCCTCCTCTTTTCACGCATTTGTTATGATTACTATCAGCCACAAATTCGTGTAATTTCAAAATTTATTCGTGTAATTTTCGACCAAAAATCTGGCTGAGTGTCGAATTTTTGCTCTTACACGAATTTAGGTCACAAAACTTGATTTTGCGACTATGTAACACTAATCAACACGCCCAGAAACCATTTGGACTATTCATCAGGGTATATCAAGATAGTATACCACAATTAGAGAAAAAAATATAGAGGTCACAAGTACCTCTATATGTCTTACACAAAATTTGTGATTTATATTACCAATTCTAACGCTACAGAATCCATATAATCCATCACTGACAAGTTGAACTCCTCTTCCTCTTCTGGAAGTACCTCATCAATGAACGGTTGAAGTGCTTCAAGACAATCCTCGATAATTTCCTGCTTGTCTCCATATACATCAATCGTAATGATTTCCTTTGCATGTCCCATCAGCTTAGATACTGCTTTTGGATTGAAGTCATTTTTCAATAGAATAGTACAGTATGTGGCTCTCAGGTCATGCCAACGAATGTCTGGCAAGTCATTTTCCTGTAACAGTTGTTTGAAATACTTCCAATGGAAATCCTTACTTCGTGGCTTTCCATAAGTAGAACAACATATATAATTTCCATCAAAAAACGGATTGTTCTTGTCATTGATTCTTCTCTTACGGTTCTTCTCGTATTTCTGCCTTTCTTCTAAAATCGCTTCAAACAGAATATCTGGAATTGGTATCACTCTGTTACTGGATTCTGTTTTTACGTCAATCTCCTGCTTTGTGTAGGTCTTAGGCTTATAGTCCTCTTTCTTGCTCATAGGCACTTTCCCCAACTGCCGCTCCACATGCAGTGTTCTGTTGATGTAATCTATATCAGAATATTTTACTCCGATTATCTCGCTTCGGCGTAATCCCATAAGTACGGCAAACATTACTTGCAAATAAATCGGAGTTTTTTTCGCAGCTTCTATAAGAACCTCTACCTGCTTCTGATTCAATGTCTTTTGCTCATCTATATGGCGAGTTCTAAACTCAGTTTTCTTTTTTTGCTTTGGCAAATCAACCCCTTCTGCCGGATTGACAGAAATCATCTTCTTGTCCAGAGCATATGCCATTGACGTATTCATTATTGTCTTTACCAATTTCGCAACAGATTCCGAAATTTTAAATTCCTTATTATAAAGCTGTTGTACATTACCTCTGCTCAGCTTTATCAGTTTCGTATTCCCTAAATGCGGATAGATGTGTTTCACAATGGCATTTCGATAAGCAACGTAAGATGGATCTGTCATTTCAGGACGCATAACATCTTCCAACCAAAATTCCAGAAAATCCTCTATTGTTACATTATCATAAACAACGTAGGTATTGGAATATAACTGTCCTATAACCTCTGTACGTGCTTGTTCCGCTGCCTTTTTTGATGTAAAACCACCTTTCTGCTGTGTAGCATCACTGCCATCCTGAAAAATAAGTTTTACTCTAAATCCATATTTATTTTTAATAGTGGTAACGTTATAAACTTTCCACTCCACATACTGCTGTGTATGTAAATTAAGACTCATTCTATCCTTTCCCTCCTTTCCAAACACAAGAAGTTGCTTCTATAAATAAGGCAATGGCGTTCTCAGCACATAGACCTGGAACGCCAATACTTAAAAGTCATTTCCCTATGCTGAATATTTTTCATTCATAAAGCAGATAATATTCTCATTTTCGTCCATTACATCACAATAATATTCAAATGTGGTATTCACGGAACTATGCCCCAATAATGCTGATATTTTAACCAGTGGTACACCCTGTTCAATTAGAATCGTTGCGAACATATGTCGTAACGAATGCACCGAAACCTTCGGTAATCCGTTTCTTTTACACAATTTTGTTAATGCGGTGTTCATTGATGACAAACCATGCGGTCTGCCATTTGGCTGACAACTGATGTATCCGTTATCCTCATAGCTGTCAAGCAACAGCTCTTTATGTGGTCCTATGTCAAGATTTAGTACAAGTTAAAATGAGAAATTTCTCCCCATTT